>OHBE01001254.1_pt1 | contig 22888 bp, 19 predicted proteins | sample 1577231 | NCBI WGS metagenome assembly OHBE01 (sample SAMEA3541506, study PRJEB24748) | human gut metagenome | biome: human gut; feature: human-associated habitat; material: faeces | place: China | collected 2012 | reverse complement strand
GCCGACGATTATGTCGGGGTGAAAATCGTGTAAGATGGCGTTCGCCTCACGCTCGGCGTGGGCGAGATTTTTGAGCGAGACAAGGTTGTGCTTGATCTCCGCAGGCCTGAACGAGCGGTGGAACGATGAAATGTTCACCGTACGGAACGGATAGTCCGTGTGCGCGATCAAATCGCGCTCCAGTCCGCGCTCCGCGCCGACAAATAAGATCTGCGTGCCCGCGTCCTTTTCCCGCATATAGCCCGCGAGCGCGAGCGCGGGGTTGACATGCCCCGCCGTGCCGCCGCAGGTAAAGATGACCTTCATAGCCGTTTTCTCCTTCCCGCGTCAGCGCATCTGGCGCGAAACGCTCAGTACGATGCCGACCTCGGCCAGCTGCACGGCAAGCGCCGTGCCGCCGTAGCTGAAAAACGGCAGCGAAATACCCGTGTTCGGGATCAGATTCGTTACGACCGCGATGTTCAGGAATACCTGCAAGGCGATCTGCGTCGTCACGCCGACGGCAAGAAGGCTTCCGAAGCGGTCGCGCGCGTGCAGGGCGATCCAGTAGCCGCGGATGATGAGCAGCGCGAACATGACCATGATGATCGTCGCGCCGACAAGGCCGAGCTCCTCGCAGATGATGGCGAAAATAAAGTCGTTGTGCTCTTCGGGCAGGAACAGAAACTTCTGCCGGCTCTTGCCAAGGCCCAGTCCGAACAATCCGCCCGAACCGATGGAGAGCAAGCTCTGCCGGATCTGATAGCCCTTGTCTCGCATCCACTCCTCGTTGAACGGGTCGAGCCAGATGTCGATTCGACTCGAGTTATATGTGATAAGCCCCGTTGCAAAAGCGTAGATCACCAGCAGCACCAGCGCAAAGCCGAGACCGACCCAGTAGTTGCGGATACCGCCGACATACATCATCACAGCACCGATGCCGAGCAGCAGCACCATACCGGAAAAGTGCGGCTCCTTCGCCATCAGCGCCGCAATCACGCCGAGGATGGCAACATAGGGCACGATGCCGTAGCGCAGCGTGGCCATTTTGTCTTTCTTCTTCGAAATGCTGTCGGCAAAATAGAGGATGATGCCGACCTTGGTGATCTCAGACGGCTGGAACTGGATGGGTCCAAGACGGATCCAGCGCTGCGCGCCGTGCGTCAGTCGGCCCGTGCCGATGCCCGGGATCAGAACGAGCACCAGCAGGATGATGGAAAAGATCAGCAGCATCTTCGCCACCGCGCGATAGCGCTCGTAGTTGATCTTGCCGACGACGAACATCGCCGTGACGCCGAGGATCGCAAAAATACCCTGACGGATGAGGTAGTGCGCGGGGTTACCCTCTTCATAGTAGGCCGAGGGGAAACTTGCGGAAAACAGCATGATCAGGCCCACGCCCACGAGCGTAAGCACCAGCAGAAGATACGGAAGGTCCAGCGGTCCGCGGCCCGCTTCGCGCGCCGCCGCCTCGATGGCCTTCGCCCGCTCGCGCTGCTCCTGCCGCAGCAAGCGTTCTTCCTTGGTCATGCAGTCTTCCCCCTTTCATACTGATTGCAAACTCGCGCTCTGCGCGAGTTTGCCTCCATTTTGCAACCAAGCGTCGCAGACTTTCGCGCCCGCAGGCGCGAAATATTTTTAATCATTTTTCGCCGCGACCGGTGCGTGGCGAAAAATACTTCTCGCAGAGTGAGTGTCGAGCCGCCAAGGGCGGCGAGGCACAGAGCGCCGCGCATCCCCTCTCATTTTTGAGAAACGGCTTGCCGTTTCTCAAAAATGAAATCTGTTGAGTACTCCGAACAGCGCCGCCAGACAGCACAGCGCACTCACGCTGGTAAACACGGCGACGAGCTTTCCTTCGCTCCAGCCGCAGAGCTCGAAGTGGTGGTGCAGCGGCGCCATCTTGAAAAGGCGCTTGCCGTGCGTCGCCTTGAAGTAGATGACCTGCAAAATGTCGGACAGCGTCTCGCAGATGTAGACAAAGCCGACAGGGATCAGCACGAGCGGCATATCGTAGGCAAAGGCCAGCGCCGCCACCGTGCCGCCGAGGAACAGCGAGCCTGTGTCACCCATGAAGACCTTGGCGGGGTGGAAATTATAGATGAGGAAGCCGAGAATTCCCCCGACGAGCGCCGCAGCATAAATGCCGAGCTGCTCATAGCCCTGCCACCAGATGGCGAGCACGGTGAAAAACAGGCCGACCGGCACCGTCACGCTGCCGGCCAAGCCGTCGATGCCGTCCGTGATGTTGACGGCGTTGACCGTGCCGACGATGACAAACGCCGCGAACACCATGTACACCCACCAGCTCATGACGATCTGCGTGTTGAAAAACGGCACGTAGAGGTTCGGCGTCAGCATACCCTCAAAGCGCATCAGGCAGAGGAACGCGACCGCCGCGGCGAGCTGGAGCAGGAACTTCTGGATGGCCGTAAGGCCGAGGTTCTGCTTGTGCTTCACCTTTTCAAAGTCGTCTAAAAAGCCGATGCCGCCGAAGATCAGCGCAAAAAAGAAGATGTAGAGGTGCTCAAAGTCCCCCGCCATCATGCCCTTCCAGCCGCAGATCAGGATAGAGACGAAGATGCCGAGGATGAACATTAAGCCGCCCATTGTCGGCGTGCCGGCCTTTCCGGCGTGCCAGGTGGGGCCGTCCTCGCGGATGCTCTGTCCGGCCTTGAGCTTTCTCAGCTCAGGGACCAGAAATTTTCCCGTGATCGCGGAGACCGCGAAGCTCAGTATGCAGGCAATGATGATCTTCATGTTCGTTTTCCTTCGCCGCGTCGGCGGCGTCCTTCCTTTGTACTTGCGCGAACCTCTCGCGCACGACCTCCCTCTCGTCGAGGTGGTATTTTATCGTTCCGATCTCCTGATAGGTCTCGTGCCCCTTGCCGCAGAGGACGACGACGTCGCGCGCTTTCGCCTCGCGCAGAGCAAAGCCGATGGCCTCGCGCCGGTTCTCGATGACGGCGAACGGCGTTCTGCTCTCCAAAATGGCGGGGAGCACATCACGCAGGATGGTGTAAGGGTCTTCGGTGCGGGGATTGTCGCTCGTGAGGACAACGAAGTCCGAGAGCGCCGCGGCGATGCGGCCCATGCGGGGTCGCTTTGTCCTGTCGCGGTCTCCCCCGCAGCCAAAGAGCGCGATGACGCGCCCGTCGGCAAAGCCGCAGACCGTAGAGAGAATATTTTTGAGCCCGTCGGGCGTGTGCGCATAGTCAATGATGACGGTGAACGGTGCATCAAGCGGTACGACCTCGCACCGCCCCTTAACGCCGACACATTCCGTCAGCGCTTTTGCCGCGTCGGAAAGCGGCACGCCGAGCGCCTGCACGGCGCAGAGCGCCGCGAGCGCGTTATAGAGCGAAAAGCCGCCGGGGATGCCGATTTTCGTCTCCTCGTGGTCGAAGTCGGTGCAGGCGGTAAAGCGCACACAGTCGTTTTCGTAGCGGGCACGCCAGCCGACAAGGTCATTCGTCATGCCCTGCCCGAATGTAATCCGCTCGCTCGTAAAGCGGGCGAGCAAGCGCTCCGTCCACGCATCGTCACCGTTAACGCAGGCGATGTCACACTGGTCGAAAAGCCTCGACTTCGCGTCGCAGTAGGCCTCCATCGTGCCGTGGTAGTCAAGATGATCCTGCGTCAGGTTCGTGAAAACACCGACGCGGAATCGGATTCCTTCTACCCTGCTCTGCATCAGCGCGTGGGACGAGACCTCCATCACGGCATAGGTGCAGCCCGCATCGACCATCTGGGCGAGCAGGCGCTGCACGGTCAGCGCGTCGGGCGTTGTGCGGTCGGTCGGGATGGTCTTGTCGCTGATCAAATTCTGATTCGTGCCGATCAGGCCGACCTTTGCGCCCTTCGTGCGCTCCAAAAGCTGTTTGATGAGATACGTCGTGGTCGTTTTGCCGTTTGTGCCGGTCACGCCGACCACGGTGAGTTTTCCCGCCGGAGTACCATACCATACCGCCGCGCAAAGCGCAAGCGCTTTGTGCGCATCCGGCACTAAGATATAGGGAATTTCCGTCTCCGGCGGATGCTCGCACACGGCGCAGGCCGCGCCGCGCGCTTTGGCTTCGGCGATAAACTCGCCGCCGTCCTCCTTCTCCCCCGGCAGGGCAAAGAAGAGGAATCCCTCTTCTACCTTGCGGGAATCGAGCGCAAGGCCTCTGACTATCAGGTCAGGCGGCGCATGCACCGTTTTGTCTTCTAATGCGGAAATAAGCTCAGATAACTGCGTTTGAAAAATTCCTTTCGGAATTGGGTCTTGCTGTCTTTAGTCGCGCACCGAGCTGTCGCTGAACTGGACGCGCACGACCGTACCGGCCTCGACCTCCGTGCCCGCGGCGATGCTCTGCGAGATGGCGCGCACCGTGGACGAGCTTGCGTTCGTCGCGCCGGAAACGCCCATGATGAGCCCCGCGTTCACGATCTTCTGGTTCGCGGTCGCGGCGCTGTCGCCCACGACGTTCGGGACGATGCACTTGTCAGTCGACTTCTCCGCGCCGAGGTAGAGGATGATCTCCGCGCTGTTCGGTACGATCGCGCCGCCTGCGGGCGTCTGGTCGGTGACGGTATCGCCGCTGCCGACGGTGCGGAAGCTGAAGCCGTTCGCGCTCAGGCGCTCGGCCGCCGCGTCCTTGCTGAGGCCGACGACGTTCGGCACAGTCTTATCCGCGCCGACGAGCTCTTCAGCGGTGTAGCTCGGCTCAATGCCGAGATACGGCAGGATCTCGCCCATGACGGAACTCGCCACGGGGGCGACCATGTTACCGCCGGAAACGTAGGTACCGGTCCACTTGCTCGGCTCGTCGAGCGTCAGGAGCATCATCACCTGCGGGTCATCCGCGGGGGCGAAGCACACGAACGAGACGATGACGCCGCCGCCGACCTTATCGGCCGTGCCAGTCTTGCCGCCGATGCGGTAGCCCGCGACCTGACCGTTCTTGCCCGTGCCGCTTGTGACCTCATACTCCATGATGTCGCGCACAAGCGCGGACGTCTCCTCGGAGACGACCTGACGGATGGGCGTGGAGTCGTGCTTGGAGACGACGTTGCCGTCCTGGTCGGTGATCTCTTCGACAAGATAGGGCGTATAGAGGTAGCCGCCGTTGACGCAGGCGCACTGCGCCGCCAGCAGTGCGATGGGCGTGACGTTGAAGTTCTGGCCGAAGGCGTAGCACGCCAGCGCCAGCGTCGAATATTTAATTTCGCTGTTGACGAAGCCGCTGGCCTCGCCCGTGGTGTCGACGCCGGTCTTCTCCGTCAGGCCAAAGTCCAGCATGTACTGGTAAAACTTGTCGTTGCCGATGCGAAGGCCGATGTTGATGAACGCGGGGTTGCAGGAGTTGGCGAACGCCTGCGTCAGGTTTTGCTGGCCGTGACCGGGCGCGCGCTTGGAGCAGTTGATGGTCTCGCCCTCGATCTTTACGCTGCCGCTGCAATAGAAGCCCGTGTTCAGGTCGACAACGTTTTCCTCAAGCGCCATCGCGAGCGTCAGTGTTTTGAACGTGGAGCCCGGCTCATAGGTATCGTTGATGGCCTTGCTGCGCCACTGCTTGTTGAGAAGGTCTCTCATGTTTTCGAGGACCTGCTCCTCCGTCATGCCGGAGGTCAGAAAGTCGTTGTAGACCGTGCCTGGGGAATTCAAGTCGTAGGTCGGCAGCGACGCCATCGCCAGCACCGCGCCGGTGTTGACGTCCATGACGATGCCCTCGGCGCCCTTGCCGGTGCCGAAGCGCGCCTCGAGCTCCTGCACACCTTTCTCAAGGTAATACTGGATGGTCGTGTCGAGCGTCGTGTGCAGGTCGCAGCCGTTTTCCGCGTCGAAATACTGGTCGTACTGGTAGAGCACGGAGCGGCCGTCGCGGTCGCGCGCGGTGACGACCATACCGTTCTCGCCGGTCAGCTCGTCGTTGTATGCCGCCTCAAGTCCCATCGCACCGCCGAGGTCATTGGTAAAGCCGATGACCTGTGAGGCGAGCGTCCCCTTGGGATAGGTCCTCTTGCTCGTCGGACGAATGAAAACGCCCTTCAGGTCGTTTTCATTGATGAATTCGCGCACCTTGTCGGCAAGCTCGTCATCCGCTTTTTTCTTGAGCTCTTCGTACTGCGAGTTCGTTTTCTCCATCTTTTTGAGAATGTCAGCGGGGTCAAGGTCCAGAATTTCAGCAAGGCCGCCCGCGATCAGGTTTTGATCCTGATCGTTTTCGATGATCTCCTTCGGAGAGAGGAAAATATCCTCCGCCGAGGCGGACATCGCGAGGATGGTGCCGTTTCGATCGTAGATCGTGCCGCGGCTCGCCTCCACCGTGGTGCGCAGCGTTTGCTGGCGCACAGCGACGGACTGGAGCTCGTCATGCTCGGTGATCTGCCAGTGATAGAGTTTGGTGAAGAGCAGCACAAACGTCAGCACGCCGAACACGCCCAGAAGCAGCAGCGTTCTTGTCTGAATGATGCGGTTTGCGCGGCGCGCGGATTCGGGCCGTCTTTTCTGGTTCTGGGGGCGTGGTGCCACAGTCGTTCATCCTCCTTAAAAATGGAAAAGGAGTAAGGAAGCTCCTTACTCCTTATGTATAGCTTCGCTCATTTGAAATATTCCACCACTGCGCATACGCCGCTGCCAAGCGACGTGAGCACCCGCGACAAAACGTTCTGGCTCTTCTGCTGGTAGACGACCACGCTGTCGGGCTCCGACAGGTCGATGTAGTAGACCTGCGAGGCGCTGGGCTTGGCCATACCGGCCGCGGCCGCCGCCTCCTTGATGGTGGTGAGGTCAAAGGTTTTTTCGTAGCGCGTGAGCAGCGCGACATGCTCGTCCTCGAGCGCGGAGATCTCCTTCTGCACGGAGACGACCTGCGCGGAGATTTCCGTCAGCTGTGCGCGGCACATGATCATCAGCGCGACCATTGCGGCCAGCGCCATAAAGCCGCACAGCGTGCCGAGCGAGACCTTTTCGCGTTGACGGCGGACGGGCGCAGCCTTTTTCTGCACCTTCCGCTGCGGGGGACGCATGAATTCCTCGCGCTGACGCTCGTGCTCGCGCTCGTATTCACGCTCGCGGCGCAGCCTGCGCTGGCGCTCTTCGTAGGCGGGATCGTAAGCGAGATTGCCATTGACTCGTCCGCTGTAGCGGCGGTATTTCATGTTCTGCTCTCTGCGGCTGGCCATGGCGATCTCCTTTCTTTTGCGTATTTTCGGCTGTTGTCAGCACTTTTCCGCGACGCGCAGCTTGGCGCTGCGGGCACGGGGATTCTCTGCGAGTTCTTCTTCGCCCGAAACGATGGGCTTTCTTGTGATGAGCTTGACCTTTGGCTTTCGTCCGCACACGCACACCGGAAATTCCGGCGGGCAGATGCAGCCCTGTGCAAGCTCCTGTAATTTCTTCTTGACGATGCGGTCTTCGAGCGAGTGGAACGTGATGACCGCGAGCCGTCCGCCCGGTTTCAGATTTTTCTCCGCCGCGTCGAGCATCGGCGGAAGCTCGCCCAGCTCGTCGTTCACGGCAATGCGGATGGCCTGAAAGCTGCGCTTGGCAGGGTGCTGCTTTTCGCGCAGCGCGCTCGCGGGCATGGCCGAACGGATGATATCGGCGAGCTCAAGCGTCGTTTCGATGGGCTTTTGCTCGCGGTGCTGGCAAATTCTCTTCGCGATGGCGGGCGCATAGCGCTCCTCGCCGTATTCAAAGAGGATGCGGCGCAGCTCTTCATAAGAATAGGTATTCACGACCTCGCGCGCGGTCAGTGCGGCGGATTCGTCCATGCGCATATCGAGCGGCGCGTCCTGCTTGTAGGAAAACCCGCGCTGCGCTTCGTCGAGCTGCGGGGAGGAAACGCCGAGGTCAAACAGCATCCCGTCCACGCCGTGGACGCCCAGCTCGTGCAGCACAGCGCCGAGCGCGCTGAAATTGCTGTGGACGAGCGTGACCTTGTCCAGATAATCGCCGAGGCGGCGGTTTGCCGCTTCGATCGCGGTCTCGTCACGGTCAAGCGCAATGAGACGGCCCGTCGTCAGGCGGCGCACGATCTCGAGCGAATGTCCGGCGCGACCGAGCGTGCCGTCCACATAGATGCCGTCGGGCTTGATGGCGAGCGCGCCGAGGCACTCGTGCAGCAGTACCGGCTTATGGCCGTAGTTCTCTTCCATATCAGAATCCCAGCTCTTCCATCACGGCGGCCAGATTCTCGGGATTGAGCTCCTCGGCCTCGATCTCTGCCCACTTCTCCGCATTCCAGATCTCGGCGCGGTTCGAAACACCGATCACGACCACGTCTTTTTCAAGGTGGGCGTAGGCTCTGAGCTTCTGCGGCAGCACGATGCGCCCCTGCGCGTCGGGCTCGCACTTGGCGGCGTTGGCAAAGAGCGGGCGCATGGCCTTGGTCTTCGTGTAGGGCAGGCTTTCAAACTTTTCGGTGAAGCGCGCCCAGGAGGCGTCGGAATAGATGCTCAGGCAGGAGTCCATGCCCATGGTGACATAAAACGTGTCGCCGAGCTCCTCGCGCAGCTTCGCGGGGATAAAGAGCCGCCCCTTGGCGTCGATCGTGTGCTGATACTGACCCGTCACGGCGGCTGGCCCCCTTTTTCCGTGCATTTTCGCATACAGAGGGCACGAAAGCGCGGCCTTTTCTTCATTTTGGAAAAAGCCGTGCCGCGTCCGATCTGATGCTTATGTGGGAAAGTAAGCCATTTTCATGGTATGATACACCACTTTCCCCCACCCTTGTTTTGAGTATACGAGATTCACATAAAAAATGCAAGCAGAAATTTCCCTGAGATTTCAAGCCTTTTACCGCTTTTTCCTGCGAAAATTCGGCCAGTGCGCCGTATTTTTAAAACGCATGTTCTACTTTGTTTTTGGTTAAAAAAGGGCTGCCACAATATCTTGTGGCGGCCCTTTATGCTATGCCCAAATATAGATTATGTCTACCAATCATGTCGGTTTTTGTCACTTTTGACAAAATTTTATCCGTTCTGCGTCTGCTTTTCAGCTGACTGTGCCAGCTCCTCGCGGCGCTTCTGCATCTGCTCGGCAGAGGCGGCGCGGAAGCGCACGCGGGACTGCTTGACCTCCTCGAGCGCCATCTGGATGGCCTCCTCGGTGCGGCGCAGGGCATCCTCGGTGTAGGCGTTGGCCACCCGATAGAGCTCGCTCGTGCGCTCCTCGGCCCGATGGATGATCTCCGCGGACTTCATGCGGGCGCGCTGAAGGGTCTCGCTCTCGGAGACAATGGTTTTCGCGTCCAGATCGGCCTGGCGGAGCATCTTCTCCACCTCTTTTTTTGCCGAGGCGATATACTCCTCCCGGGCGCGGATCAGCTCCTGGGCCTTCTTGATCTCCAGAGGCATACGGCTGCGGATCTCCGTGAGGATGTCCAAAGCCTCGTCACGGTTGATGGTGCATCTTTCGGCGCTGAAGGGGGCGCTTTTGGCTTCGTCGATCATGCCGTAGAGCATGTCCAGCAGGCGCTGCAGATCTTTTTCTTCCATACTATATCCTCCCGGTTTTCAATTTGATAGGTGGTGCTTCAGTTCCTCCGCCACAGGCAGGGGAACATATTTTTCCAGCGGCTGGCCATAGCGGATCATCTCCCGGACCATGGTGGAGCTGAAGTGCTGGTAGGCGATGCTGGCGGGCAGAAACACTGTCTCCAGATCCGCCCAGATGCCCCGGTTGATGGCGGCCATTTGGTACTCCTGGTCAAAGTCCGTGGCATTGCGCAGGCCCTTGACGATGATGCGGGCGTCCTTTTCCCGGGCGTAGTCGGCCAGCAATCCCCGGAACAGCTCCGCCTCTACATTGGGCAGATCCGCCACGGACCGGCGCAGCATCTCCAGGCGCTTTTCCGCCGGGAACATATGGGCTTTTTTATTGCAGTTGTCCATCACGCACACATAAACCTTGTCAAAGCACAGGGCGGCGCGGCGGATGATGTCCAGGTGTCCCAGGGTAATGGGGTCGAAGCTGCCGGGATAGATGGCTATTTTCATGGGGTCAATCCTCGTTTCTATGGTATACAGTGAGTTTTATTTTGCCGTAACGATACTCTCTGTATATCGAATAGGGGCCGCTGAGCGGGGGCAGAGCCTGATCCGCCGCACTTTCCGCCACAATTATACCATGTTCGCGGCAAATGTCAAATGCTGCGATGTCCTCCAGCGCCTGCTGCAGCAGTTCCTGCGGTGTTTTCATGGCGCGCCTCCTTCCGGGAGAAAATCCTGTTCTTAATATAGCACACCGGCCGGAGAGCGTCAATGCTGCGCCCGGGAGAAACAAAACGCCGAAAACGGAGCGGCGGCACGGTATGAAATTATGCAAAGCGCTAAAAGTGAAGTTTTTTGCCAAATGCGCTTGACTTCAGCAGCTAAAAGCGCTAAAGTAGACACATCTTCACTACAGGAGGCTGCAATCATGCGTCTGGTCCGATTTGCAAGCGCATATTCCTACTATTACTTTATCGAGGGTAATAGTCGTTTGTGCTGCGATCATACCAGAACCATCTGAGACTTCCCGGTCCGGTTTTGACAAGGCTGCACAGACAACTGTGCAGCCTTTTTCATTTCCGGAAACGCTTTAAGGAGGAAAAAACGATGAACATCAAAAAACTCACTGCTCTGCTCTGCGCCGTGGTCATGGTGCTGTCGCTGGCCGCCTGCGGCGGCAGCGGCGACAAGGCCGGCAGCAAGCACTATACCGTCGGCATCTGCCAGCTCGTGCAGCACGATGCGCTCGATGCGGCCACCAAGGGCTTCCGCGACGCGATCACCGACGCGCTCGGCGCCGACAACGTCACCTTCGACGAGCAGAACGCCGCCGGTGACAGCGCCACCTGCGCCACCATCTGCAACGGCTTCGTGTCCAGCGGCGTGGATCTGATCCTTGCCAACGCGACCGGCGCCCTGGAGGCTGCGGCCGCCGCCACGAAGGACATCCCGATCCTCGGCACGGCCGTCACGGAGTACGGCGTTGCGCTCGGCATTGATAACTTCTCCGGCACGGTCGGCGGCAACATCTCCGGCACGTCCGACCTTGCGCCGCTCGATCAGCAGGCGGCCATGCTCACGGAGCTGTTCCCGGATGCAAAGAACGTCGGCATCATCTACTGCTCCGGCGAGGCGAACTCCGTCTACCAGGCGGACGTCGTCAAGGCTGCGCTTGAGAAGTCCGGCTGCACCGTGAACGTCTACAAGTTCGCCGACACGAACGACGTCGTCTCCGTCACCGCTGCCGCGTGCGATGCCAACGACGTCCTCTACGTCCCGACCGACAACACCGCCGCCTCCTGCGCCGAGGCCATCAAGGGCGCTGCCACGAAGCCCATCGTCGCCGGCGAGGAGGGCATCTGCAAGGGCTGCGGCGTTGCGACGCTGTCCATCGACTACTACGAGCTCGGCCGCACCACCGGCGAGATGGCCGTGAAGATCCTCAAGGGCGAGGCCGACATCTCCACCATGGCCATCGAGTACTACCCGAACCCGGTCAAGAAGTACAACCCCGAGATGGCCGAGCACTTCAACCTCACCATCCCGAGCGACTACGCGGCCATCGGCTGATTTTCAACACGATTCCCGGCTCCCTGCCGCAGTTTCTGCGGCAGGGATACTCCACGATATGAGGTAATGATATGAATTCACTGGTTCTTGCGTCCCTGAGCCTGCCGAATCTGGTTTCGCGCCTGCCCGGCGGCGTTGCGCAGGGCTTCATTTGGGGCATCATGGCGCTGGGCGTGTACATCACGTTCCGCCTGCTCGACGTCGCCGATCTGACGGTCGACGGGTCGTTCACCACCGGCGGCGCCGTGACGGTCGTGCTCATCGTCGCGGGCTGGCCGGCATGGGCGGCGCTGCTGGTCGCCGTAGCTGCGGGTCTGCTTGCGGGTCTTGTGACCGGTCTGCTGCACACAAAGCTCGGCATCCCGGCGATCCTCGCCGGCATCCTGACGCAGTTTGCGCTCTACTCGGTCAACCTGCGCATTATGAGCATGAAGGCCAACACCCCCGTCAACCCGGATAAATACAGCCTGCTGCTGACGCTGCGCAGCGTGCCCGGCGCGATCTGGAAGGGGCTGCTGCTTGCGGCGGTGCTCATCGCGCTGCTGTACTGGTACTTCGGCACCGAGCAGGGCAGCGCCATCCGCTCCACCGGCGCAAACCCCGCCATGAGCCGCGCGCAGGGCATCAACATCAACGCCATGAAGGTGCTCGGCCTGTCGCTCTCCAACGGCATGGTCGCGCTCTCCGGCGGCCTGATGGCGCAGTATCAGGGCTTTGCCGACATCAACATGGGCCGCGGCGCGATCGTCATCGGCCTCGCCGCCGTCATCATCGGCGAGGTGCTGTGCGACGCCTTCTTCCGCAAGGGCTGCAACTTCTCGGTGCGGCTGGGCTTTGTCGTGCTCGGCGGCATCGTGTATTACCTCGTCATGGTGCTCATCCTCTGGCTCAAGCTCGACCCGAACGATCTCAAGCTCTTCACGGCCGTGATCGTGGCGGCGTTTCTGGCCGTGCCGTATCTCAAGGGACAGGCCAAGAGCTCGTTCCACCGTCTGAAGAAGGGAGGCAAGTGATATGCTGACACTGGACCATATCTCCAAGACCTTCAACCCCGGCACGATCAACGAAAAGCGGGCGCTCGACGGGCTGTCGCTGCACCTGAAGCCGGGCGATTTCGTGACCGTCATCGGCGGCAACGGCGCCGGAAAATCCACCATGCTCAACGCCGTCGCGGGCGTCTGGCCGGTGGATGACGGGCGCATCATCCTCGACGGCGTGGACGTGACCGCCATGCCGGAGTTCCGCCGCGCGCAGTACATCGGCCGCGTGTTCCAGGACCCCATGATGGGCACGGCCGCCAATATGCAGATCGAGGAAAACCTCGCCCTCGCCGCGCGCCGCGGCAAAAAGCGCACCCTGCGCTGGGGCGTCACGAAGGCCGAGCGCGAGGAATATCACGAGCGGCTCAAGACCCTCGGTCTCGGGCTTGAGGATCGCATGACGGCGAAGGTCGGCCTGCTCTCCGGCGGCCAGCGTCAGGCGCTGACGCTGCTGATGGCCTCCCTGCAAAAGCCGAAGCTACTGCTGCTCGACGAGCACACCGCAGCGCTCGACCCCGCGACGGCGGCCAAGGTGCTCGAGCTGTCGGACCGCATCGTGCGCGAAAACGAGCTGACCGCCATGATGATCACCCACAACATGAAAGACGCCATCGTGCACGGCAACCGCCTCATCATGATGAACGAGGGGCGCATCATCCTCGACATCGAGGGCGAGGAAAAGCAGCACCTGACCAAGCGCGACCTGCTCGACAAGTTCGCCGAGGTCGCGGGCATGCAGGTCGAATCCGACGAGGTGCTGCTGAGCTGACGGGCGCGTCTGCACGCAAAAACATCCGAATATTCTGCCGCTCCGGCGCCGGTCGCGTACCGACGCCGGAGATTTTTTCTTCCGCCGGACAGGATTTCCGCCCGCGCGGCAACTACCACGAAAACCACCAAAATTCGACCGGAAAGTTTGTGCGGTTTTTTTGCCCGAAAACGCACACAAATCTCAAAAAGTATGATACCCTTTCCATGCGAATTTGTTATGTAAATTTGATGCTCTGTTTTGTGGTTCAGGAGGAAAAGGTCCGTGGTTTTCAGCAGCCTGTCGTTTTTGTTTTGCTTCTTTCCGGCGTTCTTGCTGGTGTACTATCTGACACCGTCGCGTCCGGCCGGCGCGCGTAATGCCGTGCTGCTGGTGGGGAGCAGTGTGTTTTATATCATCGGGCTGGACGGTCAGTGGGCGTATTTTGCGCTGCTGGCTGCATCGGTGCTGGTCAACTACGGGCTGGGTCTGGCCATCGTGCGCGACAAGCCGCGCGCGAAGCTGTGGCTCATCCTCGGCATCTGCTACAATTTCCTGTGGCTGTTCCTATTTAAATATCTCAACTTCGTGCTCACCGGTGTCAACGGTGCGCTCGGGCTCGTGTCCGGCGGCAAGGCGGCGATCCCGCTGCTGCGCTGGGCGCTGCCGGTCGGCATCAGCTTCTACACGTTCTCGGCGGTGGGCTATCTCATGGACGTCTACCGCGGCACGGTCGCACCGGAGCGCTCACTGCTCACGTTCGGCACGTACCTGACCATGTTCCCGAAGCTGGTCTCCGGCCCGATCGCGAGCTATACGGAGCTGCAACCGGAGTTCGGCGCGCGCAATGTGTCGCTGCGTCAGGCGGTCGACGGGCTCAAGCTGTTCGTGTTCGGCATGGCGCTCAAGGTGCTGCTTGCAAACCAGCTCGGCGGCCTCTGGAGAGATGTGACCACCATCGGCTTTGAGAGCCTCTCGACGCCGCTTGCGTGGATGGCCGCGTTCGCGTATTCGTTCCAGCTCTATTTTGACTTCTGGGGCTACTCGCTCATGGCCATCGGCATCGGCCGGATGCTGGGCTTCCACATCCCGGAGAACTTCCGCTGCCCGTATCTGGCGCTGAGCATGACGGAGTTCTGGCGCCGCTGGCACATCACGCTCGGCACGTGGTTCCGCGAGTATCTGTATATCCCGCTCGGCGGCAGCCGCTGCAGCCGCAAGCGCATGATCTTCAACCTCCTCGTCGTCTGGCTGGCGACCGGCCTCTGGCACGGCGCGCACCTGAACTTCCTGCTCTGGGGTCTGGGGCTGTTCGCGGTGCTGGTCGTGGAAAAGCTCTGGCTCAAGAAGTATCTCGACCGCTGGCCGATACTCGGGCACCTGTACATGATCGTGCTCATCCCGGTGTCGTGGGCGGTGTTCTCCGTGTCGGACTTCGGGCAGCTGGGTGCGTATTTCGGCCGCCTGTTCCCGCTGTTTTCGCGCACGGCGGCGGCCTATCCGCTCGATTTTCTCAAGTACGGCAAGACCTACGGTGTGTTTCTCATCCTCGGCCTGCTGTGCTCGACGTCGCTGCCGGCGTATCTGTACCGGCGGCTCAAGGGCACGTGGCTCGGCGCGATCATTCTGGCCGTGCTGTTCTGGCTGTGCCTGTACTGCCTGAGCAAGGGCATGAACGACCCCTTTATGTATTTCCGATTCTAAGGAGCGTAGACGCATGAAACGCATCAAACCGCAACAATTTCTCATCCTGCTGCTGGTGGCCGCGCTCGCGGCGGCGCCTTTTCTCATCCGCGGCCTGATCGACCGCAGCGACACCGGCAAGAAGACGACCGCCGCCGTCACCCCCACGCCGGAGACCACGGCCGAGCCCACGCCCACGCCCGAGCCGACCCCGCTGCAGTTTACGACTGTGGACGCGTCGTATTTTGACGACGCGCTCTTCATCGGCGACTCGCGCACCGTCGGCATCGCCGAATACGGCAACCTGAAAAACGCGACCTATTTCGCCGACGTCGGCCTCAATGTCTATGTCGCGCAGACGAAGGCCGTCGCCGTGAAAAACGTCGGCACGGTCACGCTGCCGCAGCTGCTGAGCCAAAAGACCTTCGGCAAGGTCTACATTATGCTCGGCATCAACGAGCTCGGCAACGATCTGGATGACATCGCGGCGAAGTTCTCCGCCCTGATCGACGCCGTGCGCGCCGCGCAGCCGAACGCCATCGTCTATGTCGAGGCGAACCTACACGTCGGCCCGTCGCGCTCGAGCACGGACGCGACGTTCAATAACCCCCGCATCGACCGCCTCAACGAGAAGCTTGCCGCGCTGGCCGACGGGAAGGACATCTTCTACATCGACATCAACGAGGTGTTCGACGACGAAAACGGCAACCTGCGCGCCGATGCCAGCGGCGACAGCACCCATGTCTACGCAAAGTACGATCTGGACTGGTGCGACTGGCTGCGCACGAAGGCGATCGTCCGCTGAAAACGAAAAAAAGCCAGCCGGAATGGTTTCCGGCTGGCTTTTTTGTGACTGTGCGGTCACTGTGCTCTCTCATGGTCTCTCTCGACGCGCGGGCGCATCAGCGCTTGATGATGTACCACACGAATCCGGCGCAGGCAAGAACCATACCGCCGCCGACTGCTGCAAAGATCATGTGTCTGCCTCCTTTCCCCCGAAAGCTCCGGCCGGTGTCCGGCCGGGGCAACAAAGTGACTTACCTTGAAGTTACTTCATTATAAGATGAACCCGCGCTAAGTTTCCGGAAAGGCGCGGCAAAAACGGCACGCCGTCGTTAAGAAGGCGGAAAGAAACGACCTTCCGCCGGAAAAGACGGTCGCACGCGGGCGCACATTGTGCTATGCTGAGTGTGGGAGCGGAGACCGAACAACGAGAGGGACAAAGAGGGGTGCTTATGCAAAGAGCGAGCAAACGCGCGCCGCAGTGGCTGCGCGATCTGGGTGTTTTCATTCTTGTCATGGGCGGCGCGGTCGGCATTTGTATGCTGCTGTCGGCGTGCTATGACGACAACAATCCGTTTGCCACGTCGGTGTTCATTCTGGCGGTGGTGCTCATCTCGCGCTTTACCAACGGCTATCTGCCCGGCGTGCTGGCGGCGGCGGTCGGCGTGGTGGGTGTGAACTATCTGTTCACCTACCCGTTTCATGAGTTCAATCTCTCCATCGACGGCTACCCGCTGACGTTTGCGGTCATGCTGGTCGTGAGCGTGCTCGTGAGCACCCTCACCACGCAGATCAAGCGCCAGGAGCAGCTGCGCTACGAGGCGGAAAAGGACCGCATGCGCGCCAATCTTCTGCGCAGCGTCTCGCACGATATCCGCACGCCGCTCGCGGCGATCATGGGCCTGAGTGCAACGGTCGAGGAGGGCGAAACGCTCACCGACGAAGGGCGCGGCATGGTCGAGGAGATCCGCCAGAACGCGCAGTGGCTGCTGCACCTGTCGGAGAACATCCTGTCCGTCACGCGCTTCAGCGAGGAGGGCGTCGTCATCGAGAAGTCGGATGAGGTCGTCGAGGAGATCGTCGGCAGCGCCATCCGGCGCTTTCGCAAAAACTGCGCCACGGACATCCCCATCGCGGTCACGAAGCCGGAGGAGATCCTGCTCGTGCCGATGGACGCCACGCTCATTGAGCAGGTGCTGCTGAACCTGCTGGAAAACGTCGCCCGGCACAGCCCGTCGGCGACGGAGATCTTCATCGAGATCCGCGACGAGGGCAGCCGCGTCTGGCTGACCGTGGCGGACAACGGCGACGGCATCCCGCCGCAGCTGCTCGGCGTGCTCTTTGACGGCTATCTGCCGCTCGGCGCGGTGGAAGCGTCCGACCGCAGCCGGCATATGGGCATCGGCCTGAGCGTCTGCCGCGCGATCGTACGCGCGCATGGCGGGGAGATCTATGCAAGAAATCGAGTCGGCGGCGGCGCGGAATTCCGCTTCTGGCTGCCGGCGGAGGAGGGACACACATGATCCGCAACAAAATCATCATCGTCGAGGACGATCCCGGCATCAGCAAATATCTGCAGGCGGCGCTGCGCGGCCGCGATTACGAGCCCATGCTTGCGACCGACGGCAAGACGGCGCTGGAGATGATCGCCTCGCACTGTCCGGATCTGCTGCTGCTGGATCTCGGCCTGCCGGATATGGACGGCAGCGAGATTATCCGCTCCGTCCGTTCGTGGAGCCGCATGCCGATCATCGTCATCTCGGCGCGCAGCGCGGAGCTCGATAAGGCCGCCGCACTCGACATGGGGGCGGACGACTACCTCACCAAGCCCTTCGGCACGGTGGAGCTGCTGGCGCGCATCCGCACGGCGCTGCGCCACACGCGCACCGACGGCACGAGCGACGCGCTGGCCATGACGGGGGAGTACCGCGTGGGCGACCTGTGCGTGGACTACAACAAGCACCGCGTCTTTCTCGCCGGGAAGGACACGCGCCTGACGCCGAACGAGTATAAGATCGTCGCCTTGCTCGGCCGCCATGCCGGGCAGGTGCTCACCTATAAATCCATGATGAAAGAGCTCTGGGGTCCCGGCGTCGGCGGGGACAACAAGCTCCTGCGCGTGCACATGGCCAACATCCGCCGCAAGATCGAGCCGAACCCGGTCGAGCCGCAGTATATCTTCACTGAGGTCGGTGTCGGCTACCGCATGGCTGACAGCCACTGAGCCCATATTGAGACAAAAATCGCCCGGAGCTGCTGCTCCGGGCGATTCTTTCGTGTTGCTGCGGCTCAGTCCGCCGTGATCGTGATGCTGCGGGAGATGGACTTAGCCATGTCGTTGCCGCCGAGAATGTAAGCGGTCTGGCGGTACGTGCCGGGCGCGGTGGGCGCCTTGCTGCTGATGTACAGCCTGTGCGTGTCCGTCGTGCCGACATAGCGATAGTGCACGCCGTCCTGATTGTGGGCGGGGGTGTCACCGCGCATGAGCGTGGCGCCGAGCGGGCTGTTCGCCAGCTCACCGGTGGTGTAGGTCGTCTTGTCATTGTTCCAGGTCAGGCTTGCACCGGTGGCGCGCATCTTCACGACGAGCGTGCTCGTGCCGACGCCGGTCTTGTAGTTCGGGTTGGACGTGATCGCCGTCACGAGGTACATGCCCGCGCGGTTCGGCGAGCCGATGGCCACGCGCGTGCTGTCAAACACGCCGGGGATCTTGTTGATCACCTTGAGCAGCTCCGTGAACGAGGAGATGTCGATATTGAAGAGCTTCAGGAGCTTGGCGAGGTCATCTGTCGGCTTCTCGAGCTTTTGCAGCAGCGCGCGCAGCTCGCCGAGGGTCATGCCGTCGTTGAGGATGTCCGTGAGCGTCTTGCCGTAGAGGAGCTTGACGACCGGGTCGATCTTTGCCAGTGCCTCCGGGGAGAGGATGCTCTCCGGCAGCTGCAGGTAGACCGCGCCCTTGACGCTGCTGGTCACGCCGCTGTAGATCTTGAAGATGGTGAAGTCGTCCTCCGGCTTCGTGGTGACATACTGCTGCGTGGTCGGCTTCTCGTCATAGAAGATCGCGGTGGACTTGACGTGCACGCGCACGAATGCCTTGTTCACCGTGAGCGTACCCTCGACTGCGTCGCAGCCGTGGTAGTCGGCCGTGGTCGGGAAGCTCGCGCGGATCTGCTGGTTTTCGCCGGCGCCGATGCTCGGCGCGGTGTAGTCGATGCCGTATTTCACCGTGCCGCCCTCGACCGGATACCAGTCATCGTGCGTCAGGAGCTTGCTGCTGCCGGTGCCGTAGTACTCGACGACCATGCTCCCGGCGGCGGCCTCCTTGCTCACGGTGGTCTGCGACCAGTCGATGAGCTTGTTGAGGATCTGCGTGCGCATGGCGGCGGCGTCCTTCGTGTAGCTGAGTGACACACCCTCCTTGAGCACGATCTTCGCCTGCGTGCGCGCGTCGACCAGCGTCACGGAGACGACGGTGTCCGCACCGTTCACGGTGAGCTTGACGTTGTACGTGCCGACGGTGATGGCCGGGAATTCACGCAGTATGGGGTTGCTGTCCCAGCCGCCCTCCAGCACGACATAGCGCGGTTCGTACGGCCAGAGCTTTGCCTTCGCCTCATAGGTCACGGTCACATCGCTGACGTCCGTGCCGGGCAGGACGGCGGCGACGATGGCGGCGCGCAGCGCGTCAAAGTCGATCTTGCCGTCGGCGGTATAGGTCATGTTGAGCGTGTAGGTGCCGGGTTCGTCCTCGGTCGTGCCGGCCGCGGTGCTCAGCGCGGCATCCGGCGCGGTGTTGGTGTCGGTGCCCGGCGTCACGGCGGGATCAGCACTCGGCGCGGCGTCCGGCGTCACGGACGGGGCTGCGGCGTCCGCCGCGGGAGAAGCCAGCTTCGTGAACGTGTAGACCGTGCTCGTCCCCTCCATGCGCACGGTGTAGCTCTGTGCGGCCGATTCACTGTTGAGCGCGGGATAGCTCGCGTTGAGGCGGTCGCGGAAGAAGCTTCCGGTGGTGTCAAAGCCGTTGACCGGCGTCCACTTGACGGCGTAGTCCGACAGGACGCTGGTCGCGCGGTACTCCCATTGCTGGCTGCCGACCTCGTCATAATTGCTCAGCAGGGTCTGGCTGAGCAGGTCGTTGACGTCTGCTCCGGCGGGGATGTAGGCCGCGCCGTCGTGGCCGGCCGGCACCGCACTCGCGGCGGAGACCGGCAGCTGGAATGCGGCGAGTTGGCCGAACAGCAGCACGGCCAGCAGCAGGGCAAGGATTCTGGTTGCGTGTTTGCGGGATATCATTGCAAATGAACCTCCTATTCCGGTATTTCTGTGGGGTCGTGCCCGGGGTGGGAGCCCGGGCACAGCTGCATTATACGGTGCATTTCCGGCATTTTCAAGGCCTTTGGCAAAAATGTATCAAAAAGCTTAACATGTATAAAAATTTCATGTGCATTTCTTTCATTGTGCGCCCAATGAAATGAAAAAACACCCGCCCGCATTTCGCGGACGAGTGTTCGGCGTGGCGTTTTTCACTTTCCCAGTGCGGCGCGCATTTTGCCGCAGATATCCTCCGTGAGCGCGTTGGTTGTGGTGGCCTTGACCGTCTCGGCGGGGATGACCTCGCGGATGCGCACGTACACGTGCGAGCGCCGCCAGGGGACGTTGCGCGCGATGCGCTCCGTGCCCTCGACCGTGCCGACCACGATGGGGACGCCGGCCTTCTGCGCGATCTTGAGCGAGCCCGCGTGCCACGGCAGCAGCTTGCTGCTTTTGCTGCGCGTGCCCTCGGGGTAGATGGCGAACGAGCACACGTGCGCGCGGATGAGATTGGCGGCGGCGTTGATGGTGGTCAGGGCGTTGCGCGCGTTTTCGCGGTCAATCGGCAGAAAGCAGCACCGGCGCACGAACGGGCCGATGACGAACTTGCGCATGTTCGACGGCTTGGACACAAACGCCAGCGGCCAGCGCCGCAGCACCCACCACTGCACCATGGGGTCAAAGTTTGAGCGGTGGTTGCTCACGAAGAGAAACTCCGAATCCGTCGGGACCTTTTCGAGCCCCTCGACGTGGATCTTGATGCGGCAGAGCGCGAGGATCCAGCCGTCGAGCGCCAGCGTCAGCGCAAGGTAAAACGGGCTGATGCGGTCATACATCCTGTTCGGCCCGGCAAAGAGCGAGCACACGAACATCAGCAGCACGTACACAAGGTTCGCCGCCACGAAGCAGCCGAGCAGCACGGGCAGCAGCCACCAGTAGCTGAGCGCGGGAGACAAAAAATAAATCACCGCAGTGCTGAGCACGGCGGGAACAAGCATCAGATAATAGAGCATGGCCGGACACCTTTCCACACGGGATGTGACGAAATCCTGTCAATAGTCATTGACGGCTGGGTATCACATCCATTATAATTACTGTACGGGACCGTGTCAATGAACGGGGTGTAAACTTGCGCGGATCTCGAAATTTTTCGATCAGAGATAGGATGGATAATGAGATGATCGTATTGAAATGGTTGTTCCCGGTGTTTCTGGCGGCGCTCGCCGTCGTGCACCTCATCAGCTGCTGGCGCGGTGATGACGATCTGCGCAAGCCGACGAAGGTCGCGCTGATGCCGGTCGTCGCGCTGACGTACCTCGCCTTTGCCAACACGCCGTCGCTTTGGGTGGTCGCCGGCCTGCTGTTCGGCTGTCTGGGCGACCTGTTTTTGCTGCGGCCGCTGCAGAAGCATTTCTTCGCCCTCGGCACGGCGTCGTTCTTCCTCGGCCACGTGTGCTACCTTGTGCACATCTACACGACCTATGCCGTGCATGTGCGCTGGTTCTGGATCGTGCTCGTGTGCGCGGCCTATGCCGCGGGCATCGTGGTCGTTTATAAGGGCAGCCGCAGGAGCATCCCGCGCGCCCTGCGTCCGCTGGCGCTGGCGTACATGGTCATGCTCTGCACGCTGAGCATCAGCGTGTTCCTGCCTCTGGTGACGGCGTTCACGTGGGGCAAGCTCGCGGCGTTTCTCGGCGCGTCGTCCTTCCTCGCGTCCGACGGCGTGCTGTGCGACATGCTCTTCGCCAAGAAGGCCGAGCCGACCAGGCAGAACTTTGCCGTCATGGGCACGTACATCCTTGCGCAGGTGCTGCTGGCCATGGGCTTTGCATTCTGAGCCGGCGCAAATCATCGAAAAAACGGGGCACTCCGGTCGTGAGTGTCCCGTTTTTTGTACAGTCGCGGAAAATAATTTAAAAAACTGTTAGAACCGCTTTACATTTGTCGGAAAAAGCAATACAATCTGTAGCATTACCAATGGTCTCAAGGGGGAAGAGAGCATTATGAAAGCAAATGAAAGGGACAGCAGGACAGAGCAGGAGCGGTTCATCGACCGCATGCTCAAGGAGATCCTCGGCGGGCAGCGCAATCCGGGCGACCGGCTGCCCACGGAGAGCGAACTGGCCGCGCAGTACGACCTGCGCAAGACGAACGTACACCTTGCCCTGAAAGAGCTGGAGCGGCTCGGCTTTCTGGAGATCGTGCCGCGCCACGCGACGTATGTCGCACCCTACTGGGAGAAGGCAAATCTGGAGACGCTGGCGGTCATCATGACGCACGGCGGCACGCCGCATCCGGAGCTGGTGGACGCGTTTCTGGAGCTGCGCGAAATGGTCGCGCTCGGCTGGTTCTGCTGGGTAGGGCGCCGCCCGGACGCGGCGCAGATGCAAAAGCTGTACGGTCTGCTCGCGCAGATGGACGCCATCGCCTACGTGCCCGACGGCGACAAGGCGGCGTTTCTGGAACTGCTCAATGCGTTTCTGGTGTGCATGTTCCGCGAGTCGGACAACATGATCTTTCGCGTCATGCTGCGCTCGACGCGCGAGCTTGCACACGTGGCGTACTACATGGTGGCCTACACGCTCGATATGCAGGAGCTGTGCAGGGTCTACCGTGCGGTGCTTGACGGACTGACGGACGGATGCGTGCCCGAGGCGATCGCCTGCTGGAGCGCGTGGAGCGACCGGGTCACGCTGCGCTACCGCGAGGCGCTCGAGCAGCTGCAGAGCGCATGACCGGCCGCTGCCCCGGCGGGCGCAAAGGCTACGAGGTTCTTTGACAAACCGGCTGCCCC
>OHBE01001252.1_pt1 | contig 22895 bp, 17 predicted proteins | sample 1577231 | NCBI WGS metagenome assembly OHBE01 (sample SAMEA3541506, study PRJEB24748) | human gut metagenome | biome: human gut; feature: human-associated habitat; material: faeces | place: China | collected 2012 | reverse complement strand
CTTCAAAGTCTGCATCCTCCTTGGGCAGAATGGTGTGCCCGGCATCTCGGATGGCACGGTATCCCTCGATGTTGGCATCCAGCAGGCGGTTCAGGTAGGCGGTGTCACCCCTGAGCTTTTTCAGGTCGCCGTCCGTCTTATAGCAGGCGAAGGCCGCCGGCATCACGAACGCGGCGTGGCAGAGCAGATAATCCTCCATGTTCGGCTCGTAAGCGACCTTGTATTTTGTACCGTGGAAGATGCGCCCGATCAGCTGTTTATTGGCGGCTGTACCCGGCAGCTGCCCGATGGTGATCTTTTTCAGGTCGATGGAAACGACCCGATCCGACTCCCGATGCCCGGCAGAAAGTGCAAAGGCAAACAGGACATTCTTCCCCGGCAGTGCCGCCGCCAGTGCTCTTGCCTGTACGTTGTTGCCCACAAAAACGATGTTTTTCGTCCGATTCGCCCGCAGCGTGTACAGAACGGAATCCAGCTGCGTATAACGCAGAACCACAAAGATCACATCGTACGTTGCATCCGGTGCAAGTTCGGTCACCACCGGAATACGGCTGATTGATACGCGGGGCGAAAACTTATCCTTGATCCGCAGTCCGTTCTGCTTGATTTCCGCTGCCCAGTTTCCCCGCGCAAGCAGGGTGACATCCTTTCCTGCGCGCAGCAGATTTCTTGCCAGATTGCACCCCAGAACGCCTGCACCATATACCAGAATTTTCATAGCTTGCCCCCAAATCCAATCTTCACGATCTGCATTTTCATCCCGCCGTCCCCGACCCTTGCAAGAAACCGGAAAAAGCCGCTGACGGAAGGGTCTTTCAGGTCGCTGTAACCCAGCATATAGCCCCGGCTGGATACCTGCAAACGGCTGTCCCATGAGGAAAGCTCGCTTTTCGCATCTGAAACCGCGAAATATGCTCCCACATCCTTGATTTTCGCCGTCCTGAGCCACGTTTTGGCGATCATCTTCACCGCCGTACGGTTGGCAGCATCAAAGACCAGCATGCTGCCGGGGAAGGCATCTGCCATTGCCTGTACCAGCGCCTTGACCTGCTCGGTCAAAAAATAATAGAACACGCCGGAGGCAAAGAACACCGCGCCGCCGGAGGCATCGATCTTGTCAAACCATGTGGGGTCTTTCAGGTCGCAGGGGATGTTTTGCTCCCGCTCCCCGGCGGGCAGCAGCTGCTGCCGCAAGGCGATCACATCCGGGAAGTCCAGATTGTAAATTTTGCATCTGCCGTTGTCGCAGGCTTTCTGCCGTGCCACCAACAACCCAACAAACGATCCGCCCAGCGAGCAGCCGTAGGCTGCCCGGATGTGACCACCGCAGCGGGTCTTGAGGTAGGCTTCGATCTTTTTGTTTTCTGCCTGTAAGCAAGGACACATTTCTAGGCGGAGGGCAGAACTGAAAGTTAGATAAAACTAACTTTCAACCTTATAAAAAGCCGCTTCTCAGCGGTCCTTCTAGCCAAATAATACGCCCTGATGTTATCTCTGTCAAGAAGCTTAGGTGCTTTCAGAGATTCCGAAGAAGTCTCCCGCATCATAAAGCACCCGAGCGGTTACACACGGCTAACTACGGAAAAGTGTACTGCACATCGGCAAAAAGGTCAAAGGCTTTGCTGCAGAAGAAATTTATCTCAGGCAAGCCACTGCAAACGAATTGAAAAATGAACGACTGGCAAGAGCGCAATGCACCGATCAATCGGAATTTTAAACTGTTCCTTACGGGCGGTAAGGTCAAAGTCCTGGCGGAGCTTCTGTTTTGGGGGCTTTCCCAAACATTGCTCACCTGCTGGCAAAGTGCAACAGCGGACTGCAAAATCTGCATTTGATTCAGCCTAAAGCATACCGGAATTTCTGATTTTTGAAAAATTGGAAAACAGGCTCCTCTGGAAAACAATCGTTATTCAGAAGGGCCTGTTTGCGTTATCTGTTTTTTGAAAATTAGGGGGCCTATGGCGAGTGTTTTGGTGCTTTTGGAAACATTTATCCGTGAAGGGGCTGCTACACTTGTTTTTTCCTTGTGCAACAGCCCCTTTGCAGCAGAAGGCGGGCCGGTCAGCCCATGACGACCTTGACCTGTACGGTCGAGCCGGCGGGAACAGGGGAGAGGATGTTGCCGCTTACAGGCTTGCCATCCACGGTCATGGCTTTGACGCCCTTTTCCAGATGGTCAGGGTTCTCCACAACGATTTCATAGGTTGCCCCGCGCCAGACACGGCGCAGGGTAAAGCCGTCCATCTCGTGCGGGATGCAGGGATCGATCTTCAGCCCGGCCAGCGTGGGCTGGATGCCCAGAATATACTGGCTCACATCCACAAAGGTCCAGGCCGCCGTGCCGGTCAGCCAGCTGTTTTTCGCCTCGCCGAAGGTCGCGGCATCACAGCCTGCCACCATCTGGCTGTAGACATACGGCTCGGTGCGGTGGATCTCACTGATGTCCTCAATGTATGCCGGGCAGGTCTTTTTGTAGATCTCAAACGCGCGGTCACCATGGCCGACTACAGTCTCGGCACAGCTGACCCACGGGTTGTTGTGGCAGAAGATGCCTGCGTTCTCCTTGTATCCCGGGGGATAGCTGGAAATCTCGCCCAGCTCAAGGTGATACTTGGTGTAAGCGGGCTGCAGCAGCACAATGCCGTACTTTGTGTCGAGCTTGTCTTTCACGCTCTGCAGGGCGGTTACGGCTTCGCCGGTGTTTACGCCGATGCCTGCCATGACGCACATACCCTGCGGCTCGATGAAGATCTTGCCTTCCTCGCATTCCTCACCGCCGATCACATGGCCAAAGGCATCGTAGGCGCGGCGGAACCAGCTGCCGTCCCAACCGGCAGTCAGTACGGTATGTTCCATCTCTGCAACCTCGGCGCGCACGGCGGCAGCCTCGTCCGCGTGACCGGTGGCATCCAGAATTTCGGCAAAGGCGTTGCCGTATTTGACATACATGCCGGCAATGAACACGCTTTCGGCCACAGGGCCGTCACTCGGGCCGGTGGTCTGGAAGCTCTCGCCAGGCTCCTTGCTGAAGCAGTTCAGGTTCAGACAGTCGTTCCAGTCGGCACGGCCAATCAGCGGCAGACCATGCGGACCCTTGTGGGTGCGCAGGTAGCCAAAGCTGCGGCGCAGATGCTCAAGAAGCGGCTGTGCAAGGCTGTGGTCGTTGTCAAAGTCCACCGATTCGTCCAGAATCGAGTAGTCGCCCGTCTCGCCCAGGTAGGCGTACACGGCGGCAATCAGCCACAGCGGGTCATCGTTGAAGCCGGAGCCGATGTCCATGTTGCCCTTTTTCGTCAGCGGCTGGTACTGGTGGTAGGCGCTGCCGTCGGGGAACTGGGTGGCGGCAATGTCCAGAATGCGCTCCCGCGCGCGGGCGGGGATCAGATGCACAAAGCCGAGCAGATCCTGACAGGAATCGCGGAAGCCCATGCCGCGGCCGGTGCCGCTCTCATAATAGCTGGCAGAGCGGCTCATGTTGAAGGTGACCATACACTGGTACTGGTTCCAGATATTGACCATGCGGTCGAGCTTTTCATCGCTGCTCTTGACCGAGTAGGTGGACAGCAGGTTGTTCCAGTGGTCGTGCAGCCTGGCAAGCGCCGCATCGACCTGCGCATCCGTGGCATAGCGGGCAGCCATCGCCTGGGCGCGGGTCTTATTGATGACGCCAGGCGCGGCCCACTTCTCGTCCTCTGGGTTTTCTATATAGCCCAAAACAAAAATCAGGCTGCGGCTTTCGCCGGGCTGCAGGGTGACATTGACTTGATGCACGCCAACGGGTGCCCAGCCGTGGGCAACAGAGTTGGTGCAGCGGCCGTTTTCCACGACCTCGGGGTTCGCATTGCTGCGCCATGCGCCTAAAAAGGCGTCCCGGCTCGTGTCAAAGCCGTCAATGGGCGTGTTGACGGTGAACAATGCGTAATGGTTGCGGCGCTCGCGGTACTCGGTCTTGTGGTAGATGGTGCTGCCCTCGACCTCGACTTCGCCGGTAGAGAAATTGCGCTGGAAGTTGGTGGAATCGTCCACAGCATTCCAGAGACAGAACTCCAGATAGCTGAATACAGTAAACGATTTCGGTGCATCACTCTCGTTGGTCAGCACCAGACGGTCGATCTCGCAGTTGTCGCCTACCGGCACAAACAGCTCCAGCTTTGCGGTCAGACTGTTCTTTTTGCCGGTGATGATGCTGTACCCGAGGCCGTGGCGGCACTCATAGCTGTCCAGCTCGGTCTGGGTGGGCTGCCAGCCGGGATTCCAGGCGGTATCGCCGTCCTTAATATAGTAATACCGGCCGTTAGAGTCCGCAGGTACGTTATTGTAGCGGTAGCGAGTGATACGCCGCAGCTTGGCATCCTTGTAAAAGCTGTACCCACCGGCCGTGTGAGAAACAAGGCTGAAGAATGCCTCGCTGCCCAGATAGTTGATCCACGGCAGCGGCGTGCGCGGCGTGGTGATGACATATTCGCGTGTGGTATCGGAAAAATGACCGAACTTCATAGAGACCCTCTCCTTACTTATGGAAAGTAGATAAAATCGTGAGTTCAAGTCGAAAACGATTAAGTTATTACCCTTACAATACCGCGTTTTTCGGATAATTGCAAGGGCTGCGCCTGAATTTAACGATGATTTGGCAAGTTTCACAATTTTGTAAACCGAAAATTGGCACGAAAATCGAATGCAACCTATTTTATATAAGAGCGTTTTCCGGCTGTGGCACCATAAAAAGCAAATTTTGGTCTGCATCAACGGGCCGAAAAGCGTAAAAACGGCAAGCCGGAGCGCAAATTATGTTCGTTTTTCAGCGAAACTCCAAACGAAATAACCAAAACAAGTGCTTTTGCTTTTTGCAAATCGCCAAATCGAATCGAAATGCACAAAAAATGCCAAAAAGGCATTGATTTTATGGTTGACATGTTGTATAGTGAAGATGCGAAAACGATTAAGGAAGATGCAAGGAGGCGATACCATGGCATCCATCAAAGACATCGCAAAGGCATGCGGGGTCTCGGTGGCTACCGTGAGCAAGGCGCTGAACGGTCACAACGATATCAGTCAGGCTACCAAAGAAAAGGTACGCGAGGCGGCAAGGCAGATCGGCTATATGCCAAACTCCGCAGCGCGGGCCTTAAAAACGAACCGTACCTATAATCTGGGCGTCCTTTTCGTGGACGAGGCGCAAAGCGGTCTGACGCATGAATTCTTCGCAGCTGTTCTGGACAGCTTCAAACGCCACGCCGAGGGCAGAGGCTATGATATCACCTTTATCAACCACAACATTGGCCACGGCCACTCCAGCTATTTAGAGCATTGCCGCTACCGCGGCGTTGACGGCGTGATCGCTGCCTGCATCAAGTTCGATGACCCGGAGGTCATTGAGCTGGCCAACAGCAACCTGCCGATCGTCACAGTCGACCATGTCTTTAACAACCGGGCTGCCGTACTTTCCGATAACACCGACGGTGTCCACAAGTTAGTGAATCAGCTTGCCGCGCTGGGGCATGAGCGGATCGCTTATATCCACGGTGAGAATCACAGCGCAGTCACCCAGAAGCGCCTGGTCGGTTTCTACCGTGCCTGCGCCGCCCATGGGATCACGGTGCCGGACGCCTACATCGTGCCGAGCACCTACCGCGATGCGAAAAGCTGCGCCGCTGCGACCCGTCAGCTGCTGGCACTGCCGCAGCGCCCCACGGCGATCCTCTTCCCGGATGACTTCTCCGCCATCGGCGGCATCCAGACCATCCGTGAGGAAGGACTTTTGATTCCGCGTGATATTTCGGTGGCCGGCTATGACGGCAACCTGATCTCGCAGATCATGTCCCCGCAGCTGACCACCTACCGGCAGGACACCGAAGCGCTGGGCCGCGCCGCGGCAGAGCTGCTTATCGAGCAGATCGAATCCCCGCGCACGGCATTGCCGGAGCAGAAGCTGATCTCCGGCAGTTTGCTGAAAGGGCAGTCCGTCGATGTCCCCAATCCATAGGTCCAAACCCGCAAGGATGCGGGTCACAATATCTGATTCATACATGAGTTCTTTTTATTAAAAAGGAGGAAAACACATTATGAAAAAGGCAATGAGTTTATTGACCGCCACTGCAATGGCAGCCACCTTGCTGGCAGGCTGCGGCGGAGGTGCCGCAAGCTCGTCCGCAGCCCCCGCCGCTGATTCGACCTCTGCCGAAGCCAGCAGCACAGCCGCAGAGCCTGCTGCCGATGCGGCCGCAGATGAGGGTAAGGTCCTGAACATCTGGTGTTGGAACGATGAATTCCAGTCCCGCTTCAACGACTATTACCCCGGCGTCAAGGAGATCGCCGACGACAAGTCCACCACAACGCTGGATAACGGCGTCACCGTAAAGTGGACCATCAACCCCAACGATAACAACAACTACCAGAATAAGTTGGACGAGGCCCTGCTCAAGCAGGACAGCGCCGCTGCCGATGACAAGATCGACATCTTCCTGATCGAGGCAGACTACGCGCTGAAGTATGTGGATTCCGAATATACGCTGGATGTCAAGAAGGATGTCGGCCTGACCGATGATGACCTCAAGGATCAGTACCAGTACACCAAGGACATCGTTACCGTGGATGGTGTGCAGAAGGGCACCACGTGGCAGGCAACCCCGGGCCTGTTTGCCTACCGCCGTTCCATCGCCGAAGATGTGCTGGGCACCGATGATCCGACCGAGGTCCAGGCCGCATTGAGCGATTGGGATAAGTTCAACGATGTGGCTGAGAAGGCCGCTACCAAGGGCTACAAGATGCTCTCCGGCTACGATGATTCCTACCGCACCTTCTCCAACAATGTTTCCGCCGGTTGGGTGGACGGCACGACCGTCAAGGTCGACCCCAACATTATGAACTGGGTCGATCAGACCAAGACCTACACCGATAACGGCTACAACAACAAGACCAGCCTGTGGAGCGACCAGTGGGCCGCCGATCAGGGCCCTGCCGGCAAGGTTTTCGGCTTCTTCTACTCCACTTGGGGCATCAACTTCACCCTGCTGGGCAACTCTCTGGCCACGCCTGAGTCTGAGGGAGGCAAGCAGGAAGTCGGCAACGGTATCTTCGGCGATTACGCAGTCTGCCAGGGCCCTCAGCCTTATTACTGGGGCGGCACCTGGATCTGCGCAGCAGCCGGCACTGACAACATCCCCACGATCAAGGATGTCATGTACTCTCTGACCTGCGATGCCGACATCATGACCAAGATCACCGAGGATACGCAGGACTACACCAACTGCAAGAGCGCTATGGATTCCATCGCAGCTGACCCGAACTTCGGCTCCGCATTCCTCGGCGGCCAGAACCACATTGCCCTCTTTGCAGAGGTTGCACCTACCATTGATATGTCCAACGCCGGTCCGTATGATCAGGGCTGCAACGAGACCTTCCAGAGCTGCTTCAAGGATTACTTTGACGGCACGGTTGACCTTGAGACCGCGAAGAAGAACTTCGAGGATCAGATCAAGGTCAAGTATCCTGAGCTGAGCAGCGTCGAATGGCCCGCATAAATACCTGCGTGCCTGTGAACAAAACGAACAAAACGAACTGAACCGCAAACGCCATGCCAGGGGCGGGGAGAGACGCCCGCCTCTGGTTTTGTTTTTATCAGATTTTGAAAGGCTCTGCCCCCAGCAGGGCAATGCCCACACAGCTAAGGAGGGCGAGACCTATGAAAACAAAGAGCAAAGGCATGAGCTACGCCAAATGGGGCTACATATTTCTGGCGCCGTTCTTTATCACCTTTTTCATCTTCCAGTTCTGGCCGCTGGCAACGACCATCTACTATTCCTTCTTTGAATATTTCCGCAGCGGCCTAAAGATCATCGGCCCTAACTTTGTAGGGCTGAAAAACTATGCCGCCATGATCAAAGAGGTGCCGAAATACTTCAGCAATACCATGATCATGTGGCTGATGGGCTTTATTCCGCAGATCATTGTATCGCTGGTGCTGGCAGCATGGTTTACCGATCTGCGGTTGAAGCTGCGGTTTCAGGGCTTCTTCAAGACGGTCATCTATATGCCCAACCTCATCATGGCATCGGCGTTCGCTATGCTGTTCTTTACCCTGTTTTCAAACTCGGAAACAGGGCCGATCAACTCGATCCTGCTCAAGCTCGGCATCGTGGCCGAGCCGGTACGCTGGCTTTCCAATGTCTGGACAGCGCGCGGTCTGGTTGGGCTGATGAACTTCCTGATGTGGTTCGGCAATACGACCATCATTCTGATGGCTGCCATCATGGGTGTGGATCCCGGCCTGTATGAGGCCGCCCAGCTGGACGGTGCATCTTCGACCACAATGTTCTGGCGCATCACGATCCCGCTGATCCGCCCGCTGCTTGTCTACACGCTGATCACCAGTCTCATCGGCGGCCTGCAGATGTTTGATGTGCCGCAGGTTTTGACCAACGGCAAGGGCGACCCGAACGGCTCGACCAACACCATTATCATGTACCTGAACCAGCACCTGTACAGCAAAAACTACGGCACAGCCGGTGCTATCTCGGTGCTGATGTTCCTGCTCTGCGCGGTGCTTTGCGTCATCATCTACTTTACCCTCACACAGGAGGATGACGGCCTGACCCGTGAGCAGCGCAAGGCTGAGAAAGCCCGCATCAAGGTAGCCAAAGCGGCCGCTAAGCATCACTAAGGAAGGAGCGTGAACAGTATGCCGAACGAGACCAAAACCGCAGCCACCACTACCGCAAAGGCAAGCAAAATTCACGACCCTATGCTGACCCTGCAGCGTGCAGTGGCCTATATCGTGCTGTTTGTCCTCTGCTTTATCTGCCTGTTCTTCTTCTATGTGCTGATCGTCAACGCCACGCACAATAACTTTACCATCCAGCAGGGATTTGACCCGCTGCCCCGCGGCAGCTTTGGCGTAAACTTCTTCAACACCACCCATGATGCCAATGTACCGATCCTGACCGGTCTGCGCAACAGCCTTATCGTGTCGGCTGCCTGTGCGGCGCTGTCGGTCTATTTCAGCGCCCTGACGGCCTACGCCATCTATGCGTATGACTTCAAGCTGCGCAAGCTGGCATTCACCGTCATTCTGCTCATCATGACGATGCCCACACAGGTTTCGGCGCTGGGGTTTTTGAACCTGATGGACTCGATGAAGCTGACCAATACCCTCTGGCCGCTGATTTTGCCGAGCATTGCCGCGCCGACGGTGTTCTTCTTCATGAAGCAGTACATGGATTCGAGCCTGCCGCGCGACATTATTGACGCGGCGCGCATTGACGGCTCGGGGGAGTTCCACACCTTCAACACGGTCATTCTGCCGATCCTGAAGCCCGCCATGGCGGTGCAGGCGATATTCAGCTTCGTGGGCGCGTGGAACAACTACTTTATCCCAGCGCTGATCATCAACGATGCCAAGTGGAAAACGGTGCCCATACTGGTTGCACAGCTGCGCAGCGCGGACTTTTTGAAGTTCGATATGGGCAAGGTATATATGATGATCACCATTGCGATCCTGCCCGTTATGATCGTCTATCTGCTCCTCTCAAAATATATTGTGCGGGGCGTTGCATTGGGCAGCGTGAAAGGGTAAAATAACACTTACGGAGGTGCAGTGCGCTTGCGCTGCACCTTTTTTGGTGTTTATGCAAAAAAAGCAAACGACAAAATACGGAGGAATATACGATGTCATTTCCGGAAAATTTCGTCTGGGGCGCGGCAACCGCAGCCTATCAGGTCGAGGGCGCAGTGCAGGAGGATGGTAGGGGACTGTCCATCTGGGATACCTTCAGCCATACGCCGGGCAAAACAAGGAACGGTGATACAGGGGACATCGCCTGCGACAGCTACCACCGCTGGGCAGAGGATATTGCACTGCTGAAAGAGATGCACCTGAAGGCGTACCGGTTCTCGATTGCCTGGCCGCGCATCTTCCCGCAGGGCACGGGACCAGTCAATCCGGCAGGTCTTGCCTGGTATGACCGGCTGGTCGATGCGCTGCTTGCGGCAGGGATCGAGCCTTATGTCACGCTCTACCACTGGGATCTGCCGCAAGCCCTGCAGGACAAGGGTGGCTGGCTGAATGATGATACGGCAAAAGCCTTCGCCGGGTATGCCGCCGCGGTGGCCGCGCACTTTAAGGGGCGGGTGCGGTACTATTTTACCCTCAATGAGCCGCAGTGCAGCGTGGGGCTGGGCTACAGCAGCGGTGTACACGCACCCGGTTTCCGTCTGGATGACGGCTCGGTGTTTACAGCGTGGCACAACACGATCTACGCCCACTGCCTTGCGGCCGATGCGATCCGCAGGGCTGACCCCGATGCCCGGGTCGGCATGGCCCCGACAGGGCGCATCTGCACCCCGGCAACAGACGACCCTGCCGATATTGCGGCGGCCCGCGAGGCAACCTTTGCGCTGGCGGACGGAGACTGGACCTTCACCTATGCCCCGGCACTTGATCCGCTGTGCGGGCGCGGCTGGCCTGTGATCGCGGGCGGTCAGGCCCAGCGTGTGGTGGATGCCATCCCGCAGGAGCAGCTGGACGCTCTGCCGCTGGGCAGGCTGGATTTCATCGGGATGAACATCTACAACTCCGTCATGGTGCGCGCCGGGGCAAACGGCAAGCCGGAATTCTGCCCCCGGGCCGCAGGACATCCGCGCACAGCCATCGGCTGGCCCATCACCCCGGAGTCGATGGAGTGGGGGACACGCTTTATCTGGGAGCGGTACGGTCTGCCCATCTACATCACCGAGAACGGCCTTTCCTGCACCGACAGCATCCATCTGGACGGCAAGGTGCATGACCCTGCGCGCATTGACTTCACCCACCGCTATCTTCTGGCGCTGCGCCGCGCGATTGACAGTGGCGTGGATGTGCGCGGCTATTTCCACTGGTCACTGCTGGATAATTTTGAGTGGAGCGAGGGCTATAACGAGCGCTTTGGTCTGATCTATCTCGATTACGCAACCGGCAAACGAACCCCCAAGGACAGTGCTGCCTGGTATGCCAAGGTAGCTGAAACGAACGGAAAGGATCTGTGAAAAGGCACGGCAGCACCCCTTGCTGGGAAGTTGTTCCCTCTGGCAGCTCCGGTGCTATATCTTGGCTTCTGATTCGCATCAGCCCATCGTCCGCTTCCGCTTTTTTGGGAATGATATAAAAAGCATGAAAACATCAAGCCTGTCGAATTGCTCCGACAGGCTTGATGCTTTTTATTCCTTCGATTTTTTATATTCCGTCCCCCAAATCTCCATTGCATCCATAATGGGACGCATGGATTCGCCTAAGTCGGAGAGGGCGTATTCCACCCTCGGCGGTACTTCGGGATAGACGGTACGGGTAATGATACCATCGGCTTCCATTGAGCGCAGGCTGTCCGTCAGCACCTTTTGGCTGATCCCTTCCAGGTCCTTTTTCAGCTCATTGAAGCGCCACGGGCGCTGAAGCAGATTCCGCATGATGAGCAGCTTCCATTTGCTGCCGATTATCTGGACGGTGGTGGCTACCGGGCAGGCAGGGAGTTCTTCTTTGGTCAGCATATACAACACCTCTTTTTGAATGTTACACTCATAGTGTAGTGCAGCACGCTTGAAATTGCAAGAGAAAATCCCAGCCCGCCAAAGGTTACAAAAAGGTGCCTATGTAATAAAATTGTGCGTACTTGTGCCCGAAATATGTTTCAAGTACAATAAAGGCACAGGAGGGCGAAACGCCCACTGAATAGTATTGGGAGGTAAACAACCATGGCTCTTTCTGATCTCTTTGGCTGGAACAAGAAGGCGGCTTCCGCCCCTGCTACGGCTTGCGGTGCTGCCGACAAGCCCGCTGAGAAGCCCGCTGCTTGCGGTTCTGCCTGCGGCGCTGCCGACAAGCCCGCCGAGAAGCCCGCCGCCTGCGGTTCTGCCTGTGGCGCCGGCGACAAGCAGTAAGGTGTAAGGAATACACCCCAAGAAAACCTTGGGGCGTATTTCCGAGAGGGCAACGGCTGTTTCACTTTCGGAAATGCGTCCCACCACAACAAGGAGGATCCCATGAAACAGTATTTTTCTTTCCAGTGGCATATCACGGATGAATGCGACCAGCGGTGCAAGCACTGCTACATTTTCTCCGAGAACTGCAATAAAAAGTTGGATGCAATGTCCTGGCAGCAAATGCAGGACACCTTTTATAACTGCCTGGACTTCTGTGCGTTCTATGACCGCCTGCCGTATTTTTACATTACTGGCGGCGACCCGATTTTGCACCCGGACTTCTGGAAGCTGCTGGGGCTGATGAAGCAGCACAGTGTTCCGTTCACCATCCTCGGCAATCCGTTCCACCTGACCGACGAGGTTTGCCGCCGCTTAAAAGAATACGGTTGTGAAAAATATCAGCTTTCTATTGACGGCTTGCGTGAAACCCACGACTGGTTCCGCAAGCCCGGCAGCTTTGACATTACGCTGGAAAAAATCGGCTGCATCAATCGGGCGGGCATCCGCTCCGTGGTGATGACCACCGTTTCCGGCACGAACATTGACGAGGTTCCCGGCATCATCGACGCGGTTGTGGCAGCGGGTGCGAACGTCTTCGCGTTCGCCCGTTACTGCCCCACCAGCGAGGAAAAGGATGTCGGCATCGAGCCGTTGCGTTACCGCAAGCTGCTCGCTGACTGCGACAAAAAATTCAAGGAATATGAAGCCGCCGGCTGCCAGACCTACTTTAACAAAAAAGACCACCTGTGGACGCTGTACGGGTACGAAACCGGGGCGTTCAAAATTCCCGAAGCCGTGGAGGACGGTATGATCTACGGCGGCTGCAACTGCGGCAACTGCCACCTGAAATATCTTGGAAAAATTGGACGATTCGCTCGTAAAAGGTTGACGCGGCTGCGTTCGGGGGTATATCATATTTGTATAGATCCTTGCGCGGAGGGAGGAACGCACGATGATCCGAATCGGCATTGTGGACGATGAAAAACAAGAAAGAGACCAACTGAAACAGGCACTGGCGCGGTTTGGCGCGGAGAACGGCACAGAACTGAACGTACAGGAGTTCGACTGTGCGGCAGTCTATCTGGCGGCGCAAGACCGTGATTTTGACATTTTATATCTGGACATTGATATGCCGCAGATGTCCGGCATGGAACTGGCCGAAAGAATCCGGGAGACAGATCAAGACGTCATCCTCATTTTTTGCACGAATTTGCAGCAATTCGCGCTGAACGGGTACAGTGTCGGGGCGCTGGGCTTTATTGTAAAGCCGATACAGTGGTACTCCTTCCATATGTATCTGACGCGGGCGCTGAAGGTGCTGCAAAAGCGCGCCGGTCAAAAGACTGCGCCGCCGCACATTGTTGTCAAGGACGGCACCGTGACGCGGCTGCTGGATGCAGCAGAAATCGCCTATGTGGAGGTGCGCCAGCACGACCTGCTGTACAACCTGTGCGGCGGGGACGGTAAGACCGAGATCATCAAAAACCGCGGTTCGATGCAGGAAATCGCGGCGCAGCTGACGCCCTACGGCTTTGTGCGATGCAGCGCCAGTTATCTTGTGAACCTGCGCTGTATCACGGCGGTAAGCCGTATGAATGTCTATATCGGCGGGGCGGCACTGCCCATCGGGCGCACCTACAAGGACGCCTTCACCGAAGCATTCTCTCGATATATGGCAAAAAAGGAGTGGGAAGACCCGTGCCGGTCATAAATTGGATACTGAACCAGCAAATCCAGCTGGGTATGATTCTATGCGCCTGCCTGTTTGTCCCGTGGGGGCAGCGCCGCAGCTGCTTCGTTCCGCGGTTGGCGGCGGGTGTATGGGCCTTTCTTGCGCTGACGGACACCCTGGCATTCCTGCCGCTTTGGGCAAAATTGCTGCTGTATACGACGCTGCTGTTTGACCTGATATGGTTCAGCTTTGACTGCAGCCCGCTGCACGCCCTGTTTTATACAACCTGTGCCTACGCGGTGCAGCACATTGCCAGTAAGCTGGCCTATATGCCTATTATTTGGCTGATTCAGCATGGCCGCACAGACAGGCTCGTTACCTTTATCATTCTGCTTTTCAGCAACCTTGTGGTCTGTCTGGTCATCTACCGGCTGCTCACCCTGCGCATCCGGCGCGGGCGCCTGCTGTTTGACAATGTCAAGACCGTGCTTTACTCCGGCTTTTTCCTGATTGCCGCGGTCTACCTGAGTGTTGTGCTGGAGAATGTCCTGGACAGCAGCGCAGAGTCCTACCTGACCGCCTATCTGGCGCTGAATGCGTTCTGCATCCTGTTTGCCATCACGATTCTGGCGCTGGAATTTTCAAATTGCAGCATCAAGAGTCTGGAACACGAGAATGAAATGCTGGCGCAGCTGCTGGAATGTGACAAGCAGCAGTATGAGCAGGCAAAAAAAGATATGGAAAAAATCAACATCCGCTACCATGACCTGAAACAGCAGTATTCCCGCGCCACAGATGAGGAACGCGCCCGTCTGGAAGAAGAGATGAACAACCTGAACCTGCGCTATTTCACCGGGAATAAGGCGCTGGACATCACACTGACCCAAAAGTCGGCACTCTGCGGGCAGGCAGGTATTCAGCTGGTCTGCTCGGCAGACGGCAGCTGTCTGGAGAATATGAAGCACTACCATATTTACTCCCTGCTGGGCAATGCGCTGGACAATGCCATTGAGTGTCTGACGCAGGTAAACGATGCGTCTAAGCGGGTCATCACACTGGACATCAGCCGCTGCCGTGACATGGCGGTCATCCGCGTGCAGAACTACACCCCCGCACCGCCGACGCTGCGGGACGGCGCTATCGTCACAACCAAACAGGATACCGAGGAGCATGGCTACGGCATAAAAAGCATCAAAAGCATTGCCGAGCTGTACGGCGGCACGGCAGACTGCTTTGTGGAGGACTCGATTTTTTACCTGGTGGTCACCTTCCCCTGCGGGAAAAGCCAAAAAGAAACTGCATAACCCAAAAGCGACTGCCGAAAGGCGGTCGCTTTTCTTCTTTGTCATTTGTGCCGTGTTTTTTGACGTTTACGCCAACTGCATTGACCCGGTCAACACTTCCCTTTATGATAGTTTTGTGAAAAAGATACGAAAGGCTTCTGCAAAGGGGAAGTGCGCAGCCCTTGGCAGCAAGCGCATCGTATCATTCATCTGTGACAGTTTAGGAAGGAGAAAAACCTATGGCACAAAAGGAAACCTCAAGCAAGTCCCGCCGTTGGCTGGGCTTGTCCGGCGCGGCTGTGCTGGTGGCCAACCTTGTCCTGACCGGAACGACCATTGCGTTCCAGCAGGAAGGCGAAGTCAACCATGCACTCGGCATCGAAGGCTCTGACGCATCTTACGGCGGCACGGAGTTCTCCGCTGACGGCACCCTGTCTGACGCAAGCTACGAAAAGTACATCGAAGCCGCTTATCAGTTCTGTGAGCAGGAAGAAGAAGAGGGCAGCGTGCTGCTCTACAACCGCAACAACGCCCTGCCGCTTTCCGAGTCTGAGCGCAACGTCACGGTCTTTGGCCGCGGCAGCATCGACCCGGTGTTCCGCAGCACCGCAGGCGGTTCCTCCACGAACCCGGATTACCAGAAAACCCCCGTTGACGCCCTGCAGGATGCCGGCTTCAACGTGAACCAAACCGTGCTGGACGCCTACGCTTCCGCCACCGCGCCGAAAGAAAGAAGCGTTTCCAGCGTGGGCGAATATGACCCGGCGCTGTTCACCGGCAGCGTCACCGACTCGTTTGCGTCCTACGGCGATGTCGCGTTTGTTACGCTGTCCCGCTTTGCCACCGAGGGCAACGACCTGGCGATGGTTAACGACGAGGGCAAGCGTATGCTGGAGCTGGACGACAACGAGAAGGCGATCTTCCAGAAAATCAAGGACTCCGGCAAATTCAAGAAAACCGTCGTCCTGCTGAACTCCGTCTTTGCGATGGAGATGGACTGGCTGGACGAGTACAATGTTGACGCCGTGCTGTGGGTCGGCAACCCCGGCTTCTACGGTATGCCCGGCGCCATCCGCGTTGTGACCGGTGAGGTCAACCCCTCCGGTCACACCACCGCCACCTTTGCCGCCAACTCCCTGTCCGCGCCCAGCGCCGAGAACTTCGGTCTGCACGCCTACAACTACGGCAGCAAAACGCCCCGCGCGGCAGGCGACAGCTTTGTCAGCTATAACGAAGGCATCTACGTCGGCTACCGCTACTACGAGACCCGCTACGAGGACACCATCCTCGGTCAGGGCAACGCCGATTCCACGGTTGGCACCAAAGCCTCGACCGACGGCTGGAACTACGCCGAGGAGGTCTGCTTCCCCTTCGGCTACGGTCTGTCCTACACGAACTATGAGTACAACCTTGACAAACTGGACTACAACAGCGACACCGACACCTTTACGGCGACTGTCACGGTGAGCAATACCGGCGACAGGGACGGCAAGGCTACGGTGGAGTTGTACGCACAGACCCCCTACACCGACTACGACAAGCAGAACAACGTCGAAAAGTCCTCGATCCAGCTGCTGGGCTATGACAAAATCGATGTGGCCGCAGGTGCATCCGAGACTGTCACGGTCGATGTGCCCGGCTACTTCCTCGCGTCCTATGACGCCAACGGCGCGAAGGGCTACATCCTCGATGCGGGCGATTACTACTTCGCCGTCGGCAACGGCGCACACGAGGCACTGAACAATGTGCTGGCCGCCAAGTGCGGTGACGCCGTTGCGGGCAAGCTGATCGATCAGGACGGCAATGTCGTCACCGGCAACACCGCCGCCGTGGCCACCTGGACCGCCCCCAACACCGAGGTCGATACCCAAAAGTACCGCAACTCCCGTTACAACAGCGATGTGGAAGTCACGAATACCTTCGACGACGCTGATGTGAACTACTGGGCGAACGACGACGAAAAAATCACCTACCTGTCCCGCAGCGCGTGGGATACGACCTACCCCACCACGCTGGAGACCCTGACGGTCAACGATAAGCTGTACAACGGTCTGAATATGCAGACCTACGTCAAGGCAGCCGATGCCAAGAGCGTTTCCGACTTCAACCTCGGCGTGGAGCTGGATGAGAAGATCAACTTCAGCGATATGATCGGCGTCGCCTTCGACGACCCGAAGTGGAACGACTTCCTTTCTCAGCTGACGCTGAGCGATCTGCTCATCAACATGGGCGACTCCAAGGGCATCAAGGCTGTCAAGGCTGTCAACAAGCCCGGCTGCACCATCGTCGATGGTCCCGAGGGCATGAACGGTCAGTTTAAGTACGGCGACCGCCGCAACTGCACCGGCTGGGCTACGCTGCCTATCGTCGGCGCAACCTGGAACCACGATGTGCAGACCCGCTTTGGCGAGATGTACGGCGAGGATGCGCTGTATGCGTCCATCCCCATCGCCTACGCGCCCGGCGCGGACACCCTGCGCTCTCCCTACTCCGGTCGTACCTCTGAGTATTTCTCCGAGGACGGCGTTCTCAGCTACTATGCTGCCAAGGCTGTTTCCCACGGTATGCGCAACTAGGGTCTGATCGGTACGGTCAAGCACTTCTTCCTGAACGAGCAGGAAGCCGGCCGTCAGGGCATCTCCACCTTTGCGAACGAGCAGTCCATCCGCGAGATCTATATGCGCGCCTTTGAGGGTTCTCTGGCTGAGGGCGATTCTCTCGGCGTTATGACCGCTTACAACCGTATCGGCGTTATGTACGCTGCCGCCAACCAGGGCATCCAGCACATCCTGCGCGACGAGTGGAACTACGGCGGCTACATCATCGACGATGCTCTGACCGCGTCCGAGTATTCCTCCGCCCCCGAAATGCTGATGGCAGGCAACAACATCTTCTGCTTGGATACCGCCCGCCCGAACGAAATCGAGAAGCTGATCACCAGCACCGATGACGGCGACCTGCTGCAGAAGGTCATTGACTCCAACCATTATCTGTACTACATCATGCTGCAGTCCTCTATGGGCGGCTCCGGCGCGGAGGACGTTGTCGTTTCCGACGCAGTCCCGTGGTGGCAGACGACCCTGCGCGCTCTCGATGTTGTGTTCTGCGCACTGGCCGTTGCCGCTGTCGTGATGTATGTGCTGCACACCTACACGGACGTTTTCTCCGAGGAAAAGCGGAAGAATCGTGCCGCCAAAAAGAATTGATGGAGGTGGAACCCGATGAATAAAGGCTTGAAAAATAAAGGGCTGGGCAGCTGGTTCTGCCTTGCCGCAGCGCTGGTCGCGCTGATCACCGGCATTGTATTCCTGTTCACACAGGCCACGGCTGCCCCTCTGGGTCACTCCGGCACGATGGCCGGCGTGGTGCTGCTGGTCGGTGCTGCCGTTTCACTCGTTTTCTTCTTTGTTTCCGTTCCGTTCAGCGCGCTGATTCAGGCGGTCATTTATAACATTGCCCTGTATCTTGTCGTTGTGCAGTTGTATTTCGTCTTTGCCGACGTCATCAACCATGTCACCTTTGCGGGCGGCAACGCCGGCCTGTGCGTGTTTTATATGGTCGGCACGTTCATTGCCTGCCTGCTCAGCGTGATCGCCTGCTTCTGCAAGCAGACGAAAACCGGCGAGGCAAAAGCCACCGGAAAACAGTTTGCTGCCGCCGGTGCGGTGGTTGTGGTCGCTGCGGTCTGCGTGGGCGGTTTCTCCCTGCAGAGCAGCAGCCTGCCCTCGAACGGCGATGCGGAGGTTGCCCCCGATGCGGCGCAGACTTCTGCCGATGGTCCCGTTATGAACTACAACGACAACGAGTTCACCTCCAAGACGCTGGATGACCTTGTTGCCATCCCGCAGGAAACCTGGGAAGCCAAGGAGTTGAACGGGGAAGTCGCCTACTTCTTCGAGGGTCAGTACACCGAGGGCTTCAGCACCATCGTGGATCCGGCGTGTCTTGATATGTACTGCTACACCGACGGTTCGATGTGGGGTTCCTTCAGCGGTCCCAGCACCTCCGTGGGCGGCGACTCTATCTCCCATGTTTACGGCTACTGGTACAACTACGATGAAAACGGCGAGAAGAACTTCGTCATTCATCTGCTGGGCAATCAGGACGCCGACGGCACCGTGCGCCCCACCGATGTGGATGGCGGCGCAGATGCGGATATCTTCGTCTTTGACACCGACCACGGCGTATACAGCATGGAAGCCAGCCTGAGCTATGGCGTTATGGGCGGTGCGTTCACCCGCAACATCAACATCTACGGTCAGCCCTATGCCCCTGCCAAGAGCCTGACGATCGATGCCTCCAACCTGCGCACCTTCTACACGGGCGACATCTTCAACCCCGGCGAGCTGGTTGTGACGGCTACCCGCGCCAACGGTGCGGAGGAGTCCATCTGGGGCGGTCGCTTGACCTTCACCGGTTACGACAGCGACACCGCAGGCACCAAGACTGTGACGGCCTCCTTCCTGGGTGCAACTGCTACGTTTGAAGTGCAGGTCGAGGATCTTGTCACCGAGCAGTACACGGGCAGCTATGAGCTGGTGCAGGGCGAAACGCCCACCGCAACGGATGCCGTGCTGCTGGTGGATTACTCCCACAAGGTCTGCACGCTGACTGCTGCCGACGGCTCTGCCTCCATCACCGGCACGCTGGTGGATGCGCAGGACGATGCCCTTACCATGACCCTGAACGGCAGCGATGCCCTGACGGTGCCCATCACCGAGGGTGAGGACGGCAGCAAGCAGCTGACCATCCCCGCCCACGACGAAATCGTTTCCGGCTGGGGCTACAGCAACACCTACTCCATCAACGAGGCTGTGGTCACGCTGGCGGCAGAGTAAGCGTCCATTGTCACTGATAAAACCTAACGGTATTTGCTGAATGAAAGCCGCGTCTGATGTCTGCTTGCAGGCGTTGGATGCGGCTTTTCTTATGAGAAGGGAAAATATATGCAAAATACAGAACTTTTGCTGAAAGAATTGACCTTGGAAGAAAAATGCGCCCTGCTTTCCGGCGCGGAAACCTTCAAAACGCGGGGTATGCCCCAACACGGCATCCCGCAGATCTGGCTGTCGGACGGTCCCCACGGCTTGCGCAAGCAGGCGGGGGAGAGCGACCACTTGGGGCTGAATCCCAGCGTGCCCGCCACCTGTTTCCCCACGGCGTCGGCTGTTGCAAACAGCTGGGATGCCGCGCTGGGCGAGGAAATCGGCGCAGCCTTGGGCGAGGAAGCCGCCGCGCAGGAAGTGTCGGTGGTGTTGGGCCCGGGGCTTAATATGAAGCGCAACCCGCTGTGTGGGCGCAGCTTTGAGTATTTCTCCGAGGACCCGTATCTCGCGGGCAAGCTGGCGGCGGGATATATTCGCGGCATCCAGTCCAAGGGCGTAGCTGCCTGCCCGAAGCACTTTGCCGTCAACAGTCAGGAAACGCGGCGTATGGCTTCGGATTCCATCGTGGACGAGCGCACCCTGCGGGAAATTTACCTGACCGGGTTTGAAATTGCCGTCAAAGAGGGGCATCCCCGTAGCATTATGTCGTCCTACAATCTTGTGAACGGTACCTATGCCAACGAGAATAAGCATCTGCTCATGGAGATCTTGCGCGGTGAGTGGGGCTTTGATGGCGCGGTCATCACCGACTGGGGCGGAAGCAACGACCACGCGCTGGGTGTGAAAAACGGCTCCACGCTGGAAATGCCCGCGCCCGGCGGGGACAGCGTGCGCGAACTGCTGGCGGCGGTGGAAAGCGGAAAAATCTCTGAATCCGACATCGACGCCCGCCTGTCAGAGTTGCTGCCGCTGGTGTTTGATACCAAGGCTGCGCTGGACGCTGCCCCGCGCGAGTTTGATGCGGCAGCCCATCATGCGCTTGCCCGCCGCGCCGCCGAGGAAAGCCTTGTGCTGCTGAAAAACGAGGGCTCTTTGCTGCCGTTGGCGGCGGGCAACAAGGTGGCTGTCATCGGCGACTTTGCCAAAAATCCGCGCTACCAGGGCGCAGGCTCCAGCATGGTGAACTCGACACAGGTGGATGTGCTGCTGGATAAGCTGATCGACTCCGAGTTGAACGTCATCGGGTATCAGCAGGGCTTTGACCGCCACGGTAAGCCGGATGCTGCTTTGCAGAAATCTGCCTGCGAACTGGCGACACAGGCGGATACAGTTATTTTGTGCATGGGTCTGGATGAAATCGCTGAGAGTGAGGGGCTTGACCGCAGCAATCTGCGCCTTGCGCAAAATCAGGTGGATCTGCTGCAGGCTGTGGCGGCCGTCAACCCGAAAATTGTCGTGGTATTGTACAGCGGCAGCGTAGTCGAAACGCCGTGGCTGGACAACTGCCAAGCCCTGTTGTACGCCGCCTTAGGCGGTCAGGCGGGGGCGGGCGCCGTTGCAGATGCGCTGACAGGCAAGGTCAACCCCTGCGGCAAGCTGGCAGAAACATGGCCGTTGGCCTACGCCGACGTCCCCAGCGCCGCCGACTTTGCCACCCGTCGCAAGACTGTGGAGTACCGCGAGGGGCTGTACATCGGCTACCGCTACTTTACCACGGCGGAAAAAGCTGTGCGCTTCCCGTTTGGCTATGGTATGAGCTACACGACGTTTGCGTACAGCGATATGGTCGCCGATGAACAGGGGGTCAGCCTTACCGTAACGAACACCGGCAATGTGGCAGGAACGGAAATTGTGCAACTGTATATTGCTAAAAAGAACAGTGAGCTTTTCCGCCCTGCAAAGGAACTGAAAGGCTTTGCCCGCGTAACGCTTGCCCCCGGTGAGAAACAGCGCATCACCATCATGCTGGACGATAAGGCGTTCCGTTTCTGGAATGTCAAGGCTAACCGCTGGGAAATCGAGGGCGGCGAGTACGAGCTGCTTGTCGGCGCAAGCGTGGAGGACATCCGGCTGTGCGAGAAAATCTCCGTGCATGGAACGGCTACCGTGCATCCGTATGAGGATAGGGACTTGGATTGCTATTATAAGGGCGATGTGCTGCACGTTTCCGATGCAGACTTTGAAAAGCTGTTGGGGCATCCCATCCCGAATGGCAAAACCAAAATTGACCGCAATCTGACCTTGGGTGAACTGAACCACGCACGCAGCCCGCTGGGCTGGCTTGTCTGGCTTGTGCTGACGATCCTGCTGGATGTCAGCTATAAACGCGGCAAGCCGGACCTGAACATTTTGTTCCAGTACAATATGCCCCTTCGCGCCTTGGCAAAGATGACGAACGGTGCCATCAGCATGGGCATGGTGGACGGCATTGTCATGGAATTGCAGGGCTTCTGGATCCTGGGTCTTGTGCGGGTGATTTATGAAGCGATTAAGAATGTGGTGCTGAATGCGCAGATGGAAAAGCGTCTGCGCGGCGCTTGATGGAGGTTGCATTATGCAGTTTTGGAATAATTTTGCGGCTAAACACCCCGCCGCAGCCAAGTGGGTGCGCGAGGGCGGTTTGTTCGTCATCGTGTCGAATCTGATCACCGTGTTCAAGTATCTGCTGCTGCAATTTTTGCCCGCTGCGTTCAGCAGTCTGCCGGTGGTGGATTTCGGCTGGCCCGGCGTGGATGTGACCCTGTTTGGGGAAACCTTCAAGTGGAACATCCTCGGCTACGATGCCGCCCACGGCGGTCTGCCGTATTTCTGCGCTTACATGATTGCTATGGTGATTGGTGAATGTATCAACTTCCCGATCCAGCGCAATTTCGTGTTCCGCAGTAAGGGCAATTTAGGCAAGCAGATCGCGTGGTATGTGGTGGCGTTCTGCGTCATCACCTGCATCGTCAACTCCATCAACTGCGTATGGGTTGCCGTAGCCGGGCTGCTGGTGCCGGACTTTATTTATAACATCGGCACGACGGTTTTGAACGGCGGCGTGTCTATGGTCATTTTCTTCTTTGTCAACAAAATCATCTTCCCTGAAAGCGGGAAGTGATTCTGAAACTAAAATAACATCAAACCAAAAAGCGCATTGCAAAAGTACATTGCAATGCGCTTTTT
>OHBE01001241.1_pt1 | contig 23116 bp, 38 predicted proteins | sample 1577231 | NCBI WGS metagenome assembly OHBE01 (sample SAMEA3541506, study PRJEB24748) | human gut metagenome | biome: human gut; feature: human-associated habitat; material: faeces | place: China | collected 2012 | reverse complement strand
CGCCGCTCGGCACGCTCCCGGCCATGCCGGTCGCCGCGGAGAGCGAGATCCGTCTCGGCGAGGCGACGATCCTCTCCACCGTCAGTACCGGCGGCGTGCGGTCGTATGACGCCGTGATCACGCGCATCGCGCGCAGCGGCGACGGCGGGAAGCTCACGCTCACGATCACGGACGGCGATCTTCTCGCCGTGACCGGCGGCATCGTGCAGGGGATGAGCGGCTCACCCATCCTGCAAAACGGAAAAATCGTCGGCGCGGTCACGCATGTGCTCGTGAACGACCCCACCAAAGGATACGGCATCTCCATGGAGAATATGCTCGAAGCGGCTTCGTAAGGAAAAAGACGGTCTGCGGACCGTCTTTTTCCTTTGCACGCGCAGCCTTTTATGATAGGATAAAAGAAAAAGGCGGTGCGGCTATGGGCATGTCTCTGACCGGCATTCATGTTTTCGGAACGGCGGCTCCGGAGGATGCAGAGCTTCCCTTTCGCTCATTTTCTGCGGGGTGGTTCACCTGTGTGAACGACTTTTCCGAGACGGACCCGGAACGGACGTACGAGGCCGCGCGGCGCATTTCCCGCGCGACGGATGCGCCGGTCCTGTATTTCAACGTATTTGACAGCGAGGCGATATGGTTCGTGTTTTTCCGCGGCGGGAAGGTCGCGGCAAAGTACTCGGACGATGAATTTTCCGCGAACAAAGGACTGTACGGCATTCCGGCGCTCGTCGGGTACGAAAGCGGGGGAAAACGGCGCCTCTCCGATATCCTCAGCTGCGCGGATACGGAACGCAAGATCGCGCTGCTGGAGGAGTATTTTGGCGTCTGTCTTACGTTCGTTCCGGAAATGCTGGATGAGCCGGAGGCACTCTGCCGCGAACGGAGCGAGCGCCTGTACCGCGCGTACCGCGAAGAGGAAAAGCTTCTGACCGGCAAAAGCGCCCCGATGGCGCTGCGGCTCGCGGCCGAGTATCCGGGAAAACTGTTTTTCTATAGATTTCAGGACGAGCGTATCACGGTCAAACCGCACTTCTTTCTGCACGGCTACGCCGGTGATCCGGACGAGGACGAGCGGCATCGCATTCTGACGCCGGTGCATTTTGCGCACGGCGCGCTGGAACCTTCCGACTGGGAGACCTTTGCGCAGGGACGCATACCGCGCTGTCCCGATACGCGGTTCGTCCTGCAATGCGGAACGCCGGTTCGAGTGACCTTTTCCGGGGAATGTCCGCCGGAGTACCGCGGAAGGACTATGGCACTCCCGGCGGGGGCGTATCCGGAGGCGTTTCTCCCGACGGGTGAGCTGCTCATCCTCGGGGAGCACCGGATCTATGTGGTGGAGCCGGCGACGCTGAAGATCGTTGCGAAGCTGCCGCACAAAGGCGATGTGGCCGATGTCGTGGGGAATTATATTCTCACAACGGCCGGCAGCAGCTTTTACTGCTACGGATACGATCCAAAATCAAAGATCTATATCTACGAACTGATACATCGGTAACTGCAAGGCGTAAAAAAGGCCCGCACCGTTTCGGTGCGGGCCTTGCATCATTGTATGCGTTTTGCTGTGCGGAGCGACGCCATTTTGTTTTTCCGGTAGCCGTCCAGGGGAAAACCCTCCCATCGGAAAGCGTTTGAAGAGCCACGCCGCCGGCCGGTTTTTTCTCATACAGCACGATCCGGCGCGCCTTCCCGGAAGAAGATCCCGCGCCCGGCTCGGGACCAACGCGGCGAAAGACACGGAATTTCCGGCGGAGAAACTGCGCAGAGTGGAATACCGGCGAAAAACAGGCGTGGAGATTCGACGGAACACTGCATATTTTGATAAGATATTATGTAAATCATTGCAACCGCTTGTCGAAATCATCGGGAAGGCGGCGAACAAATATTAAGACAGTTTCGACAAGTTTTTCCTGCGACGCGCCGCTGTTTTGTGCTAAATTAGTCAAGCAATGTAGCCAAGCATAAAAAAACATCAGCAAACTGCTTGCAGTTCATAATTATGGAGGCAATATTATGGAAACCAAGATACGCGTGCTGATCGCCGACCCGAACGAGGATTTTCAGCTGTTGATGAAGAGCCTGCTTTCACAGGAGGGGGATATGGAAGCGGCGGGGACATCCTCCGACGGTTCGGATGCGCTTGCCAAGATCGAAGCGCTGCACCCGGACGTTGTGCTGCTGGAGCTGGTGCAGCCGCGGCTGGACGGACTGGGCGTGCTGCGCAAGCTCGCCGAGAAGGACTCCGCGCCGCCGGTGGTCGTACTTACCGGGTTTGTCAACGCACATGTCGTTGCCGAGTGCGCGGAGCTCGGCGCGGCATACTTCCTCTCCAAGCCGTGCGACACGCCGGAGCTGATACAGCGTCTGCGGCAGTGCGCACAGGCGGGCAAAAAGCCGCTGTCCGTCACCGGAGCAAGAAGTTCCGCGGCGATTGTGCCGGAGGCGAAGGCGGACAACGCCTCGCTCGAGAGCGTCGTTACCGACATCATCCACGAGATCGGCGTTCCGGCGCATATTAAGGGGTATCAGTATCTGCGCGAGGCGATCATCCTCACGATCAACGACATGGACGCCATCAACGCCGTGACGAAGGTGCTCTATCCGGAGGTCGCGAAGAAGTTTTCCACGACGCCGAGCCGCGTAGAGCGTGCCATCCGCCACGCGATCGAGGTCGCGTGGGACCGCGGTGATGTGGAGACGCTGCAAAAGTTTTTTGGCTATACCGTTTCCGGTGTTAAAGTACTCTATAGCTAAACAAGCTCAAAAAAGATATCGCCGTTGTTTGCGATGACAATTCGGCGGATGAAGCGATTCCATGCTTCCTTTTTTCCACTGGGCGGCAGCTTATCATACGCATCGATCAATGACATGACAAGCGCTTCGTCGATGGGCTTCGGCTCTGGCGGTACGTTGAGTTTTTCCTTTAGGACAGTGTATTCCATTTCGTATTTCTCGCGGTTGATTAGATCAGCGAGATATAGATCTGTCAGTTTGTCCATTTTCCGTTTGATCGCCGCCGTGTCAACCGGCGGTTTTATTTTTCCCGCCTTGAGTTTTGCGTTGTGCGCCTGCACTTCAATCGGCAGCTTCATCAACAGGTACGCCTCGATCTCTGCCTCGTTGATTCTCTTTTTGTGACTGCAAAGACCGATTTCATAGTTTTTGCAGCGGTAATAGAAGTAATCTGTCCCGCGTTGCCGTGTCGAATGCGTCACGAGCCGGTGGCCGCATTCGGCGCACCAGACAAGGCCGGAGAACAGCCAAGTGTGCCGCGATCCGTTGTTGCGAACGCTTCTCGCCGTCAGCATCCGCTGAACAAGGGCAAAATCCTCCGGCGGTATCAGCGCGTCACAGACCTGAATCCCGTTATTCTTTCCGATGTACCGTTCATTGCCCAGCGCGTTCTTGATGTGATAATTTCCGCGCATTATTCCAAATTCTGAAACGAGCATCTTCTTGACGTGGTTAACGCTTCCCGTGGCGATGTAATCTTCAAACATTCGCCTCGCAATGTGCGCCGTTTCCTCATCGATGCAGAGGCGGCTCTCGACGGCCTTTAACCCGATGGGCGTCTTACCCGCCGGGCAGAGGCCAAGCTCCCGCTTGTGCTGCATAATCCGTTTAACACGCTCTGACGTTCTGTCTGCCTCGTCCTGCGCGACGGACAGCATTATATTGACCTTTAACCGTCCGGCGGCGGTGGCGGTCTCGTAGTCTTCATATGTCGCCTGCCATACAACACCGTGCGCATCGAGGACTTCCTGCGCCTTGTAAAACTCGCCGATGTTGCGGAACCACCGGTCTAATTTTGTGAACGCTACAAGATCGATTTTCCCCGCTTCCACGTCGGACAGAAGCCGCTGCAATTCAGGCCGCTTTGACACGCTTTTCCTGCCGCTTACCCCGGCATCGACGTAACAATCAACGACCTTATGCTTGTTTTCCTCTGCCCATTTTTTCAGGCTTTCTTTCTGGTCATCGACGGAAAGGCCGTGAACGGCTTGTTCTTCCGTGGAGACGCGGACATAAAGTGCAATTCTCATTTCTTTCTCCCCTTGTGAATGCTTTTGAAGGCGTAAATGATGGTTGCGACGGAGGCGTTCAGTATCAGGGCGAGGACGCCCGCAAAAATGCTTGTCCCAGCCGAGCGGAAAATACCGGCGGTCTCTACCTGGATGTCAAATATGACGTACCATACAACGGCACATAAAAGAATACTGCATACGCCGATAAGCATATAAATTGTCCTTGTGTGGGTTTCCCCCTGCTTTCTCAGCCCTGCGTTCATTTCTTGCAGATGCTTTACTTCGCCGGATAACCGCATGTTCTCCAATTCCAGCTCATGGACATACTGCGTGTCCGGCTGTTCATCCAGACCGACAAGCTCATTCAGTGACAGATTCAAAACCTTGCAAGTAGCAGCGGCATAAAAAAGGAGCGGGTGCTTTACCCGCCCTGCATTCGTGTCGCAGATGTTGTTGTAGGGGACGCCGGACAGGTCGGACAACTCTTGCAGGGTGAAGCCGCTTGCATTTTTCGCCTTGCGAATTTTGGTGGGATAATCATCTAAGTAAGGCTGTAGGTCTGTGAGCGCGGACACTTTTTCTCCATCTCCATTCAGTTGTTGGATTTCCCAACAGTTTTGGGAACGGTTCTTGAATTTTCCTCCTGATTTGTGATTTACAACATGGACTTTATAAACAGAAAAGGGTACGCTTGAATCGTGGCAGACGTGTCGGTTTACCACATTCCAGAAGCCCCGGCAGAGGTTGCCGCCAATGCCGGGGCGTTTTATCACCGGAGTTTTTCAAAAAAAGACTGATCGATTTCCGGGTATTGCTTTAGCACGGCTCTTACAAATTCGTACCGCTTCGCAACAAGAAGGGCGATTATACCGGCCACGTCAATTTCATCGACATAATCCCGTTCGGCGGCAGTCCCTACCGTTAAGCGTTTAGCTCGCTCGAAAGTTTCCTCTTCGGTAAGACTAAGACGCTCGGCGCAGTTTTGCATTAACTCGACAATGCCCGGCGCTATCATCGGGGATTTTGAATTGACATCGTAATAGAAGATTTCTACAAGCTGCGAAAATGCAACATCATACCGATGCTCTCCATACACAAGATAGAACATCGAAAGACAGTTGTTTCTGCAAAATCCCCACGCCCTACTATACATGTACTTATCAACACGCGAATTAAGCTCGCCCCATATTAGATCGCGGAAGGGTATTTTTGGATTTTCGGCGACTAACTCTTCCATCCGTTCCGGAGATACGTTGATACCGGTGTGTTGAACGGCGAAAATAACGTGCGCGTTGGATTTGTGCGCCGCGTCTCCCTTTTCCGTCAGACGGTATTTTCTGTTTGGAATCGCTTGTTCTAATTCGCTGTCTGGGACGTTCGACAAAGCAAAAATCAAATCCGCTTTCTTCCCCTTTGCGGAAACACCGACAGCGGCAGCAGCCGCTTTAAGCTGTGGTACGGTCAGCATCGGAAGCATTTCCTTTGCCGTTTTGAAACGGATATACCCTCGCTCTTCCAGTGAGGACAAGGCGGCGTTTACATCGGTTATGCCGTAGCTACTTTCCCACACTTTCGGGTATCCGTTCGGCGGATTCGGGTAACTGCCATAAGTACAGTACTCAAGAAGCATCACGTCTGATAAGCGCATACCGGACTTTGTGACAAAATCGTCTTGCAATCCGCATCATCCTCTCCCAAGTTTCTTTATGTGTATTGTTAATAATAACGCTTCCAGTCGAGTAAATCAACAAAAATTTGTCGAAAGGCAATAAAATAAGGAGGGAAAAATGGAAGAAGAACGAAAGGAGCTTGTAGAAATGATTTGCCAGATGACGGAGGAGCAGTTTGCAGAGTTCACAAGGAGAGTACTGCTCCTGCTATCTGACGAAGAGCTGGAATTTTATCATCAGACAACGCATATACAAGGCTAAGCATTTCGGCCTTCTCCGGAGAAATCTCTTGGCCATCCATCTCAAGGAGAAAATCTGTTGATACTTTAAAATGCTGAGCAAACATAATTACATATTTTGAATTAGGCGACGAACCTTTTCTCCAAGCAGTTGGCTTTGATGTGCTAATTCCGAGTTCTTTACATACGGCTGTAATGTTTGTGTTGTTGGCTTTACAAAGACTTTCGAGAACATCAATAAACATAAGAATTACCCCTTGAAGTAACTCCGAAAGCGGAGTTATAATGCGTATACAATCTGATAGGAGGATGCACAAATGGCAAAAATAATCAACATACTTATGGACATCCGCGATAATCTTAGAATCCTTCGGAAGTACATGACTGGAATCCAATCTTGTGAAGAAAATGCGAAAGTATGCCCGTATCAGGCAGAAAACAAAGAGTGCTATTCCTGCCAGATCAAGTTGTTTGAAGACGAACAAGGGCGTATTTGCATCAACCCTTTTTTAAGCGCTGAAAATGATTGCAGCGATGGAGATAGCGACAGCGATCCACGAACGGATACAATTCCATCGTTCGGTGGAGCGACGCCCGAGATCAAAATTGTAGAAGTTTCTCCCGTGCGTTTCATCTGGAGCAATCGCGCGATCTTTCAGGTTACCCTTTCCGTTAATCATAACAATGACCTCTTGCGCGATTCCAAGGTTGATTAAACGGTTACAGATGGCGCGGTTTTCCTTTGTTATCGGTTCCGGCTTTTTCTGAATCTTTGCAAATAGCTTTCGTTCTTCTCGCGTTAGAGCAATGGATATTTCTGTATAATTCATATTGTACCTCCTTTGTGCAGCTTCGCTAATCGCGGAGCTGCTTTTTGTTTAATACGCCGAAAACTCCGAAATCGGAAATTTGCCCATTGAATAAATCCGAAATCAGAGTTATACTTCTACTTGTAAAATCCATTGGACGAAAATGGCAACAAAAAACCAAGCCTTAACGGAAAGGATTTCCGAAAAAGCTGCAAAACCGTATTGTGATTGCTGGCACTTTCACAATAATCTTTTTGCCGCAAAAAGTCAATGTTTTTTACAAAACACGCACAAGGGGGTGATGGAAATTTACGAGCTTTTCCGCGGTAAGATCGCCGAGCAGAAGAAGCTGCGGCGGCTTACCAATGGCGACATTGCCAAGATGACGGGATACTCCGTCAGCACGATCAACGCATTCATGGCGGGCAACCGCGAGAACGACAAGATTGCCAACGCGATTGCAAAGGTGCTCGATATCGAGCGGTAACCACCGCCCGACATGGCGGCAGAAAGGAGGCGAAAGCATGAAGTTTACGAAAATACCCGAAGCCCCGTTTATCGAGGCAAAGCAAGAGCTTCAAAGGAAGGTCTACCGGCTCTGGAAGCGACAGGTTGAGCAGCTGGAAGCAACAGACCTCAGCTGCCTTACACCGACGGAGCTTGCCGCCGTCATGGACGCGACAACGCAGATGTGGCGCGAAATGGAAAAGACCGGCTGGTATGACGATATTTAATCATGCGGCAACGATCACCGCGGCTATTTGCAGGGCAGACTGGACGGCATCAAGGCCGAAAAGAAGGAGGATAAGGAATGAAACAGACGATCACCACGGAAGAGGCCGAGCGCTTTGAGCGTATCATCTGGGCGCTCGTCGAGAAGTATTTCGGCGTGACCGTCACGCCGCTGGATTTGCCCGATGATCGCCCCGTGTAAGGGCTGTCCAGAGCGCTTCGTCGGCTGTCACGCATCCTGCCCCCGGTACGCCAAATTCAAGGCCGGATGCGAAGCCCGGCGGGAAGCTCGGACAAAGCTGCACCCGATCGCCGATTACACGATCGACATCACAAAGCGAGTACAAAAAGCGGCCCACCGCCGCAGAAAGTAGGAAAAACAACCATGACAAAAGCAAAGGCAACGTTCGCCACCACCGCGATCATGACGCTTCTGGCGCTTGTGATCTTCTTCGTCTGGAAATTCGGAAAATATAACGGCCTCGGCTTTGCCGTCATCGAGGGCATCTTCGCCGTCTACGGATTTTCGAGCCTTGCCGATGACTGCTGCCGCTGGCTTCAAATGCCTGACACGGCGATCATGCAGAGAGGGGGGCGGCATTGAACGACACACGTTACACGGCCATCGCCGCCGCGCTCCGGGAAGAGTTCCCGAAAGCCAACAAGGGAACGGTGAGCATGGCCCTCCACACGAACGACTACGGCGTTAAATTCTGCACCAGAGCGCAGGAAATTTACGACGCCGTTACGCAGCGCAAGCCCCGCACACCGCGCCGCGTTAAGCCCATACGGTTACAGTGCCGGTTGACCGAAAGCACCGCACAGCGCGTTAAACAGGCGCTTGAGAGAAACGGCATCGCGTCCATGCAGACGTTTTTGGAATCGCTCGTTCTTGCATGGCTCGCACAAAGCGAAAGCGCCGCCGGTGGAGATGACACCGACGACGCTCTCTATAGGAATAACAACCAATACCCGCATGATACCACGCAGGAAGGATGTCTGTCAAGTGTCCAGAACGTGCCGCTGCCGTGACTGCGGTGAGGACGGATTTTACCCCGTCGTCTATGCCGACGAGGGATACGGCTGGGATCGCTGCCCTACCTGCGGGTCTGACCGTATCGAATGGGGGAATAAATGCCCCTTGTGCGGACGGTACGCCGAGGAAAGCTACTGCAAGAACTGCAAGCAGAACATCCGTGACCGCTTCCACGAGCTTTTAATCTGCAATTTTGACCCCGAAGAGATCAAAGCATTAAACGAAATCTATGATGGAAAGGGACTTGATGAATAATGGCTTACTACAAGAACGAATTTAACACCGGCTTCGTCGTCGACGAAAAGACCGGAGAGAGCACGGCGATGTTTACCGTCGGAATCACCGTCGCGGAATACCGCGAGCTCGTAGAAAGAGCCGCGAAGAACGAGGCGGCGCGCCTCGCCGATGACTACTGGGCGATGAAAAAAGAGAACATCGATCTGAGAGCCGAGCTTGCCGATCTCCGGCAGAAGCTCGCGGAGGTCAAGGAAGCAGCAAAATGAGCATCACGAAAGTCAAAACGGCAAGCCGCGAAGAATGGCTGAAGCTGCGCAGCCAGTACATAGGCGGCAGCGACGCGGCGGCGGTTGTCGGGCTGAATCCATTTTCTTCGCCCTACGCTTTGTGGGCAGAAAAGACCGGACAAATCCCCTGTTTTGCCGGGAACCTTGCAACGGAAGTCGGTACATTCCTCGAGGAATTTGTCGCGCAGAAGTTCGCCGCCGAGACCGGCAAGAAGGTTCGCAAGTGCAACCAGAGCTTCTTAAACAGCGATTATCCGTTTGCTATTGCCAATATTGACCGCGAGATCGTCGGCGAGGACGCCGGACTGGAAATCAAAACAACATCCGAGCTGAATATGAAGAAGTTCAAGGGCGGCGAGTATCCGGCAAATTACTACTGCCAGTGCGTTCACTACATCGCAATGACCGGAAAACAGCGCTGGTATCTGGCCGTCCTGATCGGCAACCGCGATTTCCAATGGTTCACCATTGAGCGCGACGAAGCCGAGATCGCCGCTCTGATGGGCGCAGAAGCGGACTTTTGGGAGCTGGTGAAAAATCGCACGCCGCCCGTTGCGGACGGCTCACGGGCTACCACAGACGCCATAAAGACGATCTTTGCGGAAAGCAGCGAAGACACCGTTGATTTGACTTTAAAGCTCCCGGCGCTTTTGCAGTACATAGACCTTGGCAAGCAGATTGCCGAGTTGGAAACCTTGCGGGACGAAGCCGCAAACAGGATCAAGTCCTTCATGGGCGACGCTGGCGGCGGCGAGTGTGACGGCTACCGCGTTTCGTGGAAATCCAGCACACGGCGCACCTTCGACAGCAAGAAATTTGCAAAGGAAAATCCCGGTCTTGATCTGACCGGATATTACAAAGAAACATCTGCCCGGACATTCCGGGTGACAGAAATGAAGGGAGCATAAAACAATGGCAAACATTATTCAGCGTCAGGCGGTTGATATGAAAGCGCCGGAAAAAAAGACGATGCAGCAGTACATCAAGAGCATGGAAGGCGAGATCGCAAAGGCTCTGCCGTCTGTCATCACGCCGGAGCGCTTCACGCGCATTGTCCTTTCGGCGATCTCCGTCAATCCGAAGCTCGGAAGCTGCACACCGGCAAGCTTTCTCGGCGCGATGATGACCAGCGCCCAGCTCGGCCTTGAAGTCAATACGCCGCTCGGACAGGCTTATGTCCTGCCCTACAACAACAAGGGGACGCTGGAAGCACAGTTTCAGCTTGGCTACAAAGGGCTGATTGATCTTGCCTACCGCAGCGGCGAAGTGGAAGTCATTCAGGCGCACGTTGTTTATGCCAACGATGAATTTGAATGCGAATATGGCCTTGAGCCGAAGCTTACGCACAAACCGGCTGACAGCAACCGGGGCGAGCCTGTCAAGGTCTATGCCGTTTTCAAGACCAAAAGCGGCGGCTATGGCTTTGAAGTTATGAGTATGGAAGATGTGCGGCAGCACGCCGCGAAGTACAGCAAGGCTTACAGCAGCAGCTTTTCCCCGTGGAAAACGAATTTTGAAGAGATGGCGAAAAAGACGGTTTTGAAGCGTGTCCTCAAATACGCGCCGCTGAAATCTGAGTTTGTCAAAGCGGCGGTACAGGACGAGGTCATCAAGAAAGGGCTTTCGGACGATATGTATTCTGTGCCGAATGAAACGGTCTTTGATGCAGAGTTCGCCGAGGTTGACGAGGAAACCGGAGAAGTAAAGGACGGCGGTGAAATCCATGAATAAAGTAATCCTTATCGGTCGGCTTACCGCTGACCCGGACATTCGGCAGACAAATTCCGGCAAATCGGTTGCCTCCTACCGTCTGGCCGTTGATCGGAATATAAAGGCCGAGGGACAGCCGGAAGCGGATTTCCTGAACTGTACCGCCTTTGGGAAGTCGGCGGAGTTTGCCGGGAACTATCTCCGAAAGGGAATGAAGATCGCCGTCGAGGGGCGCATCCAGACCGGAAGCTACGAAAAGGACGGCGTGAAGCGGTACACAACGGATATCATCGTTGACCGGCACGAGTTCTGCGAAAGCAAGCGTTCTTCCGAATCTGGCGGCGCTGCCCCGGAGCAGGGATTTTCGGAGATCCCCGAATCGGAAGATGACGGACAGCTTCCGTTTTAACGGAGGCGCACAATGGCATTAGAGAGCTTCAATGCCTATCACAGCTACCTTACTGCGATTGAACCACTCAACGACGCGGAGCGCGGGCGGCTTTTCACGGCGCTGCTTACTTACAGCAGCACGGGCGAAGTCCCCGACCTCCGCGGGAACGAGCGCTTTGTCTTTCCGCAGATGAAGTGGCAGATAGATAGGGATAAGGGCAGCTATAACGACTTCTGTGCGCGGCAATCCGAGAACGGGAAAAAGGGCGGCAGACCGAAAAAGCCGTCGGTTAATTCAGAAACCCAAAAAACCCAAGCCTTTTTTGAAAAACCCAAAAAAGCCAATAACAAAGACAAGGACAAAGACAAGGACAAAGACAAGGACAAGGACAAAGACAGATGTTTTCCCTCTGACGAGGAAAAACATAAAGGCGCTTCCGCGCTGGATGCGGCTTTGAACGAGTTTGCGGAAATGCGTAAAAAGATGCGCAAACCGCTTACCGACCGCGCCCTTGCTCTCACGCTTTCCGAACTGGAAAAGCTCGCCCCCGGCGATGACGAGAAGAAGATCGCCATACTCAACCAGAGCATCCAGCGAGGCTGGCAGGGTGTTTTCCCGCTCAAAGACGAGCCGGAAGCGCCGAAGAAATTCACTCCTGCCCGTATGCCGCATGGAGACGACCGCGACCGGCTCGAAAAACTTCTGGCAAATCTTGAAAATAAACCAAACGAAAAGGAGTAACAAACATGAAAGAAACAAACATCGGAAAGTACGTTATCGTCCGCGGAGACCGCTCCGGCGTGTTCGCGGGAACCCTTGCCGCCAGAGATGGGCGGGAAGTCCAGCTCACCGACTGCCGCCGTATTTGGTATTGGGACGGCGCGGCAAGCATCTCACAGCTCGCCATCGACGGCACGAGCAAGCCAGGCGACTGCAAGTTCCCGGCACCGGTGGAGGAAATCACGATCCTCGACGCTCTTGAGATCATCCCCTGCACGGAGAAGGCCGAAGCGAGCATCAAGGCGGTGTACGAATGGAAGTGCTGACGCGGGAGGCGTTCCTCCATACGGATTATTTCGAAGGCAACGGTTGTGGGTCAGGTTCTGGTTCAGGTTCTGGTTCAGGTTCTCCTTTTGGATCGGGGTTTGGATCATGTTCTGAATATGGCGCTGGTTCTGGTTTGGGGCGTGGATATGGCTCGGGCTCCGGCACCATCTCCTGCCGCGGACGCGGCTGTGGTTCCGTCTCCAGCTCTGGCGTTGACGATGGCTCCGGTTGCGGTCGTGATTCTGGCGATGGAATAAAATCTTTTAACGGTCAGTCGGTCGATATGATCGACGGCGTACCGACGATTCTCACGCGCATCATCGGCAACGTTGCCAAGGGCTTTATCGTTGGCCCCGATTTTTTGCTTGCCCCGACCTTTGTGTGTAAGCAGGGCAACACATTTGCCCACGGCGAGACGTTGCACAAGGCGCGGGAAGCGCTGCTCGAAAAGCTCTTTGACGATATGCCTACGGAAGAACGTATCGCGGCGTTCTGCAAAGAGTTCAAGCCCGGTGTCAAACGCCCGGCCATGGACTTTTTCTCGTGGCACCACCGGCTGACCGGGAGCTGCGAACAGGGGCGGCGAGAGTTTGCCCGACAGCATGACGTTGACATCGATAGCGATGAGCTGACGCCCGAAGAGTTCTTCGATCTGACGCGCAATTCCTACGGCGGCAGCATCATCTGCCAGACGGAAAAGGCATTTGCCGCCAGAAACGGTGAGCTCGTAGAGGCGGAAGAATGAACCATCTCGGCGATATAACGCGAATAAACGGATCGGAAATTTCTCCCGTATGGTGTGTCACTGGCGGCTCTCCGTGCCAGGATTTGAGCATCGCGGGGAAACGTGCGGGACTTGCCGGCGCTCGTTCCGGCTTGTACATGGAACAGATACGAATCGTCAAGGAGATGAGAGAGCATGACAGAAGCATTGGACGGACAGGTGAGCTTGTTCGACCTCGGTATATGGTCTGGGAGAATGTCCCCGGCGCATTCAGCAGCAACTTCAAGGATGGATTCGGAGACTTCGGAGCCGTGCTGGAAGAAGCTGTACGCATCGCAGATCCGGGATTTTCTCTTCCTCGACTGCCGGGCAAGCAGAAGTGGACGAAAGCCGGAGGAATGCTCGGCGACGGATGGAGCGTTGCTTGGAGAACACACGACGCCCAATACTGGGGAGTTCCACAGCGCAGACGGCGTATCAGCATGGTGGTCGATTTTAACGGATCCACTGCAGGGGACATCCTCTTTGAACGTTTCGGAGGAGCCGAAGATTCCGGTGCCCACGAAGTTGTCGCAGATTCTGGAAGAGAATCCCGACCCGAAGTACAACCTGACGCCGAAGGCGTGTGCCGGGATTCTCCGGAGGGCGGAACGGCGCGGGAAGAAACTGCCGGAGGTGCTGAAAACTGTTCTGCTTATGCAGTCCGAATCCGGGGAGACTGTGACGGCGGAGACAAAGGTTGTTTGACGCCGTGGGATTGTCAGAGCAAACGGGTGTTCAGCACCGAAGCGAAATCCCCCTGCCTGCAAGGTGGCGTTGGTGGCGGCGTGAATAATCCAACGATCTTCTGCTTACAGGGCAACGGAATAGACCGTGCCGATACCGCCGGATGCAATGGCAAGGGATGGAAAGAGGACATAAGCTACACCCTCAATACGATTGACCGACCGGCGGTTTGCGCAGCAACGGTGCTGGACATGTCACACGCATGTGACGTTATCCGGGATTGCGGCGGCGTATCTCCATCCTTGCAAGCGAGAATGGGAACCGGAGGAAATCAAGTGCCGCTGACGTATCAAATGCAGGGGTTTGGTGATTACCGTGAGGGAAACGTTGCAAGCAACTGCAAGCAACGGGATTTTAAGGGCGGGACAGACCTTGTGTGTGCCGTTGACTGCCGGAACTTCCGGGAGGGCGGAGAGATAAACGGTACGCTGCAAGCAAAAGAAAGCGGCGGGCAAAGCCTGAATCTAAATAATACAGTCCGGCAGAACATGGTGGTGCGCCGATTGACGCCGTTGGAATGTACCCGCTTGCAAGGCTTCCCGGACGGATGGGTCGGCATCGGCGACTGGACAGACGAGAAAGGCCGCGTACACAAGGAAGCGGACGCGCCGAAGTACAAAGCGCTCGGAAACTCCATCGCGCTCCCGTTCTGGCGCTGGATGTTCGGGAGAATGGCGGCGTATCTCCCGGAGGGCGCGACGCTTGGCAGCCTGTTTGATGGGATCGGCGGCTTCCCACTCTGCTGGGAAAGCATCCACGGCAAAGGAACGGCGGTATGGGCGTCGGAGATCGAGCCGTTTGCCATCGCCGTAACAAAGCATCATTTCGGAGGTGATACCCGATGATCTACATCGGCATAGACCCCGGCAAGAACGGCGCTCTTGCCATTCTGAACGGGGAGGAAGTCCAGACGTTCCGGTATGACCGCGACACCTACCGCTGCATCCTGTCCGACCTGCGCGGTGAAAAGGCGGTGTGCTGCTTGGAGCATGTCGGCGTGATGCCGAAAAACGGAAGCGTTTCAATGTTCCACTTCGGGGAAAACTTCGGCTGGCTTCAAGGGATGCTCGAAGCATACGAGATCCCCTATGAGCTCGTCCGCCCGCAGAAGTGGAAGAAGGAATTTTCCGTCACCGCCGACAAGAACACGTCCATCGAGGTCTGCAAGCGGCTTTTCCCCGGCGTGAACTTGATTCCGCCGGGCTGCCGCAAGGAGCATGACGGAATGGCGGAGGCGCTTTTGATGGCTTTATACGCCAAGCGGAGGCTCGGATGAAACGAATTGACCTGACCGGGCAGCGCTTCGGACGCCTGACGGTCATACGATACGACCACTCCGAGCACGACGGCGCACACTGGCTCTGCAAATGCGATTGCGGAAATGAGAAAGTAATTGCCGGTTATTCTCTGCGGAGCGGAAAAACAAAATCCTGCGGCTGCCTGAACTCCGAGGCTTCAATGGCAAAGCTCGAAAAGGCAAGGGCGGCTATAAAGGCACGACCGAGAAAAGACCTGACAGGTCAGCGGTTCGGGCGGCTCGTCGTCCTCGGTCTTGCCGATGTGCGCGGACAGGAAGGACTGCGACATGTCGTTCTGCAAATACGAAAAGGAGCTGACATCGTGAACGAAAAACAGGAAAAGAAGCGCCGGTACAATCTGCGCCTTGAGTTTATCGCGCATTTCAACAAGTGGCTGGACAGCGAGCCGCCCCGGTGGCGCTTTATCCGCTGGCGCAAGTGGAAGAACAGCCGACCGGTATGGGAGGGAGAATGAATTATGACAATAGAACCATCTACGCGGTTTAGCAGCGGCACAGAATACGAAATTTTTCTTTACAATTTTTGCCAACGATGCAGCAAAGGGAAAACCCGAGAGGATGACGGATTCCCTGAGTTCCCGGAAAATGGCGGCTGTCCGATTTGGGACGCCATGGAATATGCCCGATTTGGTGAAGCGTTCCCGTCTGAAAAAATCGTCCGTCTGGTAGATAAGAACGGAAAAACCAAGGTCTGGAACTGCTGCACGGAATTTCAGACAGACGATGAAAACTTGATGGCGGCGTACAAAGCGCTATTTGAGGAGGGATGACAATGGCTGAATACATAAAGCGCGAGACGGTGACTAACCATCTGGACGCTTGCATGGATACGATTTGGAAGCCGGAAATTGTCGCATTGAAGTGCTTTGTTGAAGGGATTCCTGCCGCCGACGTTGCGCCTGTACGGCATGGAAAGTGGATGCCATTTCACGCAGAGTTTGCAGGAGATATTCAGTACTGCTCTGTTTGTGAAATCGGTTTTGCTTACCGAACGTCCTACTGCCCTCATTGCGGTGCGGTTATGGACGGATGGAGAGCGGAGGGCGAAGAAAATGATTGATATCCACCAGACAATCAAGGCAGAAGCAGAAAGCATCTGCCCAAGCTGCGATCATTACCCCGTTTGTCGAGCGGTTGATAATCATCCTTGTGCAGAGTGCAACCAATATGCGCCAGTTGCACAGCACGGGAAATGGGTGTCGCTTGTCGTAAAACGGGAAGACTGGAAGGGCGTTTTACACGATTTTTATCAGCCCTATAGTTGTTCCATCTGCCAGAACCCCAACACGTTTATGGGCGAGAGTGCGTTCTGTCCTCATTGCGGCGCAAAAATGGACGGTGCGGAATGAACAAGGAGCGGAAACGTGTGTGCTGCAACTGCGGCTACTGCATCAGATATCCAACAAAGGACGGAATCCGGTGTCGGTGCGCAATAGACGGTCGTCACATTGGCTATTTGCAGTGCTTTGAACACTGGTGCAGACGGTGGAACAGGAGGTGTGAACATGAATGAATACATAAGCCGCAAGGCGGCGATCGGAATACTGAAGGCCATGAGCGAGAATGCGGATTGCGGCTGTGCGGCCAGAATGTTTGACCGTGTGAAGAAAAGACTGGAAGCAATGCCCGCCGCCGATGTGGAACCGGTAGTGCGGTGCGGAAGCTGCCGGCATTACAGTCCGGATATTGCATACTGCGGGATCCACTCGCACTTTGTGACGCGAAACGGGGACTTTTGCTACCCCGACGAGAGCAGCGAATGGAAGACATTCAGCCAGGAGGACTACTGCTCGCAGGGGGAAAGGAGAGACGATACAGATGAACCGGTCAGACCATGAGATTTGGGAGAAAGTAAGAAAGGAGGTCTGCTCAACGTGCAGCGACGAATACTGCGGCCCATACGGCGGGTGGAAATTCTGCCGGGAGTTCGCCGAACTATTCTTGGAGCGAAAAGCGAAAGAGCGCCGAACTAATGCAAATGAACCGGATGGAGCATGATCTGTGGGTGCGGGCGGTGGATGAGCTTTGCTGGGCGTGTCCGTTTACGGCCTGCCCCGGACAGACGAAGTGCGTGAGGCTTGCGGAGCGGATCGTGGAGATGAAGGAGGAACTGCAATGAAGGAACAACTGTGCGACATCTGCGGGAGCAAAATGGCAGAGCATGCAACGGATGGCTTACCGTCTCGGACGAATCCGGTGTATGTAGGCATAACAAGCAGCAAAACGAACAAGGAGCCAGAAACTGGTGTGGCGTAAGTGGATTGCAGGTCGTTGAAGATATGGACTTTTGCAGCTACGGAGAAAGGAGAACCGATGAGCAGTAAATCAAAACGCAAGCCGAAATACGTATCCATGCACAAGGCCGTGTCCATCGCCATGACGATCTTCGTCTGGGCGTGGATGTCCTGCTTCAATCCTACGCAGGAGGACGTGAACCGCATGTCCGACGAGGTGCGCAACATCCGCGAGAGCGTGAACAGCAAGAACCTCAACATCTGGGAAGTCAGAGACGCCATAAAGGACGAGTTCGGGTGGGAAACATGATGAACTGCCCGAACTGTGGAGCTCCGATCACCGGGAGCGTGTGCGAGTATTGCGGAACAAGACACGGGATTAGGGTCTTCGTTTCCGCGCCGCCCCCGCCGCAGATGCTCTGCGATACGCTCTTGCTTTCACGTCAAATGCAGCAATGCAGCAGTACGGAATTTGAAAATCTGCAAACGAGGCTCGCAAGAGAGGCCGCGAACGCTTCGGAAATCCGCGCTTATAAATTCACACGATAAAAAGAAAAACGCGGCACAGCGTGTTTAACATTGAATGATGAGGTGAGAACGTGAACGAGCTATGGAAAATGAAATGCAAGGCCGACCTCTTCAACCTACGGAAAAACGAGGCGGCGATATTGTCCATACCGGAGGAGATCAACATGGAGCGCGAGCGCATGACATCCATCAAGAGCGCATCCACGGGGACGGCACCGGTGCAGGGCGGCGGTACATCGTATGAGGAACGCATGAACAACAGCATTTGCCTGATCGATCTATTGTCCGACAATCTCCGCATTGCAGAATCGGAGGTGCGGCTGACGAAGAGAGCCCTTGCCACGCTGACAGAAGAGGAACGGCGTATTCTGGAAGTGCTGTACATCGACAGACAGAAGAGAGGCGCGGAGCGGCTGTGCCAAGAGCTTGCCATAGCCGAGGAAGCGACGGTATGGAAGCGAGCAATGCGGTCGCTGGAAAACTACTGCGCCGCCCGGTACAGCTCCGCGGCAATCTGATGGAAGTTTCGAGACAGTAACTTTTCAAAAATCCGTGGTATAATAGTAACATCAAAAGCCACGCAGAGACGCCGGACGATCACCGAGCGCCAAAGCGTGGCTTTTTATTTTGGGCGAAGCCGAAAGGCGGGAAAGCCGTACGCAGCGGAGGGGGCGGCGGAGATGGAGAAGGTTATGGACGTTAAGAATATCTCAATCAAAGAAATCGTGCCGTATGCGAAGAACGCGAAGAAGCACGATAAGCGGCAGATCGACAACGTGGCGGAGAGCATCCGGCAATACGGATTTGTCCAGCCCGTAGTAATCGACCGCGACGGCGTGATCGTCATCGGGCATTGCCGCGTTCTGGCGGCGAAGAAGTTGGGAATGGAAGCCGTCCCGTGCGTCTGTGTAGATGATCTAACGCCGGAACAGGTCAATGCCCTGCGCCTCGTGGACAACAAGACGAACGAGAGCGATTGGGACATGGATCTTCTGTCGATGGAGCTGCCGGAGATCGACCTGTCTGCGTTTGATTTTGATTGGGGGTTGACGGAGGACGATTCGGCAGAGATTGTCGAGGATGAAGCCCCGGAAGTGTCGGATGATCCGCCGACAGCAAAACGCGGTGATGTTTGGCAGCTTGGTCGGCATCGTTTGATGTGCGGTGACAGCACGTCCGCGGATGACGTACAAACGCTTGCCGGTGGGGGGGCAGATTGACCTTTTTCTTACCGACCCCCCGTATGGGGTCGATTACACCGGAAGAACAAAAGACGCTCTGAAAATTGAAAATGACAATCGTTCGGATGACGAGTTTATATCCTTCCTTTCCGATGCGTTTGCCGCCGCTGATGGAGTAATGAAACCCGGCGCGGTGTTTTACATCTGGCACGCCGATTCAAAAGCCCATGTCTTTAGAATGGCGTGCCAGATGGTCGGCTGGGAAGTTCGGCAAGTCCTTATATGGGTCAAAAACTCTATGGTAATGGGGCGGCAGGACTACCAATGGAAGCACGAGCCTTGTTTGTACGGATGGAAAAGCGGTGCAGGTCATCTTTGGGCATCCGACAGAAAGCAGACAACGGTTCTCGAATTTGACCGACCGACGAAGAACAAGGAACACCCGACGATGAAACCCGTTGCCTTGTTTGACTACCAAATCCAGAATAACACAAAGGGCGGCGATGCTGTCCTCGACCTTTTCTCTGGCTCTGGTACAACAATCATGGCTTGCGAACAGAACGGCAGAAACGCCTATTGCATGGAGCTTGACCCGCGATATGTCGATGTCATCATCAAAAGGTGGGAAACATTTACCGGAGAAAAGGCGGTGCTGCTCCATGACGATTGAAGAAGCGAAAGCAATCATAGCGAAAACGAACAGCCCGTATCTAAAACGGGACATGCAGAAATTCATCCAGCGCCAGCAAAGAAAGGGTGGCGATTATGGCAAGAACCGGGCGACCTCCAAAGGAGATCGATCAAAAACAATTTGAAAACCTCTGCGGCCTGCAATGCACGCTTGAGGAAATCTGCGGCTGGTTTGATGTATGTTCGGACACATTGGAAACATGGTGCAAACGAACCTATGAGAGAAGTTTTTCGGAAGTTTTTGCACAAAAGCGCGGAGCGGGGAAAATTTCACTGCGCCGCAGCCAGTGGCGGTTGGCTGAGAAGAACGCTACAATGGCAATCTTCCTTGGGAAGCAGTTTTTGGGCCAGCGCGACAATGTGGACGTTAACGTCACCAACAATGACGGGATGCCCCTGGACGAATTGGAAACGATGGTGATCGGCTTTGACGCGGGAAGCGGCGATAGCAATTCTCCTGAATGAGCCGGTAAAGATCGGCTATGCCGTCGGCTTCGACAAATTAACCGCGCTGCACAACCGATGGATCGTCGATATGATCCGCGGCACGAAGGACAAGACCCTGCAGGCGCACCGCGGATCGTATAAAACGACGTGCGTTTCCATCGCTCTCGCGTGCATCTTCGTTTTGCTGCCGAACAAGAAGACGTTGTTCCTCCGCAAGACGGACGCGGATGTAAAAGAGGTCATCCGCCAGGTGCGGAATATTCTGCTGTCTGCGCCCATGCAGGAAGCGGCGCGGCTCATCCACGGGAAGGACATGGTGCTCACAACGCAGACGGCGTCGGAGCTATCGTCCAATTTGCCCGGCGACAGCAAAGGCACGTCGCAGCTTGTTGCGATGGGCATCAACGGAAGCATCACCGGAAAGCACTTCGACCGCATCTTTACGGACGACATTGTCAACGTGCAGGATCGCACGAGCAAAGCCGAGCGCGACCGCACAAAGATCGTCTATCAGGAGCTGCAGAACATCCGCAACCGCGGCGGGCGCATTTTCAATACCGGCACACCGTGGCACAAAGAGGACTGCTTCTCCCTCATGCCCAACATCGAGCGGCACGATTGCTATTCGACCGGCTTGATCTCCAAAGAGCAATTGCAGATCATCCGGGAGGCTATGACAGCCTCCCTTTTTGCAGCAAACTACGAGCTGCGGCATATCGCGTCGGATGACGTGATCTTTACCTCTCCCCAAACGGGCGCAGACCCGGCGCTCGCCGAGCAGGGCATCTGTCACATCGACGCCTCCTACGGCGGCGAGGACGGAACCGCGTTCACCATCTGCAGGAAGTCCGGCGGAAAATACTACATTTACGGGCGGCTCTGGCAAAAGCACGTTGACGACTGTTTACCGGAGATCATCCGCCTGCGAAAGGCGTTCAACGCCGGGATTATCTACTGCGAACGCAACGCGGATAAAGGCTACCTTGCAAAGACGCTCCGTGAAAAGGGCGAGCGCGCCGATACCTACCACGAAAAGACAAACAAATTTGTCAAGATTACAAGCTATCTAAAAAGCGAATGGAAAAACGTGGTTTTCATCGCCGGGACGGATGCGGAATACATCAATCAGATCTGCGACTACACCGAGAACGCCGAGCACGACGACGCGCCGGACAGCGCCGCGTCCATCGTGAGGAAATTGTGGAATAAAAAGGACACGGAATACGTCCCGCTGTGGATGTAAGGAGGAAATATGTACACCTATCAGGACTTACTCGCCGCGGGAAAATCGCTCGACGCGAGGACGACGTTCATCAACAACGCCATCGCCGAGCACACTGGCAGCAAGGCGTATAGAACGGCGGCAGACGCCGAGCTGTACTACAACGGCGAAAACCCGACCATCAGCAACTATGAAAAGATCCTCTACGATTTGCAGGGGAAAGCGCACCGCGACATGTTCACCGCCAACCACAAGCTGGCCTCTTCTTTCTTCCGCTTCGACGTTAACCAGCAGGTCGCGTATCTCCTCGGCAACGGCGTCACGTTCGCCGACAAGAAAACGGCGGACAAGCTCTGCTCCGATTTCGACCAGGAGGTTATGACCGCCGCGAAGTATGCGCAGATCGGCGGCGTTTCGTTCGGCTTCTGGGATCTGGAACACCTCAGAGTGTTTCGCCTGACGGAGTTTGTGCCGCTCTATGACGAGGAGACGGGCGCGCTCTCCGCCGGCATCCGCTTCTGGCAGCTCGCGCCGGAAAAGCCGAAGCGCGTCACGCTCTATGAGCTGGACGGCTTCACCGAATACATCCAGCGCAATGGCGAGCCGATGACAATCATGCAGGACAAGAGATCCTACAAGCAGGTCGTGAGAACGTCCGAGGTCGGCGGAACGGAGATCCTAAACGGCGAAAACTATCCCAATTTCCCCATCGTGCCGCTGTTTAACAACGAACGCGGATTGTCGGAGATCGTCGGCAAGCGCAACACCATTGACGCCCTCGACCTTGCGACCTCGAACATGGTGAACAACGTGGATGAGGGCAACCTCATTTATTGGGTTCTCACGAATTGCGGCGGAATGGGCGACCTCGATGACGCCCGGTTTGTTGAACGCCTGAAAACCACGCACGTCGCCCACGCGGACGGCGACGAAGGCGCAAAGGCCGAGGCGCACACCCTCGAAGCGCCGTATGCCGGAACGAACACGACGATTGACATGCTGAAAAAGAAGCTCTTCGAGGACTTCCAGTGCTTCGACAGTGCCGCCGTATCCGCGGGAAACCAGACGGCGACAGCCATCAAGGCCGCGTATGTTCCGCTTGACCTCAAGACCGACATGTTCGAGGCGCAGGTCACGCGCTTCATTGCCGGCATCCTCTCCCTGCTCGGCATCGACGACAAGCCGACCTACACGCGCAGCCAGATCATCAACCGGCAGGAAGAGACGCAGAGCCTCATCCTCGCCGCGCAGTACTATGACGAGGAATACATCATCAAGAAGCTGCTCACCATCAACGGCGACGCCGATCAGTTCGACGATCTCATGCAGCGCCGGGACAACGCGGCGGTCGACCGCCTCGGTCTGGATGAATGAAGCGCGACGAGGGACGCCGCCTGACGGATGCTGAGCTGGAGGCGCTCGAAAAGCGCATCCGGGAGATGTACGGCGGCGCGGCAAAAAACCTCCAGCAGATCATCGACGAGTATTTCGCCAACTTCCGCCTCCGCGATGAGGAAATGCAAAAGCTTATCGGAACCGTAGTCAATGGGCGCGAGTGGACGGAGGAGGACTATAAACAGTGGCGGCTCGCCCAAATGGGCCGCGGCGAGCGCTTTGAGGCCCTGCGGGACAAGCTCGCCGAACGCCTCACCAACGCAAACGAGGTTGCCATCTCCTACGTCAACGACGCCACGCCCGGCATATACACGCTAAACCGCAACTATGCCGCGTATGAGGTATCGGACGCCGGCGGCGATTTCACGCTTTATGATGAGCAGACCGTCCGCCGCCTGATCGTTGAGCAGC
>OHBE01001231.1_pt1 | contig 23246 bp, 15 predicted proteins | sample 1577231 | NCBI WGS metagenome assembly OHBE01 (sample SAMEA3541506, study PRJEB24748) | human gut metagenome | biome: human gut; feature: human-associated habitat; material: faeces | place: China | collected 2012 | reverse complement strand
GAGGACACTGGATACACAACTTGCACTATTCTAAATTCGTCGAACTCACGTTAATTTACTAAATACCGATATATGGATATTTTTTAACATAGCTCTTCTTACTTTTTAATTCTGATAGCGGGTAATATATATATGAAAAATTTATCTCCATAAAAAATTACTGAGCCTTTGTTGGCCTGTTTCAATACCTCGACCGTCGGTGTCATTGACCTCATTTTATAAACTTTGCATCGCTTGTCTGTAAAATAATGCAGATTCAAAGCCGGTTTACTGTCTAATTTTGCGCAAAATGAGGATTTATATGCGCAATTGGTAATATAAAAGGAGGCGGATGTTTTTAATTTTGCATTTACCGAAACCTTTAAAATGAGATACCATGAGATTAACAATTGATTTGGGAGGAACGAATATAAGAATCGCCTGGGTGGAAAACGGACGGTGTCTGAAAAAAATATCGGTGCCTTGTCTTGCGCAAGCAGAAGCCTCGGTGGTGCTTGGACAATTGGTCCGGCTTATTGGGGACATGATGAATGAGCAAGTAGACGGCATTGGCATAGGAGTTCCCTCCATTGTTCATCCTGAAAACGGAATTGTATATAATGTGGCGAATATTCCTTCTTGGAGAAAAGTGCATTTGAAAGACGTTTTGCAGAAAGAGTTTGGCGTATCGGTTGCCGTCAATAACGACTCAAACTGTTTTGCCTTGGGCGAAAGTCGGTTCGGTAAAGGCAGGCCTTATTCTGACATGGTGGGTATTACCATTGGCACGGGCATCGGTGCCGGGGTCATTGTCAATCATCGCTTGTATGGCGGCCGATATATGGGAGCTGGCGAAATAGGCTCATTCCCCTATTTGGATGCCGACTTTGAGCATTATTGCAGTAGTTTCTTTTTCAAACGGCATAACACGACGAGCATGGAGGTGGCCGAAAAGGCAAATCAGGGTGATACCAGCTCGTTGCAGCTCTGGTACGAATTCGGCCTTCATTTGGGCAATCTGATGAAAGTGATTCTCTATGCCTATGCGCCTCAGGCAATTGTATTGGGAGGAGGCATTGCGTCGTCTTTTCCGCTGTTTGAGAGCGCAATGAAAGAAGGCATGCGGGATTTTCCTTATAAAGTGATAGCAGAGGCTGTGGAGATAGTGACTTCGCAAGAGGAAGATGCGAGCTTGCTGGGAGCTTCCGTTCTACCGAACACCTGATTCGGTAAAAATTTTTCGATAAGTAAACTAAATGATAAACCTTTGTAATGCAGTTGTAATATAGTTTGACGAGCTTTGCTCCATTTTTGCTATTATGTAATTGCATAGTATCATAAACTTAAAATTTAAATGCATGAAACGAACAAATCTTAGAATCTATCGAATGATTCCTCCCTTACTTTTGGGACTGTTATTGTCGGTCACTGTTTTTGCGCAGCAAATTTCAGTAAAGGGAATGGTGAAAGACCAAACTGGTGATCCCATCATCGGAGCCAATGTCTTAGTGAAAGGAACGACTGTGGGGGTTGTTACGGATATTGACGGAAAGTTTGAATTGCCGGCTGCCAAGAATGCCGTATTGATCATTAGTTTTGTGGGTTTCACGAATCAGGAAGTTGTGGTTACGGGAAAACCGCTGACGGTGATTTTGAAAGAAGACGCCGAACTGTTGGAAGAAGTGGTGGTATTGGGCTACGGTGCCAGTGCCCGTAAGCAAGACCTTTCGGCTGCAGTGGGGGTGGTGAGCAATGCCGATGAACTGACTGTGCGTCCCGTGACCTCCACTGAAAGTATGTTGCAAGGGCAGTTGCCGGGTGTTACCATTCAGGCGGACGGTGGTGATCCCACCTCCTCTCCGAGCATTGTGATTCGTGGACAAGGCTCGGCTAAAGACGATGTTCTGTGGGTGGTAGACGGCGTTCCAGGTGCTCCCATCGCTTCCATGAATGATATTGAAAGCATCGTTGTGCTGAAAGATGCAGCTTCGGCAGCCATCTACGGCGCACAGTCGGGTGCAGGAGGTGTTGTACTGATTACTACCAAGAAGGCTAAGGAAGGAGCTCCTACCTTATCTTATGACGGCACTTTCGGCATTCGTCAAGCCACTAACTTGATTAAACCTTTGAATGCCGAGCAGCAAATTGAGATGCGCAAGCAATCTCATGCCAATGCTGGGCTTACTTTGCCCACCGGTTGGGATGTAACTAAAAATCCATGGGTGGGAACCACTCGCACAGACTGGATGGACGCCATCTTCCGTACGGCTTTCTACCAACGCCATAACGTGGCTTTGAATGTAGGTACGGACAACTATAACAGCCGCATCTCTTTTGCTTATGACAATGATGAAGGTGTACTGATAAACACCTTTAACAAAAACATGTCTTTGCGCTATAATGGCAAAATGAAGCTGAACAAGTGGATCACCATCAGCGAAGACTTTGTTTGGAAGAATATGGAGTCTCGATCCAAGAATACGGATAACGACGGTTACACTGGCCCCATCATCTCCGCTATCTATATGCCGGCCAGCGCCTCTGTATATAATGCGCTTGATGGAAGTTACGGTGGAACTACCACCGAAGACCCCGCCTATATCACCAAATACGGTTCGAACTTCGCCGATATTCATGGAGATGCTGTGAACCCGGTCCGTTTGCTGGAAGCTGAAAACAGGTACAACAAAACTAGCGATATCTGGAGCACAACTGCATTGGAGATTGCAAATGTGATTCAAGGTTTGAAATTCACCAGCCGCTTCGCATACAATCTAAGTAGTAACCTGTATAAGAACTTCAATCCTATTCGTGATGAAGTGGGTAAACCGACTTTGTCTAACTCGTTGAATGAAAGTACCTACCGTGCCGATGCTTGGAAAACGGAAAACACGCTGACCTACGATAGAACATTCGGCGAGCATACCGTGGGAGCTTTATTCTCTACCACTGCTGACCGCTACAATCGTCGCGGTTTGGAAGTCACAGGACACGACTTTGCCGAAGAGGCTGCAAACTTGCAATACTTGGCTTATGCCGGAACTACCCAAGCCGAGGATTATTTATACGGCCCCGATGCCAATGTGTCCTTGATAGCCCGTTTGGCCTATTCGTATAATGACCGCTATTTCGCCACTGCCTCTTGGCGTCGCGACTATGCCGGGCGCTTGCCCAAAGAGAGTAATCACGGTGATTTCCCCGCTTTGACGTTGGGATGGAAAATTTCTAACGAGCGATTCTTTAAGAAGAGCGACTTTATCAGCCTGCTGAAATTGCGTGCTTCTTGGGGACGCATAGGCAATTTAAGCTCCATACCTTTCAATTACAAATCGCCTTTGCTTGCCAAAAATTCTTGGTCAGAACAAGCGCAATACGGTGTGGAATCGGGCAAGACTTGGGGTAACTTTGTATACAACAGCAGAGCCTTGAATTCCAACCTGACATGGGAGACTTCCGAGCAATATGACTTGGGGTTGGATTTGGAAATGTTTAAAGACCGTTTGTCCTTGTCGTTGGATTATTTCGATAAGCGCACTTACAATTTGATTCAAACCCGTGAGATGGAGTGGCCTAACACTATTGGATTGGAACCTTTGTATGTCAATCAAGGTGAAGTGCGTAATCGTGGCTTCGAAGCACAATTTACTTGGAGAGACAAAGTCGGCAGAAACTTCTCTTATTTCGTATCGGGCAACTTTGCTTATCTGAATAATAAAGTAACTGACATTGGTGTAAAGAATTCCGACGGAACTTCGGGCGTATGGACCAATAGCAAACATTTCCGTGGCGGTTCTTATATCTATCAGACGGCTGAAGGCGAACCTCTGAACTCTTACTATCTGATTAAGACAGATGGTATTTTCCAAAGCGATGCGGAAGCAGCAGCTTATGTGAATAAAGAAGGAGAACGCATTCAGCCCAATGCCGTGGCAGGTGATTTGAAATTTGTAGATGTCAATGGCGACGGCAAGATTACGGATGCCGACCGCCAATATATGGGCAATGCCACTCCTGAAACGACATTCGCTCTGACGTTGGGCTTCAACTACCGAAAGCTGTCTTTCAGTGCCATGCTCCAAGGTGTGGGCGGTGCGCAGGCTGCATATATAGGCAAATACATGCTATTGGGCGATGTAGAAGGCAACTTTAATCGCTCTGCCGAAATATTGAATGCGTGGAGTCCTTCGAATACCGGTTCCGACATTCCTCGTTTATCAAAGAACGATCCGAATGGAAACTTTAGCACTGCTTCAGATTGGTATTTGGAAAACGCCTCTTATCTTCGTTTGAAGAACGTAACCCTCTCTTATGACTTGACGGATGTGCTTCGCAAATGCGCTCATCTCAATGACCGCAATAGCCGTATGTCCGTCTACCTCAGCGGAGAGAATCTTATCACTCTGACCGGCTATTCAGGTATGGATCCTGAGTGCGGTGGCTGGGATGCTATGAAATATCCTGTATCAAGGGTATTCTCCGTAGGTGTGAAATTGATTTACTAATCATCAAAAGCGAAATAAATATGAAAAAATATATTTTTTACATAATGATACCCTTGGCATTACTGTTGGGCTCATGCAGCAATTTTCTGGATGTGCAACCCGAGGGAGACGCTACCGTCAATACTTATTTTACCAGCGACCAGCAATCTATCGATGCAATCGACGCTTTGTACGAGAGGTTTCATCAAGAGGCGGTGTACGGCCGTGAGCTGTTCTGGGAGCAAGGAGCGGCATGTGATGTGGTTTGGGGAAAGACGCGCGGGTATCCCTCTCTTGCCACGCTGAAATATACGGGAGACGAGTCACCGTTGAAAACGGTTTTTGAAAGATTATATATAGTGATGGCACGTTCCAATTATGTCATCAAGCAGTTGCTGGACAAATCGGCCGGCACCGGCTTGAGCGCCATTGAGAAGCGCAGTCTGGGCGAAGCCTATTTTACCCGCGGTTGGGCACACTTTTTGATAGCCTATCGTTACGGAACGGACAAGCAGGGCGTACCGTTCATTCGCTACGAAGATTATAATACTCAAAGCGAATATTATTCCATTCCGCCACAGCAAAAATCCGTTATCGACAACTATAAATACATTATCGAAGACATGGATAAGGCCATGGAGAATCTCCCGAGATTCGAAGAATACGGTGTCGATGACAAAGGACGCGCCCACGATGCTGCCGCGGTGGCCTTCAAGGCAAAAGTGTATGCCTACTGGGCTACATGGGATGCCACGCAGTGGAACAATGTAATTGCCCAGGTAAACGAGCTTGAAAGTACCTATAGTCGTGATTTGGCTGACACATTTGCACAAGTATTCTCTTCTGATTTTGCCGACTTTTGGAACAAGGAATATCTGTGGACCATTCCCGGGAATGGCGGATCCACCGGCGGAGGTTCTGAATTCCCGGGTGTGATTCTTGAAAATAAGGCTTGGGGAAAATACAACGGATGGGGACAGAACAAGCCTTCTTATGATATCTATGCCGAGATGCTGAAGGATGGTGAGGGAAACGACCGATTAGTGCGCACCATTCTGGAGTACGGACAAGAGTTTCAGTTGTTAGGGGAAACTCGCGTGTTCTGGTCGACTTCGGATATCGAGTCGGGATTTATGATCAATAAGTACATGGATCCTTTCAAACATGCAGATGCCGCCGAACAGGGATATATCAACACCAACGGAGACTGGCCCACCGCCCGCATTAATTTCCCCATCATTCGTTTTGCGGAAATGCTGTTGTTCCGTGCCGAGGCTTATTTGATGACCGGACAAGCAGGTAAGGCAACTACCGATTTGAATCGCATTCGCAAGCGTTCCAAGCTTATCTTGCTGGCAGGCGAGGCTACCATGGCCGATTTGTATCATGAACGCCGTTGTGAACTGGCTTTTGAGTTTACTGATCATTTGTTCGACTTGAAGCGTTGGCATCGTTCCGGCAATGCGGAAATCAAAGCCTTGGCGGCGGCCGAACTGAATGCCCACCCGAAAGCTCGTCATTACGAGAATCGTCAGGACCCCACCTCCTCATACAAGGTGGAGGATTATAAGGATTACAAAGACAAGGTAGCCTATAAAGATTACATGATTGTGTTTCCTTATCCTTCCCAACAGGTGGTAAACTCGAACGGCAGGTTAAAACAAAATGAAGGTTATAATTGATGTGCTCCATTGGAGTCTTTAATATGAAATAGAGAGAAACAGATCATTGCCATTGGGCTTGTCTGCAAGGGTCGATATATCTGTTAGTATTGGCTCTTGCAGTTTTTCTCGTCAATTTTATCTGTTCTCCTCGAAGTCGTGACTTATTGCCTTTTCTGCTGATATGACGAAGGTACGGTTCATGTACTTTCCACATGTCACAGAGGGCAGAGGTGCCCGTTTCCGCTTTTTGATAGAAATTAATACGGCAGATATTAGCTTTGACGGATAATGAGGCCAACGATGTTTTTTTGTATTTTTAATGTTTGTTAAAATGAAACAGAGATACCTGATATGTCTTCTTACTGCATGGCTCGGATGTGAATCTTGCACCACCGGCAAGCTGTCTCCCGTTGACTATGTGGATCCCTTTATCGGAACAGGGTTTCACGGGCATACCTATCCGGGAGCCACGGTGCCTTTCGGCGCGGTGCAACTGAGCCCTGACACTCGTGCGGGAAATTGGGACGCCTGCTCGGGATATCATTATGACGATACCTCCTTGAAAGGCTTTTCGCACACCCACCTTAGCGGAACCGGCTGCATCGACTTGGGCGATGTGTTGTTTCGCCCCACCACGCAAGAACCCGATTTGACTGACGAGAAAGCGCTTTATCGGCCTGCAGCCTTTTCCCACCGCGATGAAAAAGCATCGGCGGGTTACTACTCCGTGGTGCTGAAAGACGAGGGTATAAAGGCTGAGCTGACAGCTACCGCACGTGTGGGCATGCACCGTTATACATTTCCTTTGGGCAAACCGACTGTTGTCATAATAGATTTAGCCCACTTGCTTGATAACGAACGCATTTATGAAGCTGTGCTGGAACAAACTGCCGTTAACGAAATTACGGGCATGCGAAGAACTAGGGGATGGACAGATAACCAATACGTGTATTTTGCAGCCCGGTTCTCCAAACCTTTCCGAACGGTGGTATTGGTGCAGGATGGTAAGCCAGTAAGTGTCGGCACGAAGTCCGAAGGCACCCATCTTCAAGCGGTGTTGACATTTGACACTGAAGACAAAGAACCCGTCGTAGCTAAAGTGGGATTATCCTTGGTTAGCGTGGAAAATGCGCGTGCTAATCTGGAACACGAGGTGAAAGGCTTTGATTTTGATGCCGTGTGTGCCGCTGCCCGGAAAGAATGGGAGCGGGTACTTTCGTCCATTGTGGTGGAGGGAGGTAGTGCGGATGAACAGAGAAATTTTTACACTGCCATGTATCATGCCATGGTTGTGCCCAATACGGTGAGCGATGTCAACGGCGAATATCGCCGCCACAACATGCAGATAGGGCAACTTCCTAAAGGCAAGGTGCACTACTCTACTTTTTCCCTCTGGGACACCTTTCGCGCATGGAACCCTTTGATGACATTGATAGACACTACACTGGTCAATGATATGATTCATTCTTTTCTGGATATATACGATGCTTCGGGTGAGCTGCCTATTTGGCCGCTTTCTGCGGGAGAAACGGAGACGATGATAGGCTATCATGCAGTTTCTGTCATAGCCGACGCTTATTTGAAAGGAATAAGAGGCTTTGACGTCGAAAAAGCATTGGAAGCTATGATGGTTTCCTCCGAAAAGAATAAGAAAGGATCGGATTATTATATCAAATACGGTTTTATTCCTTCGAATATCAAGAAAGAGTCTGTTTCTTGCCTGCTTGAGTTCGCCTATGACGATTGGTGCATTGCGCGCATGGCTCAAGAGATGGGGAGAAAGGATATTTATGAAAAGTACATCGAACGTTCTCAAAATTATATCCATGTGTTTGACGGAGGTAGTGGATTTTTTCGCGGCAAGCGGATGGACGGCAACTGGGAAACACCGTTCAATCCGTTCGAGGTGGGGCGTGCCTACACAGAGGCTACTGCCTGGCAATACCGCTTTTTTGTGCCCCATGATGTGAACGGTATGGTGCAATTGTTCGGAGGCAAGGGCGACTTTATCGCCGCGCTTGATTCAATATTCACGGCTGACTCCAAAGTGGAAGGTGAACTGTCAGATATTACAGGGCTGATAGGGCAATATGCCCACGGAAATGAGCCGAGCCACCACATCGCTTATCTGTACAACTACGTGGGGCAACCGTGGAAAACGCAGGAGCTAACGCGTCGCTTGCTGCGCGAGATGTATCGTTCTACCCCGGAGGGGATCAGCGGCAACGAAGATTGCGGGCAGATGTCGGCATGGTATATTTTTTCCGCTTTGGGCTTTTATGCCGTATGTCCCGGAAGCAATGAGTTTGCGTTGACGTCTCCCTTGTTTGAGAAAGCCGTCATCACATTGGCCAACGGAAAGACGCTGACTGTTTCGGCCAATAATCCCGAAGGAAATAGGTATATCAGCAAGGTGGAACTGAACGGTGAAGCGATAGAACAGAATTTTATCACTTATGAACAATTGATAGGCGGGGGAGAGTTGCGCTTTACGCTGTCTGACAAGCCTGATAAAAAAAGAGGGACTTCGGCGGAAGCCGCTCCCTACTCTTATACCAAAGAGAACGTGGTATCTGTTCCTTATGTTGATAAGGACCTGAATCTGTTTTCGGATAGAATAATGGTGACGCTTGCCACAACCACCCGCGGGGCAGAAATCAGATATACCTTGGACGGAAGCGAACCCACTAGAGATGCTCCACTCTATGAAAGGCCTTTTGAGGTGGATAAGAGCTTGCAAATAAAAGCGAAAGGATTTAAAGACGGCTATTTACCGAGCAGAACGCTGTGGATAGCGGCCGTTAAAGCCGAACTGAAAAAGCCGCTTTCCGTATCGCCCGCAAAGAACGGCACAACCTATAGATACTATGAAGGAAACTACCGGACGGTGGAGGATATTGAAAAAACGCCGTTGTTGGAACAGGGAGTCATGGCGAAGCCTTCCATTGCAAATGCCAAACGGGAAGACCATTTCGGATATGTCTTCACGGGGCTGATTAATGTGCCTGAAGACGGGGTTTATGCTTTTCGTACGTCTTCGGACGATGGCAGTGTGCTGTATATCAATGACAAGTTGGTGGTGAATAACGACGGCTCGCATGCGGTCATCACTGCCGACGGATGGATAGCTTTGAAAAAGGGATTCCATTCGTTCCGGATTTATTATTTTGAAGATTATGAAGGGGAACATTTCAGTTGGGCTTGGAAGCGACCTTCGGCAAAGGAAATGGAGCCTGTTCCCGCTTCTGTCTTGTTTGTGGAATAACGCATAAAAATAGATTGTCATGATGAAAAAAAATTTATTACTGTTACCATTCCTCTTCGCTTCGTGCGGACAAGTGAAGCAGCAAGCGTCTGATTCGGAACCTGTCAATATAATGTCTTTCAATATCCGATATGATAATCCGGATGATAGTTTGAACAACTGGAAATATCGGAAGGACCGTGTGGCAAATGCCGTTCGCTTTTACGATGTGGACGTGCTGGGCACACAAGAGGTCCTACACAATCAGTTAGAGGACCTGAAACAACATCTGCCTGACTATGAAGCGGTAGGTGTTGGGCGTGAAGATGGGAAAGAAAAAGGCGAATATGCAGCGCTCTGGTATAGGAAAAGTCGGTTTGCGCTGCTCGACGTCGGCCACTTCTGGCTGAGCGAAGCACCCGAGGTACCTGGCTCCAAAGGCTGGGACGGGGCTTGTGAGCGCATGGCTTCGTGGGTGAAACTGCAAGACAAAGTGACGGGCAGGGGATATTTTATACTGAATACACATTTAGACCATGTGGGAGTGGTTGCACGCCGCGAAGGAATAAAGCTTATCTTAGATAGGGTGAGTGAATTGAGTGGTGGATGGCCTGTCGTTGTGACTGGAGATTTCAACTCCGTGCCTGATTCGGACGTTATCCGTCATGTGACCGATGTTGACAATCCCAATCATTTGGACGATGCACGACGGTTATCTCCCGTAGTGTATGGTCCAGCATGGAGTTTTCATGATTTTGGAGAAATACCCTATAACGACCGTCCTTTGATTGATTACGTGTTTGTGCGCAATGGCTTGAAGGTGCTGAGGTATGGTGTGCTAGCCGAAACCGAGAACGGAGCTTTTTTGTCTGACCATGCTCCCGTATTGGTCACTGTCGAATGATAGGTGACGCTTGAGTAAAATGTAGATAATCTATTATATAAATGTTTTTTACTATGAGTAAATTAGTACGAATCTGTATTTTTGCTCTTTCGGTTATGGCATGTTTGCCTGTATCTGGTCAAGAATGCCGGGACAAGGAGCAGACATATGTATTGGAACAACCGTATGAAGTAGCAAAAATAGTCTCTCCTCAAGGGAAGAAGATAAAAAACGTGATTTTGATGATTGGCGACGGCATGAGCCTGATGCACGTATATTCTGCATGGACAGCCAATCGAGGAAAGCTTTTCTTGGACAACAGCAAGGCTGTGGGGTTGTCGAAAACATATTGTGCCGATCGGCTGATTACCGATTCGGGAGCAGGCGGCACGGCCATAGCCACGGGACAAAAAACAAACTATCATTATGTGGGGGTGGATATGCTGGGGCGTCCGTTGAAGTCGTTGATTGAATTGGCCTCCGCCAAAGGAAAGGCAACCGGCATGGCCGTAACTTGTCGTCTGTGGGATGCCACACCTGCCGATTTCTGTTGCCATAATACCGACAGGAATGCGGAGGCGGAGATTGTGGCGGACTATGTAAACTGCAACATCGACTATGTGTTTGGCGGCGGTGCCCAGCTCTTCGAGAATCGGGAAGACGGGCGGAACTTGTTCGACGAGTTGCGTGCCAAAGGTTTTCAGACACCTCGCAGTTGGGACGAGCTGGCCGCTGTGACCAAGGGGAAAGTGTTTGCCGTGCCTTATCCGGTGGACACCCCCCTTCCGGCCGAACGCGGCGACCTGCTGGCTCGCGCGTCGTTAAAAGGCATTGAACTGTTGAACCGCAATAAGAAGGGATTCTTTATGATGATAGAAGGCTCGCAGTTGGACGATTACGCCCATTTCAACGATCTTGACTTGCTGATGCAGGAGACACACGATTTCGACCGAACGATTGGTGCAGTATATGAATGGGCTGCTAAAGATGGGGAAACATTGGTCGTGGTCACTGCTGACCATGAAACGGGCGGACTGACGTTGGTAGACGGAGACCTAAAAGCGGGAAAGATAGTGTGCAATTTCTCCACGGGCGGGCATAGCGGCGTCATGGTTCCCGTCTATGCGTTTGGTCCCGGTGCGGAAGTATTTACCGGAATTTATGAGAATACGGCCATTTTCGATAAGATAAAGAGTTTACTCGATTTGTAGAATTTTAAAAAAAGAACCTACAATGTTGAAACGTGTTTTGTTGGCAAGCTTGCTACCTTTGGCTGCAAGCTTTGCGCTGAAAGCTCAAAGTAGCGGTAATAATGAAAAATATCATTTACCCTATAAGAATACGTATGTGAAAGAACCCTTGGTCTCTGAGAACGAGTATCGTGTGGCAAAACCTGAAACCATTGAGCCGAAAAGCTTTGAGGAAGCCCGGCGTATATTACCCAATCCTATTTGGGAGGGGCATGACAAAGAATTGGAGATGTATTGGAAGGCATGGGAAACGGCTATCGGGCATATTTGTGCCCCTCAACCTGGTTCGGGCTTTGTTTCGAGTTATTTGGATACGGCTTATAACGGCAATATCTTTATGTGGGATTCTTCCTTTATATTGATGTTTGCCCGTTACGGTACACTCTTTTTCCCTTTCCAGCGGACGTTGGATAATTTTTATGTAAAGCAGCATCCCGACGGGTTTATTTGTCGTGAGATAAAAGCCGATGGTGCCGATTGCTTCGAACGCTATGACCCGGTGAGCACAGGACCTAATCTGATGCCGTGGTGCGAAATGGTCTATTTCCATCAGTTTGGCGATCTCGAACGCCTGCATAAAGTATTTCCTGTACTTTGTGCCTATTACAGGTGGCTCAAGCTGAATAGAACGTGGAGAAATGGCACGTATTGGTCAAGTGGATGGGGTACTGGTATGGATAACATGCCCCGTGTTCCGGCGGAGTACAGCCCTATCTACAGTCACGGACATATGATTTGGTTGGATACGAACCTGCAACAACTGTTTACGGCTAACTTATTGCTCGAAATGGGGTTTTATTTGGAGCGCTGGCAAGAGATAGAAGACCTTGAAGATGAGGCTAAAATGTTGAGCCAATATATTCGGGATAACCTTTGGGACGACGAAACGGGGTTCCTGTACGACCAATATGCCGACGGCACGTTGTGCCAAACCAAAGGGATAGGCGCATACTGGGCTTTGTTCACCAATGTGTTGGACGCGGCACAGATAGAGCGTATGGTAAAAGAACTGGATAATCCTGCCACTTTCAAGCGTAAACATCGTGTGCCTTCTCTGTCTGCCGACCATCCTAAGTACAAGGGTAACGGACGCTACTGGCAAGGCGGCATATGGCCGGGCACCAATTATATGGTGATGCAGGGGCTGGTGCGCAAAGGATACGGAAAGCTGGCGCGAGAAATCTGCCTGAATCATTATGCGCAGGTGTTGGACGTTTATAAGAAAACGGGCACTTTCTGGGAATATTATGCGCCTGAGGCCGCAGAACCGGGATTTATGGCAAGAGACCATTTTGTGGGGTGGACGGGGCTACCACCTATTGCCGGCCTTATCGAGTTTGTCATCGGTATTCGCGGAGATTATACCAAGAAACAAATTGTTTGGGATATGAACCTGTTGGAAGCGAACGGGATAGAGCGCTATCCGTTTGGGCTCGGAGGAAGCATCAGCCTGAAAGCCGGACCTCGCCGTTCGGTGCACGATGAGCCGCGTATTACAGTAGAGTCCGATGGGGATTTCGAGCTGCTTGTGCGCTATGGCGATAAAGAGAAAAAGATAAATGTTGTAAAGGGTAAACACATCTATTGAGAAGGAGGTTTTAATTATGAAGAATAGAATATCCAGACGTCGGTTCCTGAAAACAGGCGGACTTGCTTTGGCTGCCATGGCCGTCCATCCCTCGCTTGTATGGCCTTCGAGGGAAAAGACCGGCTTGAACTATGTTTCGTTGCGACCGGTGGCAGAGAAAAGGAATTTTGTGTCCAAAACCGTGGATGCGGTAATTGAAAAGATCAAGTCTCATATCAAGGATGAAAAGTTGAGATGGATGTTCGAGAACTGCCTGCCCAATACGCTCGACACTACGGTCAGGTATAAACTGAAGGACGGGAAGCCGGACACTTTTGTCATCACGGGCGATATTGACGCCATGTGGTTGCGCGATTCTTCGGCGCAAGTATGGCCCTATTTGCCTTTGATGAAGCACGACGAACCATTGCGACTTATGGTGGCGGGACTTATTAACAGACAGACGAAATGTATACTTATAGATCCATATGCCAATGCGTTTAATGACGGACTGGTGGGAAGTTATTGGGAGACCGACCACACACAGCATATGGTGAAAGAACTGCACGAACGCAAATGGGAGGTGGACTCTTTGTGTTACCCCATTCGGTTGGCATATCATTATTGGAGGCATACCCAGGACGTGTCAGTGTTCGGTGAAGAGTGGCACGAAGCGATGAAGCTGGTGGTAAAAACCTTCAAAGAACAGCAACGCAAGCAAAACTTGGGACCTTATAGCTTCACGCGCAACTGCGACCGCCCGACGGATTCGCAAATAAACGGCGGGTGGGGAGCGCCGGTGAAGCCGGTAGGCTTGATTGTCTCGTCTTTCCGCCCTTCGGACGACGCCACACAATACGGCTTCTTTATCCCTTCCAACATGTTTGCGGTAGTTTCGTTGCGGCAGTTGGCGGAGATAGAGCGGCAGGTTCTTAGAAACGACTCATTTGCTAAAGAGTGTACTGCTCTGGCAGATGAGGTGGATGCAGCGATTCATAAATACGGAATTGTGAATCATCCCGTGTGCGGGCGTATCTATGCTTTTGAGGTAGACGGTTTCGGCAACGCCCTCTGTATGGACGATGCCAATGTGCCGAGTTTGCTGGCTACTCCCTATCTTGGCTATTGCTCCTTTAACGATGTTGTCTATCGGAATACCCGTAAGATGATATGGAGCGATGACAATCCCTACTTCTTTAAAGGAAAAGCGGGTGAAGGGGTGGGAGGGCCCCATGTGGGGCTGAAGTATATCTGGCCGATGAGTATCATCATGAAAGCCTTTACAACGGATGAGCCTGAAGAAGTTCGTGCTTGCCTGAGGCAACTGCGCGATACGGATGGAGACACCGGCTTTATGCACGAGTCTTTTCACGAGGATGATGCGGCGATTTTCACCCGTCCATGGTTTGCTTGGGCAAACACATTATTCGGCGAACTGATTCTTCATACGGTCAGGAAATATCCCAGCCTTTTATCTCAACCGTTATGAAAGTGATATATCCGTTGCTTGCTGCGCTGTCTACCTGTCAAAACGTCCGGAAGCCGGTTGTCGCCTATGACGTCATATCTCTGTCGATGAAAGCGATGTCAGGGCAGGGACACTGTATCATGCAAGGGGACAAAAGATGGTAGTGCTTTCCGATGAGGCTTCTATGAGGGGTTTTTATTATTTGCAAGAGGTGCTGAAGAATACATCCGTTGTTTTAGCGAGGGTGCCCGAAACAACGCAGGCGAACATCTGCTTTGCAGACAATTTACTTTATGGTAAGAGGTCTTCGAACAACAATGATATGAATTAATTAAGAAAATACGTGATACCATGAAAAAAAATGTTGTGATTTTATCGTTTCTATTTTGCTTGTCTGCCGCTTTTTCATCGGCACAGCAACGGCTTATTTTTAAAGACGGGCGATTTGTGATAGCACAGTTCACCGATTTGCACTGGACGCCCAAGTCGGTGAGGTGCGCCGAAACGGCTGCCGTCATCCGGGCTGTGTTGAAAGCGGAACGTCCCGATATGGTAGTGCTGAGTGGAGATGTAGTGACGGAAGCCCCTGCCCCGGAAGGTTGGCAAGCTGTAATTGGCATTTTTGATGAGGCCAAGATTCCTTTTGTTGTGACGATGGGCAACCATGATGCCGAACCTATGGGTAAAGAGGCTATTTATGACCTTCTGCTGAAATCACCTTTCTATGTCGGCACTAAAGGTCCGGAAGAGCTTGCCGGATGCGGCAATTGTGTGCTTCCGGTTTATGGTTCGACAAAGGAAAAAACAGTGAAAGCTTTGCTCTATTGCATTGACTCCAACGACTATCAGCCGAATAAACTTTATGGCCCGTATGATTGGATTCATTTTGATCAGATTGCATGGTATCGTGCACAAAGCACTTGTTATACGGATCGGAATGGGGGAAAACCTGTACCGGCATTGGCTTTCTTCCACATACCGCTGCTTGAGTATAATGAGTTGCCCGGCGACGGAAAAACCTATGGTAACAGTAGGGAGGGCGGAGTGGCTTCCTCCTGCATAAACTCGGGTATGTTCGCCTCGTTTGTCGATATGAAGGATGTGATGGGAGCATTTGTAGGGCACGACCATGATAACGATTATATCGGGATAAATAAAGGCATTGCCCTTGGCTACGGGCGAGTGACCGGCGCAGATGCTTACGGTTCGTTGACGAGAGGAGCCCGTATCATCGAATTGTATGAGGGACAATGGAAGTTCGACACTTGGATTTCTACGCCTGCAGGGCGTGAAGCAGCCTACTATTATCCTTCGGGCTTGAACTCGGAGGAGGAGTGTACCATGACTTACCTGCCGGCCCAAGAGGCTTCTCCGAGTAAGCAGGGTGTTGCATATGCCTACTATGAAGGGAAATGTAAACGGATTTCCGATATCGCCTCTTGCAAGAAAATAAAGGAAGGTACGATGCGCAACATTACCATTGAGGAATCTCTTGCGGCAGACCATTTCGCTTATGAGTTTCGCACGTTGATCCGGATTCCCGAAAGGGGGGTATATCGCTTCTATACTTTCTCGGATGACGGATCGGTGCTTTATATAGATGGTGAGCAGATTGTAGACAATGACGGCGGACATAGTGGGCGACGGGCAGAGGGGAAAGTGGCGCTTGAAAAAGGCTTACATGAATTGCGCTTGCTGTATTTCGAGGATTACATGGGGCAGGAATTGGAAGTGGGATACTCCGGCCGCAACATTGAGGAAACCGTCTTGCCGGACACTATGTTGTTCTTACCTGATTGATTTATTGCCGATGATGCAACCTTCTGTGCAGTGCGCTTTCCTGTATTCATGGGGAGAGACATTCTTCAAGGCTTTGAATTGGCGAGACAGGTTTTTCAGGTTGTTGATGCCTACTTGTGCAGCCACGTCGGCAATGGGGGCGTCGTCCGCTAGCAGCAGTTGGGCAAAACGTTCCATACGCAAGTTGAAGATATATTTATGAATGGATTGCTGGGTGACCTGCTTGAAGCGCATCTCCAAAAGGCGGCGCGACAATGGCACTTGCTTGACGATATCCGATACGGTGATGTCGGCCGCGATGTTCTGGTGGATGTATTTTAGGGCTGTCTGAATATGGGCATCGGTAGTGGAGTAAAAGTCTGTGGATAAACGATTGACGATATTGACCGGCTGGATCACTACATCCTGATAGGCAGCTTCTTCATCGTTTATTAGAAATTCGATGAGAGCCGCCGCTTCAAATCCTCCTCTTACGATGTTTTGGCTGATGCTGGACAAGGGAGGATCGGATAGATTGCAGATGATCTCATCGTTGTCTACGCCTAAAATGGCGATCTTGTCCGGCACCCTGATGTTGTTTACTTTGCAGATTTCTGTGATGCGGTTGCCTTGATTGTCATCGCAGGCCATTAGAGCTGTGGGTTGAGGCAATGATTTTAGCCAGTTGAGCAGCGGAGGGGCCTCGTAAAACCATAGGTCGTCTAAAGATTGGTGTTGGTAAGAGTGAAAATTGTTGCCGAAGCCTTGTGCTGCTACACATTCGTAGAAACCTTCACAGCGCTCTTGCGACCACACCGTGTCTCGATAACCGTAAAAGGCGAAGTTCTGAAAACCTTTGCTTAGGAAGAATTCCGCCGCCATTTTCCCGGTTTTGCGATAATCGCCGGTGATGTTAGGGATGTTGTCGAATCTTGACTTGTAGTCCTGTGCCAATGCAATGATACCGTTTTCGCGAAACAGTTCTACGTTGTCATCGTTGTCGAACCGGCCGATGATTGCATCCGCATGCCATGTTTTTGCCCATTTCAGCACACCTTCTATGCCGTAGCTATTCTTGTAGGAAGGCGGCATCCGGCATACCACCCACGGCTCATGACTTTTGGAGTAGGCCAACACTCCCTTCAGCAAATTATAAGAAAAGGATTCTGTAAAATCGGTCAGTAGTATCAATCGAATCATGACGGTGGAATAAAAAGAAAATTCATCTCTGCGACACAAATATAAGCCTTATTTCTTTTTTTTCAAATCTTTTCCCCCATATTTGCAGATGGCATCGACTCTCTCTTCTTGGCTCAGTAGTTTTTGTGGGGCTATGCGTATAATCGGGTTATTCTGAATAACTTTATTTTTGTATTCTTGTTATAATTTCTCGTTCGTACATATATGACGAAAATAGTCTCAATGAGATAATAGGGAGCAAAAAGAGAATGAAGTCATTGTTACAGTTGTATATTGAAATTCATGAAAAGGTTTAGTTATAAAAAAGTTCTGTTTATCAGAGATAATAAAGTATTAGTTGTCAATACTTCTACCAAATATTAATAAATTATTGTTCTTCGATGAGATTGTAGTATACAAAACAACTATGTAAGGGGTAGTTTGTACACTCAAAAAATGATTTCGTACAGTTGAGAAATAATTGCTCGGCTGTACGATTTATTTTTATGAGATTTGTATAAAGGAATTATCGTATTAAACAATATGAAATATCTACTTAAAATCGGATTAGCATTAGTCAATGCTACTTTTCTTATTTGCTGTGGTCACACGAATAATCCTGTGAATGGAGAGACGGTTGACGCTGTAAGTAGGAATTCTATCTATTATTGGAAAACCTCTTTTAATATTGATTTAACTGAGATGTCCTTCCTACAAAGGCACAACATTTCCCGTGTTTATTTACGAATGTTTGATGTTGCCATTGAGCAAAACTACCAAACCGGAAGTACGGATATTGTGCCAATTGCTACTACCAAGTTTGTTTCGTCTGTTCCCAAAAATGTAGAGATTGTCCCTGTAACATACATTACGATCGATGCTCTTCGTGCTATGATTGGCAGAGAAGTAGAATTTGCATCACTTATCGTCGAAAGATTGTTGGCCATGAGTTCCTACAATGAGTGTGGCAAGATTAGCGAGATTCAGCTCGATTGTGATTGGACAAACTCTACAAAGAGTAGCTATAGCCGGTTGTGCCAAATGGTAAAGAACTCTTTACTTTCTAAGAATATCGAACTAAGTATAACAGTAAGATTGCATCAGTTGCAGGAAGCACCACCTCCTGCAGATAGAGGAGTATTGATGCTTTACAATACAGGAGCGTTGAAGAACCCTGGAACGAAAAATTCCATATTGGATATTGCTGATGCAGTCCCGTATATCAAGCCGATTAAATATGCCATTCCTCTTGATTACGCTTATCCTCTTTTCGGTTGGGGGGTTAAGTTTGAAAACAATAAATTCGTATCCATAGTCTCAGCAGATAGTTGTACATCTTCTAATGGCGAACATATCAGATACGAAAGACCTGCACCAGCAGAAATTCTTTCCGTTAAAGAACTTGTTGAACAGAACTTAGGCAAGCCGACAAGAGGGAATATACTTTATCACTTGGACAATTCACAACTAAAAAATTATACCAACGATGAAATTAATCAGATACTTTCTTTTTAGCCTTTTATCATTGCTTGCCACTAATGAAGTGTTGGCTTGCTGGGGAGCGTGGTATACACCAGATGGATATTATATGTACAGGGTTCATAATATCCAACCCGATCCCGAACTGGCAGTTGAGGGGTATTATCCTGGAGCCGGTAAAAATTGCGAAAGTTGGCAGAAGTTGACCTCTAGCAACATTCCATTGGAGGATATCTATCATGTCGTCTACACGATGTCACTCGAGGAGTTTGAATCAATATATGATAACAAAGGCATCGTTTATGAAAATAGGTTTGTGAATTGGATCACCAAGAAGGACACTGCAATCCTTGATTTTCTTCTTCTAGCGAAGACAAATGAATATATTCGTCTGAAACGCAATTCCCGATGGTATTATCCTTCGATGAAGATCGGAGCAAGAATGACCATTGAGGAGATTGCGGAAAAAGCGTTGTCTGTAGATGATGAAAGGCTTCGTGATAGATACTTACTGCAAGGTGTTAGAGCATTGTTTTCACTGGCTAAATATGAAGAATGCATTGATCTATGGGAATCTGAAGTATCGCATCTTCCGGAAGAAAATCTTATGCGCCAACTTATTCATCCCTACATAGCCGGTGCTGCATTCCATGTGAAGCGTTCAGAAAAGGCTTTGGAGTATTTTGCTCAACTTGGCGATGTGAAATCAATGCTCTTCTGTGCGGGCCGTACTGGAGAAGAACTTTCTACCGTTGATGCCCTTGAATGGGTATGTGAATATGCTCCTAACAGTAGCTATATAAGTGAGACTTTACAATCTTATGTGAGGAAACTTGAGCCATTGGGTAGATTATATTGGGATGATGAATTTGAAGTAACATCTGAATATAATAAGTTATATTCGTTATGTTTGAAAATGGCTCGCAGCAGTAGAAGTGCCAATCCCGCAATGTGGTATTACACGGCATCTTTTTTAGCAGATCTTAATGGGGAAGAAACTAAGGCCTCGTATCTGTTGAGGTTAGCCGAAAAGAGTAAATCGTCTGATTATATAGATGAATCTATCCAAGTATTTAGAATATATTTGGATGCGAAGCTGCTGCCATACAACTCCTCTTACGAGAATAAATTGTTCAGTCAATTGAAGTGGCTTGATTTTAAAATAACCAATAATATGGATGAAAAAGTTCGCCAAGAAACAGCTCGAGGTTATATGCTGTTTAACTGCCGAAGCTACTACTATTGGAATGATATGATGCGTCGAATATTGTTGGCTGAGGTATGCCCTCGAATGATTAAAGCAGGTAAGACAACTCGTGCGTTACAACTTGCAAACATGGCTGACAATAGCTTGCTCGGACTTATCAACAGGAGAGAATTGGATGGTTCCGTTGAAGTAAACGATAGTTGCGAATATAGGTCTGTAGTGATATATACGATGTCTGAGTATCGCTATTCTACCGATTTCAACTGTCACGACTATAGCAACCACTTCTTTGAAATGATAGATAGCCTTGGTGTGAATACAGCCATAAAATATGTAAAGGATGTGCGAAAACCCAAGTCTGAGTTTGATCGTTATCTAAATGCTCGTAGTTATACTGGAAATGATTACTTAAATGACATAATAGGTACCCAGTGTCTGCGAAATATGCGATATGCCGAAGCTGTAGAATACCTTGGGGCAGTAAGTGAAGCGTATAAGAATCACCACAATGTTTACATGAAATATGATCCGTTTGGTGTAAAAAGGACGGCTATACGAGTGAAAACGGATTTTAGATATGATTTTGCGAGAGAGATGCTCTCTTTGGAGCAGAGTATTAAACTAACTGCAGATCCTAATCGCAAGGCTCAACTTATGGTAAAATATGCCATTGGCCTACGAAATTCATTTGATTTTTGTTGGGGATTGACGCAGTATTATAAAGGTGTCAATTATTGGGGGCAAGTTTGTGAAAAGAGAGATTGGTCAAAAGATAAGTACACAATAGCAGCTAAAAACAAAGTGAAACAATTAGTTCAGCTTGCTTGCGATATTGTTACTGATGACGAGATTGCAGCCAGTATTTATTATGATTTATGTAATTTTAAAACTATTGCCAATAATTATCCAAATACAGAGTTTGGTAAATTGGTTAGAGGGAAGTGTGATAACCTCTATGATTATCAAGAGAAAATATTAACTTTATCATCAGAGGATGACAGTGCAGTATGACTACCGAAGCAGTGAGACAGGGTTTCCGTACAGGCGACAGCAACTACACAGTAGAACAGGCCTGGAGTGAATGGCAACAGTTTTGTTTCAAATGGGGCGGTACTACAGAAGCATCAGCAAACGCGCAGAGGATTCCTCTTATGAACTCAAAAGTTTTACCGGACAGCAATAATTTGAAATTCGGGTCGAGATTTAGTGCTCGACTAAATCTCGACCCGAATTATCGTTTACACAAAATAATGGACAGTCCCGAAATAATGGACAATTTAAGGAACATGCTCATAGCGACAAAACATCTTGGCATAATCTCGACAAAACGGTTGTATGAGAAAGTCTTTGGAAAGAGATGTTTCCAATGCCGGCATACACATCCGAGATAGTAATGCTTAAAGTTACGGAATGAATTGAAGTGAAAACAAATCAGTATGGTGATGACCTCAGCATCCGACATCATGCGCTTTCGCTTGCGTTTGGGGCGTGGGGAGTGGATGGAAGTGCATTTTTAGCCGTCTCTGCTTCAAATTCTTTGCAAAAATCATCTGCAATACAGAAAATTTCAGTAACTTTACTTTCGGTAATCATGATAGGGTATTTGTTGTTTTTCACCTCTAAGATACTAATTATCATAGATATTACCAAAAGAATCGGCAGCCTTATCAAACTGCCGATTTATTTTTGCAAAGGTAGGTCTTATCCCGAACTCGCGTTGATACATATCAGGTAAGAGTGAAAATTCGTTCTACTGCTGAAGAAAAGAATATAAGCTATATGGCATATGGTGAAGTCCCGGAAGAATCTATATCTCTGTTACAAAAAGAGCAACCTATTTCAATTATTGTAGATCAAAACTCCCCAAAAGAACATAAACAACTAATTGGACATTTGGATACAATTATTAAGTCTAAAACATCATTTTCATATACAATATGTATTCGGCTATCTTCTGACAAATTGCATTCTTCCATAAGAGAAAAGAATGGATGTTCTCCAGAAATACAAGGTATTGCAATAATTGAAGGAGACAGGAAAAATTTTATTCAACGAATATTTGTAAACAATTAAATATTCTGATTTCCAGTGTAAAAAAAGATTTCACGGGATTGTCCTGTTTCGGAGAATGCTCAGGCGTCAGCTTCATTGACAGTACCTGCATTCCTGTGATCCACAACAAGAGAGAGTATTCCATGAAAGTGTTCAAGGGCATTGCAGAAAAAGGAAAAAGTACCATGGGATGGTATATCGGCTTTAAACTTCATTTGTTGTGTAATGAGAAAGGTGAGATCATCAACTTTGTCTTGACCAAAGCCAATGTGGACGACCGTAACGAAAACGTAATCAATTCGCTGACGGACAAGGTGTTCGGCAAACTATACGCTGACAAGGGGTATATCTCGCAGACTCTTTTCGGAAAGCTGTTTAATGACGGAATACATATTGTTACAGGTCTTCGCTCAAACATGAAACAACGGCTCATACCCCTTTATGACAAACTGATGCTGCGTAAACGAAGCATTATCGAATCTCTCAATGATATGTTGAAAAATGTGGCACAACTCGTACATACTCGCCACCGCAGCGTGCATAATTTCTTGATCAACTTGTTGTCCGCGATTGGAGCATATTGTTTCTTTGCTGTAAAGCCGGAAGTCAACTTTAACTTTGATATTGCGCCAACGGATGGGCAACTTGTCCTTTGGAAGTAAAATTAGTGCCCGACCGGTTTAGGCGACCATAATCCGGTCGCCCAAACCGGTATGTCTCGATGAGAGAGGAAAATTATTATAAATCCTTATCCCGAACTCGCGTTATTGCCTACAATTTATATCGAACTCCAGGGATAATTGTGTCTAATTCTCTCAAATAAGGGGAGAGTATGAGATGAAATAGAGCATATACAGCCTAAAAATCAAAAATATAGACTGCAGGTGAGCCAATAGTGCTCAAAAACAAGAATGATAGAGAATGGGGTAAGGTTTTGCAGAGGTCTCGGATTGGTAATATAACGTGAGTTCGACGAATTTAGAATAGTGCAAGTTGTGTATCCAGTGTCCTCTG
>OHBE01001214.1_pt1 | contig 23464 bp, 23 predicted proteins | sample 1577231 | NCBI WGS metagenome assembly OHBE01 (sample SAMEA3541506, study PRJEB24748) | human gut metagenome | biome: human gut; feature: human-associated habitat; material: faeces | place: China | collected 2012 | reverse complement strand
TGACGGTTCAATATTATTGTACTACTTGTATTGTTTATCAATATGTCAAAGAACTTGGATTGACTTTCTTTTCAAAAGCGGGTGCAAAGGTAAACGGTTTATTTCAAACCGCCAAATTTTAAAGGAAGTTTTTTCAGCATTTCTTTTCGGAAGCCCCGTAAAACTCTCTGTAAGAAAGATAAAGACAACCCAGATAAAGAAAAAGCGGGAAAAGAACCCATCCTTTGCCGCACGGACGGTAAAGATAAGCATTTTATTCCCATAACTCCAAATTTTAATGGGGAGTTTTTTAAATGGGGAAAACAGAATATCAAACCGAAACCGGGCTTTTGCAACATGTCAACTCTAGAAAGCCCTCCCACGCCGGGAAAGCGGGTGCAAAAGTAGAAACTTTTAAAACAACATCCAAATATACGAAGGAGTTTTTATTACTATATGCATAATTAGTCGTTTTGAATCACAGTCGGAATAATATCAATATCGGCATTCTGGGCAGGGTGTTCTTTTGAACTATTTTCGCAGCAAGGTTAAGTAGAGATAGCAGGCAGCAAACAGAGCAAGGCGGTGGTAGAAATAAGTATAAGTCTTAATATGATTTTCTATGATGAGTATAAAGAGGATGTTGACATAAAGAGTAAGGGGATTATGCAGTCGACAGCAGTCACAGTTTTCTGATACGAGATCACCAAGTTGTTGTTGCATGCGCATCACCCTCGTCGAAAACAGAGAAAGCAGAAATAAAGCGGTGCAATATCATTGCTGCTACCTTTTATAAACACTACAACGACATCGTTAATATCTATAATAACCGATCATCAAATGCGGCAGTTGAATCTTTCAACGTTCAGATAAAACTTTTCAGAGCGAATTCAAAAGGAATATCGGTTACTGCTTTTGCCTATGCCACAAAAAACGGGCAGTAATGGCAAAAGCGTTCATGATAAGACAATGGAAATGCATAAAATTTCCCCCATCCTGAGCAAAGCAGAATGGGGGAAATTGTTCTTTTTATCTCAAAACGGCGTTATCAGAATTTGTAACCCACGCCAACAGAGAAATTCATATTCTTCGGTGATTTTTCACCGTCATACAACTTAGTCAATCCAATACCGCCGGTCAAGTCGATAAAAATTCGGTTTATTTCATAAGCAACGCCTACTCCCAAACCTGCATCGAATTTATTAGCGCCTTCTACAACAGTAATACCGGCAATCTTCGTATCTCCAAAAAAGTCGACCTTTTCATCGCCAATTTTATATTTACCGCCTACACCATAAGCAATGTAAGGTCCCGCCTTTACTACAAAATTCTGGCCGTCTGCCACAGCAAAGCGAACGGCAGCCATTATAGGCAATTCGATATACATCGGATTGGCGGTCAAAGTTGCTCCATCTTCTTTCAATTTAAAGCCCTTGGTTGTAAACAACAGAGAAGGTTGGATAGACCATAATTCATTGAAAGCATATTCCATACCTATACCGGCCTGAAAACCGGCTTTCACCTTAGAGTCGTCAATTTGGGTAACGTTACTCAAATTCATACCTACTTTGGCATTCCAAGATACCTGCGAATAAGAAACAATTGAAACCAGTGCAAATAGCACAAAAATCAAACCTTTTTTCATATTACTCATAATTTTAGTTTGCTGGCCTCATCCCACGGACAGCTTTTGTGAAACAAATAAAAGTACGGGGAATTCTCTGAAACATATTCAGTAACCGAGCGTACTTTTTTCACTAAAGTGTTTAGATTACAGGCGCAAAGATATTGAAATTCTTTTAACGCGTAACTTTTAAGAGACTTTTTTTTACAGAAACATGTAAAAAACAGACTCTTGGCCGACTATAAAAAAAATAAGGCCATTACCGGCAATACCCGTCTGCACAAATGAAAACAGGGGCATAAAGTGAATTTTCCCGAATGGCAACTGCACAGTATCTCTACCGAAAAACGACAAAAGAGACAGAAAGCACCACGTGGGCAAAGAATACCCGATCTTCAAAAAAACTTCATCCGGTTATAGGAAAGGATTTGTTCCATGACAAGAAAGATTCCGTAAAGTCATGGGAAGGACTACGTTTCACTACAAGAAAAACTCCGTAAAGTTACAGGAAATCTCTGTTCAACCGTAACAAAGCCTCTGTCCGATTCCAACAGAGCCTCTATTCAGTCCCAACAGCGACTCTGTTCAACCGTAACAAAACCTCTATTATTTCAAAACAGCGACTCTGTTCAACCCAAAGGCAGTACACCTCCGTGAAACACACAGGCAGGAAATCTGAAGGGATACGGACGGACAGGTGGAAAAGGTAGTACCCCACCGTGACACACACAATGACAAAAGAAGAAACAACAAGCTGAGAGAAAAAGAAAAATCAGTCGGCTGGAAGATAAATTTTAGGCATTTGCATGTTTTAACACACTAGCTATTGGATGATTACGAAATTTTCGTAGATTTGCGAAAGATTCGTAATAAAACAACAAACCATGGAAAAGTTAACGATACAGGAAGAAGAAGTAATGATTAATATCTGGGAACTGGGAGATTGCTTCGTAAAAGACATCTTGGGCAAATACGCTCCACCGGCACCTCCTTACACCACCGTCGCTTCTATCGTGAAGAATCTCGAGCGGAAAGGGTATGTGTCTTCGAAACGCATGGGAAATACCTATCAATACTCTCCCGCTATCCGCGAAAGCGAGTATAAACGCCATTTCATGAGCGGCGTGGTGCGCAACTATTTTGAGAACTCTTACAAAGAGATGGTTTCTTTCTTTGCCAAAGACCGGAAAATATCCGCCGACGACCTGAAAGAGATTATCGAACTGATAGAAAAAGGAAAAGAATCGTAGGACAAACCCCTTACTGCCATGACTCCGGAACTCGTATATTTTTTTAAAGTCAACATAGCCATTGCCTTGTTTTATGCTTTCTACAGGCTGTTTTTCTACAAAGACACATTCTTTTCGTGGCGCCGCACGGCTTTGCTATGCTTCTTTGCCGTATCTCTGCTCTATCCGTTACTCAACATTCAGCAATGGGTGAAAGAACAGGAACCTATCGCCGCCATGGCAGATCTGTACGCAAACGCCATACTTCCGGAATTCACGGTCGGCACGGACCCGCCTTCCGGTCATTGGCAGGAATGGCTCAAGCTGCTTTCAACATCTCTCTACCTGAGCGGAGTACTGTTGCTCACCATCCGCTTTTTTATCCAGTTGGGAAGCATCATACGCTTGCGCATCCACAGTCCGAAAGCCGAAATGCAAGGAGTACGCGTGCACCTGCTGAAGAAAGAAGCAAGTCCGTTCTCCTTCTTCCATTGGATATTCATTCACCCCGAATCGCATACGGATAGCGAAATCAGCGAGATCATTACGCACGAGCAGACGCATGTCCGTCAGTACCACTCGATAGACGTACTCATCAGCGAGGTGATGTGCATCGCCTGCTGGTTCAATCCGTTCGTCTGGCTGATGAAACGCGAAGTGAGAGGAAACCTCGAATATTTGGCAGATTATCGCGTATTGGAAGCGGGACACGACAGTAAATCATACCAGTACCATTTGTTGGGACTGACTCACCATAAGGCTGCAGCAAAATTATCCAATAATTTCAATGTTTTACCATTAAAAAACCGTATTAAAATGATGAATAAACGACGCACCGGAAAAATAGGAAGAACAAAATACCTGATGTTTCTTCCGTTGGCTGCCCTGTTGCTGATTGTAAGCAACATCGAAACAGTGGCGCGAACCACCAAAGAGTTTGCCAAAGAGATGATGGGAGAAGCGCTTGTAAAAGATGCCGTATCCCCCGAAACTGCGAATCTTCCGGAACAACCAACCGGAACGACGACCCTGCAAGATAAGAAAACGCCTCCCCCTCCGCCGCCGCTAACTACCAAAAAGCAAGCGGACAAAAAGGAAAAGGTTGCTCCTCCACCTCCACCCGCACCGAAGAAGGGCATCGATCAGGACGATCCTGTATTCGAAGTAGTGGAAGTAATGCCGGTATTCCCCGGAGGAATAAAAGAATTGATGTCATACCTGGGCAACAATATTCAATATCCGAAAGAAGCGAAAGACAAAGGCTTAGAAGGACGCGTGACCGTCTCCTTTGTAGTAGACAAGCAAGGAAATGTACTGAATCCGAGGATTATACGCAATGATTTGGTAGTAACCGCTTATGCGCCGAAGGACGGGAAAGGCGAACCAGCCAAAGAGAAACCCGACGAAAGCGCTTTGCTTGAAAAAGAGGCCCTGCGGGTAGTTTCTGCCATGCCGAAATGGACGCCGGGCAAACAAAGGGGAAAAGAAGTCAATGTCCGCTATACGCTGCCGATTATGTTTCGCCTGTCTAAACCGAAGCCTACAGCAGTACCGGAGGTAGTGGGAGTCAAATCGGAAGGCGAACCGGAAAACGGTGTTTATCAAGTAGTGGAAGAAATGCCCGAATTCCCCGGCGGACAAGAAAAGCTGATGGAATTTCTCGCCAAAAGTATGAAATATCCCGTAGAGGCGCAGAAGAATAATGAGCAAGGGCGAGTGATCGTACAAATGGTGGTAGAAGCGGACGGAAGCATATCCAACATCAAAGTAATCAGGAGCGTATCGCCGTCATTGGATGCCGAAGCTATGCGGGTAGTCGGCAGTATGCCGAAATGGAAGCCGGGCAGGCAAAAAGGGAAAGCCGTGGCCGTGAAATACACGCTGCCTATCACCTTCCGGCTACAAAAGCCACCGGTAGAACCGCAGAAGAAATAGAAATCTGCGAGGAAGGAGCCACCGGCGTACCGTTGTCTCCTTCCTCACAGAACCGCAAAAGAGATAAATTGCCGGAGTGATTTTTATTCTCCGCATATAAAGAAACGCTTCAAGAGTGAAGCGAGAAAAGCATCAGAACGGGGCGAACACTTGCAAATGTGAAATCGGAGAAAACAAAGCGAGGTGTAAAAGACACGGCATCTAAAGGGGAAAATCCCAAGTTAGCGCCCCGAAGCAAATGTGCCAAAACTCAAAAAACTCTCAAAGAACCAAACTTCGGAATCGTCTCTTAAGCAGAAACGCGAATAAAGACTTCTGAGGAAGAGTCGTTCCTGAGTTTTGCCACATTTTCTTTTTCAACGCTATTCCACGCATAATTCAATCCTTATAATATAAGGAACAACAAAATTTTGCTATTTTTGTACGAAACCAAAGAGTAGTATACACATGAAAAAAATCACATGGATTATCTGCTTGCTGCTGTGCGCCGCCTGCACCATGCAAGCCAAAGAGAGAGTAATAGAGCGTCCGCCTTTCATTGCGTGGAACAGTACGAGCATCGAAATAGACAAACTGGTGATCAGCGATACGGCTACCGTAGCCTATATTAAAGCATTCTACCGGCCGAAGTTCTGGATCAAAATAGCTAAAGGAAGTTTCCTTGCCGATCCCGACGGACAACTGTATCCCATCCGCAGAGGAATCGGCATTACGCTCGATGAGGAGTTCTGGATGCCTGAATCCGGCGAAGCCGAGTTCCAACTGGTATTCCCTCCGTTGCCGGAAAACGTGACTTGGGTAGACTTTTCCGAAGGAGACACCGAGGGGGCATTCAAGATATGGGGTATCCAATTGGATAAAAAGGCGTTTTACAAACGTGATTTGCCTAAAGAAGCCATCGTTCATAAAATAAATAAAGAGGCTACGCTGCCCGTTCCGGAGTTCGCTTACGGGAAAGCGACCGTTAAAGGAAAAATCATGGACTATCGGGAAGGAATGCCACAGGCAGGCAGACTGCATTTGTTGGAACCGCTCAGATGGACAAGCTCTTTACAGGAGATAAATATACACGAAGACGGTACATTCGAGGTGGAAATTGATGTGATTACCACTACTCCCGCCATCTTCTCCTTTCCATTTGCCCAAGTCTCGTGCTTGCTGGCTCCGGGTAAAGAGACAAAAGTGCTCATTAATCCGGCGGAGTATTGCAGACAACAGTCGCAACTACATAAAAATGCCAAACCTTACGGGAAGAAAGCTTATTTCGAAGGTTATCTGGCAGCGCTTCAACAAGAATTGTCGGACAATACCATCAAAACAAACCTGGCGGCCAATCCGCGCAGCCACTTCGACCGAATAGCGGATAAAGACGCCAATAGTGTAAAAGAGTATTTCACCGAACTACGCCGGAATACTCTTCAGGAGATAGAAAAGGCAGATATGAGCAGGGCTGCCAAAGAGGTTCTTGCAGCCAACACGGATAACACCACGGCCATCAACATTCTCATGGCTGACGATATGATGAAGCAAGCACATATGTTCACACAGAAACTAAACAGGGAGCAGGCGAACGAATATTACAGAGATACCCGCATCGAGATGCCCGAAGACTTCTACAGCGTACTGAAAGAACTCTCGATAAATACGCCTGCAAATCTGTATACACCGGAATTTGCTTACATAGCGCTCGTGGCCCGTCGTTATCAGGAGTTGCTGCAAAAGACTCTCGGAACCTCCGAAGGGGTGTTGTTCCAAACAATGGAAGCGCTGAAGTACTATCGCTCCATCGAAGATTTCACTCCGCTGACGGCAGAACAGAAAGCAACCCTCGACGCATTGCCCGAACCCGCTTACAAAGAATTGCTCACCGCTCTCAACAACGAGCTGCTCCGAAAGATAGAGGAGAACAAAAAGAAAAGCGGATTCACCGTAAACGAAGTAGGAGAAGTGAGCAACGAAGAGTTATTTTCTTCTATCCTTGCCAAATACAAAGGGCATGTATTGCTGGTTGACTTCTGGGCTACTTGGTGCGGGCCCTGCCGCATGGCCAACAAAACGATGATTCCGATGAAAGAAGAACTGAAAGACAAAGACATCATCTACGTCTACATTACAGGAGAAACTTCGCCTAAAGGCGTATGGGAAAATATGATTCCGGATATACACGGGGAGCACTTCCGCTTGACTAACGAACAATATAATTACTTGAGAACGAACCTCAAGATTGAAGGAGTGCCTACTTATTTCGTTGTCGACCGCGAAGGAAAGACTACGTACAGGTCAACCGGATTTCCCGGAACGGGCACGATGAAAGAGCAATTGCTGAAAGTGCTGAATTAACCGAAGAATCACGAAAAGGCGAACTCTGAATTGCCAAGAAAGCACTTGACAGAATATTAAGGGGGACATATAAGCATGACAGCCGGAAGAAGATATTCTGCGGCGAGAATCCCAAGCCCCGCAAGCAACTGACATGCAGATAATAACAAATAAGATACATTGGGAGCCTGATACCGGCGGATTGGTATCGGGCTCCCAATGTGTCTTATCACGCTCTCAGTTGTATTTCTGCGAAAAACCTCCGGCTCCGATTTCGCTCCAATGGATCCAGTACATCGGTAAAGGAAAGCCAACAAACCGGTGTAGTTCTTGTTCAGCTCCACTTCCTCCGGACACAGTAACTGAAGCACTACCACAGATTTCCGGCACATCCGTAAAGGGTAATCAACAACCGGACAAAAGACCGGCACCATTTCAGTACCCGCGACCGTTCGCCCCGAATATAGCAAAACCTAACAAGGGAATCATTAGTTCTCTTTTGATTCCCTTGTTAGGTTTTGCTATCGGGCACTGAAACACCAAAATCTGCCGTTTCGGCAAAAACAACTGAACTTGAAAGCAACTGAACTTATTTGTTCATTTCCACAATCTTCGTTGGGGCCATCTCGATGTTCCGGCGGTCGACCTGACGAACCACGCTTGCAGCCAACGACAAGAAAGCGCGCCCGGTTACCGTGTCTTCATCCAAAGCCACCGGTGTACCGTTGTCCCCTCCCTCACAGATGCTCTGCACAATAGGAATTTGCCCCAGTAAAGGCACGTTCATCTCTTCCGCCAGTTTCTTCGCCCCTTCTTTCCCAAAAAGAAAATATTTGTTTTCCGGCAACTCGGCGGGAGTAAACCAAGCCATATTTTCCACCAAGCCGAGGATAGGCACATTAACCTTATCGTTCGTAAACATGTTGATTCCCTTACGGGCATCTGCCAGTGCCACCGCCTGCGGCGTACTGACAACGATAGCTCCGGTGAGGGCCAGCGTCTGAACCACCGTCAGATGGATGTCACTTGTTCCGGGAGGAAGGTCGATCAGGAAATAATCGAGCTCTCCCCACGCTGCATCGGCAATGAGTTGTTTCAAGGCATTGCTCGCCATACCTCCCCTCCAAAGCGTTGCCTGATCGGGGTCGACAAAGAATCCGATAGAGAGCAGTTTCACTCCGTATTTTTCTACCGGAATAATCAAATCGCGCCCCTCTAAACGCTCCAGATAAGGGCGCGCGTCTTCCACCTGAAACATTTTGGGTATAGAAGGACCGAATATATCAGCATCGAGCAAACCGACCTTGTGCCCCAACTTAGCCAAAGCTACAGCCAGATTGGCTGAAACCGTAGACTTGCCCACCCCGCCTTTACCGGAAGAAATACCGATAATGTTCTTCACTTTTGGTAGAAGCTTACCTACTTCAGGACGGGCAGCCTGTTTACTTTCCGTTGCTATCGTCACTTTCACATCGGGAGAAACATAGGTATGTATAGCTGTTTCCGCTGCTTTCAACATCGACTTCATAAAAGGGTCGGTAGGCTTCTCGAAAATCAGCGAAAAACTAACTGACATACCGTCTATACGGAGATTATCAGCAACCATCTCCGCTTCCACTAAGTTTTTCCCGGTACCGGGATAACGCACCGTTGCCAATGCGTCCAATATTAATTTCGGATAAAGAGTCATTTTATTTAATATCAATTCGACAATTATATTTTCATACTATTTGTTACGCCATAACGAAAAAGTCGTGAATTTATCTATCCAATTAATGATATTCACAAACACTTATCGCTATTGTCTTACAGCTAATTAACGACTGACTTAGAGTGCATAAAATCTATCAGAAGTAGTATATGTGCACAATCTCACTCTAACAAACGAATTATTCCTGTAGCTTATTTCTTTAAGTGACTTCTATACGCTCGTAAGCATGTGTTTAAAATATCTGTAACAATTTACACCCGTTGTTTATCGGTCCCGCCATTCTCACAATATAATACCCAAAGTACAACATAGTTGCAATAAAGAATCAAAAACCACCTTTATCAGCCACTAACAACTCATTAGACTGTTATTGAAAACAACAGGTTCGTACATGGTGCAAAACAATTACCCTTAATAATTTGCTACTCTACTATCGTGAGCAAAGTTATTGAAATATTCTGTTTGGCAGATGGTTTTTGCAAGTTTTTCAATTCCTTTTTAGAAAAAGCCTCCATAAAATTAGATATTCTTCTGCAAGAAAGGTAAAAACTTTAAAATATTTAAAGTTGAAACTACGCTGATTCAGTTTTTTTATTCTGTATTATTAGGGCAGTTACGAATACTAAAAATAGCGATTAATTCAATGTCCTTGTATATATTGGAAACAGCATCACATAATGATATATTAAAAGAAAAAGATGCTGCAGAAGCCCATATAAAAGGTTTCTACAGCATCCTTATTTTGTCACTCGTTTTTTAAGAGAACAGCTTTATCTCATAAAAACATACAATCAAATAAACACCTATAGTTTTTTCTGTCGATTCATGCTTAAGGTAAATGTAAACGATTGCTCTGCTTTTTTTAAATAGCAATCAGCGAAAGGTCATAAAACATCTTCAGCCGAACCTTAATAGAACTGTTTCCTATGGGCAAAAATCTAGCTTTAATATCAGATCCAAAAAATATCAAAACAAAACGATATTAACCCAATACAAAAACTTAAGATTCGATTCAATTAGTCAAGTTGCTTTTTCACTTCCTTTTTAGCCTTGTTGTAATCTTCTTTCACTTCCTTTTTAGTGTCATCCCAAGCATCCTTAACCTTATCAGCACCTTCTTCCATTTTATCGGAAGCTTTGTCTAGGGCATCTTCCACAGACTCTTTTGCATTTTCAATTCTTTGTTCTGTTTTATTCTGTTCTTTCTTGTTCCGACAAGAGGACATGAATAATACAAAGCAACACGTTAATGAGATAAATATAAGCTTTTTCATAATGTTTTTTATTTTGTTATACAACATTCTATATCAGATTCCAAGTAAGTAAAAGGCAGTTACATTTTCACACTCCTTACTTTACTTTATTGTTTTGGGAAGTTATTCAACGCTCTGCTATCAACCAGTTTTCAGACTTTGTTACGCTTACTCTTTCATAAGTTCGTTGTTAGAAATTGACACAAAACTATCAGTCATCACTTAACCACTTCTTACACATAGAATACAAATTCATAATCCTGTAGAAATCTTTATGAGTTTTTCTGCAGTAGGAACAGAGTTCTAACTATATTTGTATTCTACAATTTACTTAGAAGATTATTTGGGTATATACTTCATTACAGATAACTTCCCCAAAATATAAACTGAGAAAATAAAAGTAATCTATCCAGTATCAGCTATTTGAGCTAAGAATCCTATTATTTTTTAGCTTGAGAAATTGCTGAATGAACCTTATCTTTCAATTTCTCTGTCTTTTCAGCGACATCAAGAGTCACATCGAGAATCTTTTCCGCAGCCTTAGTGCCTACGTCTATCACTTTATCTTTAGTATTTTCAGCGGCATCTTCTGCACAATCAGTCACATTCTCAATCACACGATATATTCTCTTTTTCAATCTTCTAGCTTTTGCTGTACGTGAAAAACGGTAAGCAAATGCTCCAATGGTCGAACCTATTACGAGGCCAATAAAAAACTTAGAATTGTTAGTTCCCATAATCAAAAGTTTTAAGCTAATAAATAATTAAAAATCCGTTCTCTTGGGTCTGTTAAAAAAAGATAGAATCCACAATAACAAAATAGCTCCAATAACAGAGGTGAAAAGGCTTCCTAGTAAACCTGTTGTGGCTATTCCAAGCAGACCAAATACCCAGCCTCCCAATACACCACCGACAATTCCTACTAGCAAATTAATAAGAAGTCCAAAACCGCCTCCTCTCATAATCTTACCGGCTATAAATCCAGCAACGATTCCAATGATAATGTACCAAATAAAATACATAAAATTAAATTTTAGTAGATGAAACTTGTTTAAACACCTAAATCGAAGAATCTTAATAGAAAAGACACTGACTCATTCTTATAAAGAAACACAGGATTAAAACAAATAGTTTGTTTGAGAACATTAATTTAACAACTATTCCCATTTTTGAAACGAATAAAAAACATCTCCGATGAATCGAAAAAAAGTCGCTACTTATATTAATGGAGGCATAGGTACATCATAGGGAGATTAACCGAAAACAGGCGAAGGCTTCATTAACTTCAGCAAATTTCACAGCGATTATTTTTTAAAGGACTAAACAATCCACCGATAATATATCGACAATACTTTCTACTTACTCGTGCTTAGTCCGCTCCGCTTGCTGCGGTTATAGCTGCGATACGAATCGAGTTCTATCTCCACATCGGGTTCTTTCAAATCCCCTTCTTGGGGAAGCCGGAACTTAATATACTTAATACTTAAACCGCGGTCCAGCCACTGCTGTTCATAATATGTCTTGATACCCAGAATATCATCTACCAGGTCCGAATGGTATAAATCTTCGGTGATAAACTCAACAGGAAGGCGATTGGCATCTATCATGTACTTCGTATAAGTGAACATAAAGTTGCTGTCTGTCTTCAGGTGAATGATTCCATCAGGTTTCAGAAACTTGCGATACCTGTTCATAAAGTATGTAGAAGTCAGTCGCTTGGTAGCTTTTTTCATCTGCGGATCAGAAAAAGTCAACCATATCTCACTCACTTCACTTTCCGCAAAGAAACGGTCGATGATTTCGATATTCGTTCGCAGGAAAGCCACATTCTTCATACCCGCCTGCAATGACTCGGTAGCCCCCGTCCACATCCGGGCTCCCTTGATATCAACCGCTATAAAGTTCTTTTCGGGAAACATTCTCCCCAATCCCACTGTATACTCTCCTCGCCCACAACCAAGTTCGAGGACAATCGGCCGGTCGTTTTTAAAGAACTCACTGTGCCAGTTTCCTTTCATCTCAAACGGCACATTGTCCATAGCGGAATAAGGGTATTCAAACACATGCGGATAACCCGCCATATCGGCAAACTTCTCTAATTTATTCTTCCCCATATCATTACTGATTAGGATGCAAAGGTACTTACTTTTGACGTAACCAACAAAAATAAATGGAGCACAGATAAGACTCCGTACTCCATTCTTTTGTTTAATAATAATTGTCAGTACATCTGTGTTTCATAAGAGATTCTATTAAACACATACAATTTACCACATAGCTTCCTATGTCCTCTTGCAACAACAGCTCTTAAATATCTGTAGAAAACGACTACAGGCATTTGCACTAACGACAGTAAATGTACACTACTCCACGATTGTCACCCAACCGTGCGTATCGGGTTCATCGCCATACTGAATGGCACGCAACTTATTGTACAACTTCGTACAAATGGGTCCCGGTTTCCCATCTTTCGATATTACGTACGACTTCCCATTCTCCAAGTCGTCGATCCGCTCAATGGGACTGATTACGGCAGCCGTTCCACAAGCACCCGCCTCTTCGAACGTAGCGAGTTCTTCTTCCGGTACCGGACGGCGTTCTACCTTCAACCCCATATCTTCGGCAAGTTGCATCAAACTCTTGTTGGTAATAGAAGGAAGAATGGAAGAAGATTTGGGAGTGATATACGTGTTGTCTTTGATCCCGAAGAAATTGGCAGCGCCACATTCATCGATATATTTCTTTTCTTTTGCATCCAAATAGAATTCGCAAGAATAACCCAGGTCATGCGCTTTCTTGTTGGCACGCAAGCTGGCAGCATAGTTTCCTCCCACTTTGAAAGTACCGGTCCCATGGGGAGCGGCACGATCATACTCACGAATAATAACGTACGGATTGGTAGAGAAACCGCCTTTGAAGTAAGGACCTACAGGCGTTACAAATACCACAAACATATATTCACTTGCCGGACGCACGCCTACTTGCGCACCTGTTCCTATGAGCAACGGGCGAATATAAAGAGAAGCGCCGGTCTCGTAAGGAGGAATGAACCGCTCGTTCAGCTTCACTACTTTCAATATCGCCTCCTTGAAGCGTGCTGTAGGCAATTCCGCCATCATGATTCCCTGACAAGTAGCTTGCAGCCGCGCTGCATTTTCTTCGAGGCGGAAGATACGCACTCTGCCATCTTTGCCGCGGAAAGCTTTCAACCCTTCGAAAGCTTCCTGCCCATAGTGCAGACACGTAGCCGCCATGTGAAGATTGAGATACTCGCTACTGCTAACTTCCAGTTCTCCCCACGCACCATCGCGGAAATTGATTCTCACATTGTAATCTGTCTTCATATATCCGAAAGACAGATTCGACCAGTCTATTTCTTTCATATCATTAGGTATTAGTAAGTATGTCCTACATCTGATGAATATACAAAAGTACGTGTTATTCTTCAGATTCCCTCTTTTCCCGCAATATTTTTTCCACTTCCCGATCAGCTTTCGTCAGTTTCTCTGTGCAAAAAGCGATAATCCGGTTGGCCTCTTTGATTTTATCGCTCAGCACGTCAATATCCAACTGATTATTATCAATCTGACGGACTATTTCTTCAAGACGTTCCATAGCCTGTGTATAAGTTTCTTTCTTTGCTGCCATTTTTCTAAAGTTAGTAGTTGTACATTTATCGCATATTAGCATATCATAAAGATTATCAAACAAGCGCCATCGTCAGCCTGCACAATGATATTCGATAGAAGTCGGTTATGTTTTATATACTACTTTATATCCACATCATCTTTCAACGTTTTTCCGAGCGGTTACTCACTAATTTTATTCCTTCCACGACTATAGACTGCACGCTTCCTTTTGCCAATCGTGTGATCAAACAATCTCCTGCTTTCAGCTGCGAAGCGTCGGTAACAGCTTTCCCTTCTCTCAGAGTGATGCTGTAGCCGCGGCTCAGAAGTTTTTGGGGCGAAGCATCGGCAATACGCTGTCCTAGGAGTTCCAACCGATGTCGATGATATGTCAACAACCCTGATATGCCTTGGGATAAATCCTTACGTATAGAAAAGAGAGTGAAACGTTCTTCCGTGAGTTTACGGCGGACAAGTTCAGGAATAGAATTCCGGATCTCGGCCAAGCGAATCCACTCCATATCAAGAAGCGCGATCGCTCCTTGCCGGACATGCTCCGACAGATCGAACAAGCGGTCTGCCGCTTCCGCCATACGGGATATCAAAAGCTCGGCGGCAGCCGTAGGTGTTTTCACACGGGTATGAGCCACAGAATCAAGCACGGTATCGTCACGTTCGTGTCCGATGCCCGTAATGACAGGCAAGGGGAACTGCGCGCAGGCAGCCGCCAACAAATAAGTATCGAAGCCCGACAAATCGGAAGTGGCTCCTCCTCCCCGGATGATAACCACAACGTCAAACTCGCGCAATCGGCTGTAGACCTCATCCAGAGCCGACAATACCGACTGTTCCACCTGATTCCCCTGCATCAACGCCGGAAAAAGTTCGATATAAAAGAAGAAGCCGCGCGCATTGTGATGCAATTGGTGGCAAAAATCGCCGTAACCCGCTGCCGTAGCGGAAGAAACCACAGCCACACGTTGTGGAAGAACAGGCATCTCCAGCTCTTTATTGAGTGTCAGCACCCCCTCTTCCTGCAATTGTGCCAAAATTTCACGGCGGCGCAAGGCCATATCTCCCAACGTATATGCAGGATCGATATCAAGAACCGTCAGGCTGTAACCGTAAAGTTCGTGAAATTGTACTGTCACCTTAACCTGAACCTTGATACCGGAAGTAAACAACCTACCGGTGCTCTCTTCAAAGTATGGTTTCAACAGTCGGAAAACGTAGCTCCAAATCATCCCCCGGGCTTTGGCTATGAGATTATTGCTTCTCGGATCTTTCTGTACAAACTCAAGGTAGCAATGCCCTGTTGCGTTAGTACGTACCTCGCTCAACTCCGCCTGCACCCAATACTCGTCCGGCATCGATTGCTCCAACGTTTGCCTGACCAGTGAGTTCAACTCTATAAGTTCCATTGCCATCATTTCCATTCCCGTACTTCTAATCTTCTTTTAAATGCTGTTCAGCAGTGAAGCGCTTCCTCCACGACCACATCCCTTATTTTCCACCAACTTTCAAATACGCTTTCCACAAATCGGGCACTCCGTAACCATAGATATTGTCGGGAAAATCAGCGCGGTCACCCGAATGGCGTACCAACTCAATCACTTCCTTTGCCGTCAGTTCCGGACAAGCTTGCCACAAGCAAGCCACCATGCCGCACATGATAGGTGAAGCGAAAGAAGTTCCGTTGGCACGGCGAAGATTACCGTTCGTCCCCATGACATCAGAGGCCAAGCCGACAGCCATTACATCGGGCTTCACACGCCCATCACTCGTATTCCCGATGGAAGAGAAAGGCGCCAATACGCCTTTTTTATCAACAGCCCCTACCGTCAGCACGTTTTCCGCATCGGCCGGAGGGGTAATCTTCTTCCAAGAACCCACTCCTGAATTACCGGCACTGCAAACCATAACGATTCCCTTATCAGCTGCACGGGATGCCTGGCGAGACATCAACGCGTATTGCCCGTCCAAATCACGAAAACGATAGTTCTTCGAAACATCATCGAACTTATAGTATCCCAGCGATGTATTTACCAAGTCAACCCCTACGCTGTCAGCAAATTCGATAGCGGCTGCCCAATAGTCTTGCTCCACCAGATGCTCTGAATATTCATCCTCGCTCCGAATCAGCCAGTAAGAGGCTTCAGGAGCCGTACCGATCATAACATTCGGAAGATTCATAGCCATACAAGAAAGCACACACATACCGTGGTCGCTTTCCGCATAAATATCGGCGCCGGGATAAACGAAATCTCGTGTACCCAAAATACGGATATTCTTCATAGCTTCTATGCGGTCGACGTTGTGAAATCCTGCATCGATAACGCCAATCGTCATGCCTTGCCCCTTAAATCCCGCTTCGTGAAGCAAATGAGCACGGCTCATCTCTATCTGAGTGATAGCCTTGCCGTACAAACTGTCCGAGCGAACCGGTACATTCACCAAAGAATCCCGCTTGGTGGCTTTCTCCATCTTGCCTGTCCATACTTTCTCGGCAGAACGAACGAAAGGCAGGTCGACAATCGCCTTTATAAGAGTACTGTCGTTACAGGAAACCGTCACAAAATTATCCCATTTACCGGTGACCACCACATGAACTCCTTTTTTACGTATCGCATCAACGTATTTCCTGCATACGGGCAAATCAGTAGAATCGATCGGCAATCCCTGTCTCTCCCTTCGCTCGATGGACTTGCGCGAAAGGAACTTCTCAGGCCTGCGCAGCGAATATTCCGTAGCCGCTTTATCTTTCAAGCCAATGCGATACTTCAATGTGTCGGTGGGCACGAATTGGGCGGAAGCGCCCAAAGCCACAACCAAAGTTCCGAAGAACCATAAAATTTTCTTCATCATCATATAATGTTTATTTATACGTTATTTTATATCCGAAGCAAGAGTTTGAATCACCAGCCCGATTCCACGCTGCGAAGCGATGAAAGCTCCGCCAAGCACTCGTTTCCCGTTGTAGAACACAGCCGATTGCCCCGGAGCGATGGCTGAAGCCGACTCGAGAAACCTGACAAGCAGGCGGCCGTCTTCCAACCGTTTCACTCGGCAAGGAAGCGGACGGCTGCGGTAGCGAATGCGTACAGTGAGATTGTCGCAGCCGAAAAGTTCTTCTTCATTCACCAGCTTATCCCGTTCTACAAGCATGTATTCGGTTTTCAGCTGATCGGCGTCACCCAACATCACGGTATTTTTCTCCGGATTGATCTTCAGCACATAGGCAGGTTTTCCCAAAGCAATATCCAACCCCTTCCGCTGACCGATGGTGTAATAAGGCGCACCTTTATGTTGTCCCAGTTTCACACCTTCGGAGCTGACAAACCAGCCGGGCCCGATCTCGCGATCGATCTCAGGACACTGCTCGCGTAGGAAGTCTCGATAGTCTCCTTTGATAAAGCAAACCTCCATACTCTCACTTTCTTTCGACTTGGCTTCATATCCACGGGCAGCCAGATATTCGCGGACTTCCGACTTGGTATAGTCACCCAGCGGAAATATGCATCTCCTGAACACCTCTTGCCCGACTTGCCAAAGAAAGTACGACTGATCTTTTTTTTCATCATCTCCAGCAACGATATAAATGCGCCCGCCATGTTCTTCCAAACGGGAATAATGTCCGGTCGCAATCCAATCGCAATTAAGACGATCTGCCCATTCCGTCAATACACGAAACTTGAAAAGAGGGTTACACATCACACATGGATTGGGTGTACGCCCTTGCCTGTACTCATCTATGAAATTCTTAACAATGGTATCTTTAAAAGGGGTGCGCTCGTCTGCCACAAAATGCTCGATACCCATACGTACCGCCAACTCCGCGGCATCATGCGGTTCGTCTCCCCATACCCGCATGGTGACACCCACAATCTCATATCCTTTTTCCATCAGCATCAGGCAAGTAGCGGTGCTATCTATTCCGCCACTCATACCCACCAGCACTCTTTTACTCCGTTCTCTCATCCAAAATCGAATTGTATTCGTGCAAAGGTAAGAGATATACAGTTAATTACCTAACGGAGAATCCATAAAAAGGATGTTAACGCACTCCACGGCAGAGGTTCTTGTTTGCCGGAAAGTTGCTTTTCTCAAATAAAATTCATACATTTGAGATATATCCTAAAAGAGCAAGCAGCAATGGCTAATCCGAACATACCGGGAGTTTCCGAAAGCGAGCAAGCCTTATTGTATGCCAAACTGAATGAATACAATCGAGGCAGGGCCTCTTTCAAGGAGGCAGGAGTTTATCTGGTCGTACTGCCCCGACCGGAAAAACCCCACTACTCGCTCTGGCTTTATTCGCCGCTCCCCGAAAGGCAGACTATTCTTTATATTCGTGATCTGACCGCCGATGTACACACATCGCTGCGCATGGCAAGCAGTATGCTTTATTATTCGCGCCGCTGCCTCATCCTCATGGAATACAACGAAAAAAGGATGCAGAGTCGCGGAGAAGATCTGATATTCTTCGGCAAATACCGGGGACATTTTCTGCACGAAATTCTGGAGGTAGATCCCAATTATTTGAGTTGGATAGCCTATAAGTTCGTACCTCAAATTCCGAAGCAGGAGAGGTTTGTCAAAATTGCCCGGGCTTATCACTCGGTGCATCTCGACTTGATGTTACGCAAAACGAAGGAAATGCGGAAAAGCAGCTGTTTTTTAGGAGAAGAAGGAGAAACAGTCACCAATTTACGACTGAAAGTCATGAAGGTGAAATTGGAAGATGATCCTTACAAAACAAGAGTCATTGATGGCAGAACCCCGGAGTTTTATGTCACACAACGGCTCACACTTCATGATGCAAGCGGAAACCTCGTCGTATTAGGTATTCGCTCGAAACACCCCAGTCCGGCATCGTGTACTCTGCCCGCCATGGTTCATAAATACCGTCCGGGAGAAATAATCTACGTGGCATCGGCACGGATTGCCCGAACTTTCCAACACTATGGTTCGAAGTTCACCCGACTGAGTCACGTAAAACTTATCAACCTTAATCTTTCTCAATCAAGACAGTAACATAAGCAGATATTCCCTCTTCCCGTCCTGTAAAGCCGAGTTTTTCGGAGGTAGTGGCTTTGATGGCGATATCATCCGGGGAGATGCCCATTACATTCGCTAAAGTTTCCTGCATCAGAGGGATATGCGGTTTCAACTTCGGCTGTTCGGCACAAACCGTAGCATCCACATTTCCCACCCGATAGCCTTTTCCGGCAATCAACCCGACCGTCTTCTTCAATAGAATCTTACTGTCTACATTCTTGAACTCTCCCGCCGTATCGGGGAAATGAAAGCCGATATCGCGCATATTGGCAGCGCCCAGCAGGGCGTCGCAAATAGCATGCACCAGTACATCGGCGTCCGAATGTCCCAACAGTCCTTTGGTATGTTGCAAAAGGACTCCTCCCAACCATAACTCACGACCTTCGACCAAGCGGTGGACATCGTAACCAAACCCAACTCTTATCTTCATAACTATTTTTATTTTACCGTATTAAATCCGATTAAACCCGTAGCTTTGCAGGCAGGTTTCGATGAATTAAGCTGAAAATGTTCTTTTTCTGTTTTTTAAAACGCTCCATTCGGCTATCTTTGCAAAAGTACAAACAATTATTGAAATGAATAAGAAAACAGCTCCGTTAGTTATCCTTTTCTTATGGGTAGGCATTTGCCGGATGTCTGCACAGATGGAAACTCTTTCCAATGGTTCTGACAGTCGCCCGTATCCCACCATTCAATTCGATGAAAGTCATGGAAGTCTACAGTCGGCATGGACGACTACGTTCAGCAACCTCCCTATTCAACCGATCGGAAGGTTCTGTCCACCAACGATAAAATACGAAATCCGGCGAGTGGGCAATTATTGTTTTCTGATTAAACAGACAAGCCGGCGACCGCTCTCCTTCGCCTCAGAATCAGAGGCTAAAAAGGGAAAGCCCCGATATTCGCTGTCAGTCCCGGCAACCTTCAATATAAAAAAACTGAATCTGCCCAAACTACACGACCCGTATGCCGAAGAAAAAGTAACAGCGTTCGACTTATTCATGAATGTCCTTTTCGAAAGTATATTTTTTCCGGACAATAACAATTACTTCCGGTACGGCAGAAGCACCATCGACAACTGAAAAATCGCTCCGGACAATGAGAATATTTGAAGTAGCTACGAACAAAGCCCTGTCCGGAAGTGAAAGGTGACGCAGAATCGCAATGCAATGACGCATGTAGCACGAAAATACTCCTTAACGAATGTAGAAGTCGAGCAGTTTTTCCTCCTCGAGGTATCCTTGCAGATGTTGACCTACACTGACAGGGCCTACTCCCGCGGGAGTACCCGTAAACAGCAGGTCACCGATTTTCAGCGTTACAAAACGGCTGACATAAGCAATCAGGTCATCGATTTCGAAAAGCATATCCGCCGTGCATCCGCGCTGTACCTCCTGCCCGTCTACGGTCAGGTAAAAATTCAGCGATCGGACATCCCCATAACGCGCCACAGGCACAAACGTCCCGATAGCCGCCGAAGAATCGAACCCCTTGCAAAGTTCCCACGGATGCCCCGATTTACGAAACTTACGTTGAAGGTCGCGCGCAGTAAAGTCGATTCCTACCGTCACAGCGTCATAGTATCGGTGCGCAAAACGAGAAGAGATGTTTTTGCCCAACCGGTTGATGCGCACCACCAATTCCGTTTCGTAATGAACCTCTTTGGAAAAATCGGGGATAAAAAATGGTTTCCCATCTTTCAGTATAGCCGAATCAGGTTTCATAAAAATTACCGGCTCTGTATTCACTTCTGTATGCCCCAGTTCTTCGTTGTGTCGGGCATAGTTCATTCCCACAGCTATAATTTTCATCCTTTGATTTCATTAAAATTCAACCGGTTGAACATCACCGCCAAATGCGCATAAAGAGAAGTATTCTGCACCACTATGTTCTCGGGCACACGAATGCGGAAAGGGGTAAAGTTCCATACAGCCTTGATACCACCGTCCACCATCTTATCCGTAATATCCTGAGCGATACTGATAGGCACGGTAAGTACCCCAATGTTTACATCATATTCTTTCATCTTCGCTTCAAACTCATCGGAGTGAAAGATAGGAATACCGTTCAAATCTTTTCCCACCAATTCGGGATTCACATCGAAAGCTGCCACAATCTCCAAACCGAAATGATGCAAACCCGAATCACCCAGCAAAGCAGCGCCCAAACTACCTACACCAAACAAGAAAGCCTTGTGCATATCCGTAAATCCGAGAAAACTCTCGAGCGCCTCAATCAGCGCGTCGATATTGTATCCCACTCTTGTACGTCCCGAAATATTTACATACGACAAATCTTTGGCGATTTGTGAAGCGTCAATATTTATTTGTTTGGATATTTGTGTAGAAGAGACGTATTGCTCTCCTTTTTCTTTCATTAGTTTTATGTTCGACAGATACCAGGGAAGTCTCCGCAAGGTAGGCTCCGGCACTTTATCCGCCTCTTTCCGTACACAAGTGCTCATACTGCTTACTAAAATTTGGTATATGCAAAAATACACTATTTTTTTATACTGACAACCTAATAATCGAAAACCTTAATAGAGATTAAACAAAACGATGAAAACTCCGCCTTATTTTGCTCTTTCCGACAAGTTTCATACTTTTGGAAAAAGAATAAAGATGACAATAAATATATGAAAAGGAATGATTGGAAAAACAGACTCAATGTGGTATATTCTACCAACCCCGATTTCAGCTACGAGACCGAACCCGCCGAAGAGACAAGCACTCTCGAAAAAAACAGGCAAAAACTGCGCGTATCACTCGACCGTAAGAACAGAGGAGGCAAAGTAGTGACTCTGGTAAGCGGATTTGTGGGCAGCGACGAAGATCTGAAAGAACTTGGCAAACTGCTAAAAAACAAATGTGGAGTAGGCGGATCGGCAAAAGACGGAGAAATCATCGTACAAGGCGACTTCAAGACGAAAGTTACGGAGCTCTTGATAAAAGAGGGATACACACAAACAAAGATGAAAGGATAAAGGAAGTACCCCCTGAAGGTGAACTTTCGAGTATGCCCCAAGATACCTGAAAAGCCATATCTTACCTCAGCATAGAGTTCAGATATGGCTTTCTTATTGTTTTAGCAATTACGATTCGTTATTTTTTCGAGAACGCATTTTAGTCTCAACACTATTCTCTTTATTCTTACTCACGCAGATTGTGAATATCTAACGGAATCATCCGACAGCCGAATTATTCAGCTCTCAAAGTGAAACGTTTGAATGCAGTTACAGTCAAGTCCTTATCCTGGTTTTTCAAGAAATCGGCTACAGTCATTTTAGCATCCTGAATATACTCTTGTTTCAGCAGGCATACCTCTTTATAGAATTTACCGATACGCCCCATGGCAATCTTTTCGATCATGTTCTCAGGTTTGCCTTCCTGGCGAGCCTTGTCGGCAGCGATCTCTTTTTCTTTTTCCAATACATCGGCAGGAACATCGTTTTCGTCGATAGCAATCGGATTCATAGCGGCAATCTGCATAGCCACTTCGTGACCTACTTTCGCGTCTGTTTCTTTATTCAGCACAACCATCGTGCAAAGGAAGTTCTTCCCCTGGTGATTGTATACTGAAATAGAAGGACCTTCAACAGTTGCATAACCGTCCAATTCCATCTTTTCACCCGTAATACCGCTTCTGTCTGTCACAGCGTCGGCTACCGTACCGTTACCCATCGGAAGAGCTTTCACTTCGTCCAATGTCTGGCATTTATTAGCAATAGCGGCATCCAGAATATCTTGAGTCAACTTCACGAAATCTTCGTTTTTAGCAACGAAGTCGGTCTCGCACTTCAAAGCAATCATAGCGCCGAACCCGTTCTCAGCCTTAGCCAATACACAGCCTTCGGAAGCTTCGCGATCAGAACGTTTTGCGGCAACAGCCTGTCCTTTCTCACGGATAATCTTCATTGCTTGATCGAAATCGCCATTCGCTTCTGTCAACGCGTTTTTGCAATCCATCATACCAGCTCCGGTCATCTTACGCAGCTTGGTAATATCAGCCATAGTTACAGCCATAATATCTCCTTTTATTTTATTTAATGAATAATAATTTCGAAACAAAAAATGTGCCAATCTGCCAATCAAAAGCCGGATGTATGCGAATACACCCCGGCCATTAGCAAATTGGCACATTATATTCTAATTAAGCCTCTTCGTCTTCCTTCATGAAAGCAGCAGCCTTAGCCGCATTGATAGCTTCCTCGTCAGACTTGTCGAGTCTTGCTTTGGCCGATTTCTTCTTGCCTCTGTTGGCAGGAGCTTCACCGGCAGCTTCCATATCTATTTTTTCAGCTTTTCTTTCTTCCAAACCTTCTTGCATTGCAGCGCAGCAAGCTTCCAGAATAACTTCTACAGATTTTGTAGCGTCATCATTGGCAGGAATTACGAAATCGATGTTCGAAGGATCGGAGTTTGTATCTACGATACCGAAAACAGGGATACCCAGACGGTTGGCTTCACGCACTGCGATGTTCTCTTTCATTACATCGATTACGAACAAAGCGGAGGGCAGACGGGTCAAATCTGCGATTGATCCCAAAGTCTTATCCAACTTTGCGCGTTGACGGGAAATCTGAAGGATTTCTCTTTTAGAAAGATTGGCATACGTTCCGTCGTTAGTCAGTTTGTCGATCGTAGCCATTTTCTTCACAGCCTTACGGATAGTCGGGAAGTTAGTCAACATACCGCCCGGCCAACGCTCGATTACATAAGGCATATTTA
>OHBE01001202.1_pt1 | contig 23559 bp, 18 predicted proteins | sample 1577231 | NCBI WGS metagenome assembly OHBE01 (sample SAMEA3541506, study PRJEB24748) | human gut metagenome | biome: human gut; feature: human-associated habitat; material: faeces | place: China | collected 2012 | reverse complement strand
AATCCTAGAATTTGATTGGCGCCTTCAACAGGAGATCACCGAGATCATCGGCGGCGCGGCGGCGGTACAGAATAACGAGTAATGCTGGATGTGTTTCTCCCCCGACGGGGGAGAAACACATCCCACACAACATAATGCAAGAGGCAATTGTATGATACAGGGAACTATTATTCGAGTAGCGGGCCCCGTGGTGGATGTCAAATTCACCGGGGGCAAGCTGCCTGCCCTGCAGGAAGCGCTGACTGTGACCGCAGAGGGCACTGAGCGCACCATGGAGGTGGCGCAGCACGTCGATGAAACGACGGTGCGCTGCATCATGCTTTCCGCCAGCGAGGGTCTGGGCAAGGGGATGGAAGTTACCGCCACCGGCCACGGCCTGAATGCCCCTGTGGGCGAGGGCACTCTGGGCCGCATGTTCGACCCGCTGGGCCGCCCCATCGACGGCAAGGGCTCGGTGGACGATCTGCCCCACTGGCCCATCCACCGCAAGGCCCCCAGCTTTGCGGAGCAGAAACCTGCAACTGAAATTCTGGAGACCGGCATCAAGGTCATCGACCTGCTGGCTCCCTACGCCAAGGGCGGCAAGATCGGCCTGTTCGGCGGTGCCGGTGTCGGCAAGACCGTTCTGATCCAGGAGCTGATCTACAACATCGCCACCGAGCACAACGGCTACTCGGTGTTCACCGGTGTCGGCGAGCGCACCCGTGAGGGCAACGACCTTTACGGCGAAATGACCGAGAGCGTATAATATGGATTTTTCGTCTTATAAACCTCCGACATATTTCCGGCATTGTCCATGGCAGAAATGGTAAAATACTCATACCCCGCATCGAATTGCTGCAAGCGGATATTCAAAGTTCTGTTTGTAAGGTCTGTAAATTCATATCCGTTGACATATACTGCCTTTGCTCCGGAATCCGTATCATGCACCTGCACACTCAAAAGTCCATCACTGACTGCAGCATTTAATGTGGGCTTTATAGTATCAAAACATTTAATTGCACGGCTTTTATCATTGTTGTATTTCTCCTTGTTTTGCCCCGGAATGCAAATCCTGTTCCAAGCTCCAGAAGAAGCTTTATGACATCCGAACCGGTGCCTGCTCAATGTCTCGTTCAAGCATATCTTCCCAGAAAGGAATAAAATCAAAGAAATATCATAATAAAGAAGTAGCATATCCGCATTCACAGGAACTGTCGCACGATATTGTGCCGCAGTATTTTCACTTTTAATATGCAATTCTAAAATAATCCAGGTATGCTTTATATCTATCTTGTGCTGTCAGGCAAGTATCAGTCAGATACCCTTTTTCATTGTCCCATTCTTTCAATCCTCGATAATAAAACATTTTCAAATTATCCTCGATAATAAATGGAACAATATTGTATTTCAGGCATTCCTTGAACATAACCAAACGTCCCACACGACCATTTCCTTCCTGAAATGGATGGATACGTTCAAACTTCACATGAAAATCCAGAATATCGTCAAAGGTCTTTTCTTCCTTGTTATTGTACTCTGACAGCAATTTCTTCATCCTGTCTGCAACTTCTTCCGGAAGTGCGGTTTCCATACCGCCGACTTCATTTGGCAGTTTCTTGTAATCACCGACAGCAAACCAATCCTTTCTGGAATCACTGGTTCCATTTTTTAGAATCAGATGCAGCTCCTTAATAAACTTTTCCGTCAATGCCAATTTTGCATGATCAATAATAATATCAATACACCGGAAATGATTTGCTGTTTCAATCACATCATCTACATTAAGCACTTCTTTTTCTATACCAATGGTATTCGTCTCGAAGATATATCTGGTCTGATCGTGGGTCAGCCGACTGCCTTCCATATGGTTTGAATTATATGTTAAATCAATCTGTGTCTTATGATAAATGCCTCCAGCATATTTATTCGCCTTCTCATCCTGCAAAACATCCAGTAAGGTCGTTGGTTTTTCTTTCTTCTTGTTAGTGCGCTCCGGCTTTTCTGCATTTTCCGGAATATTCCATGTCTTTCCGGTAAGAAATGCTCCCGGCACACGACCATGGGCACAATAATTTCTTACACTACGTTCAGATACATCCCATTTTTTTGCCATTTCAGCAACTGAAAGATATTGCATCTGCCGCTCTCCTCCTTCCACACGATAAAAAGCATATTCTGTAAACCTTTTATTATCATGATTTCAAAAATCACGTTTACTATAGTTAGTATACCACATTACCGGCAACAAATCCATATTTTATCCTCATTCTTCTGTCGTTTTTGCCGACGCAGAAAGCTCTAATTTTAAAAATGGATGCCACTTCCTTATCCAGATCATTGAACAGCACTTGATTATCCCTGCTCTAAATAATAACTCACTATTTCCTGCTCCAGTTTCACATTATGTTCCTTCATATAACTTAACACTTCATTGTACAAATCTTCTTCCATTAATGCCTCAAGCCTACTCATATCATTATCCGTCAATTCTCTTAGGCAATGACTAAATCTCTTATCACATAATTGCTGTATTCCCATGCAATATAGTTCAAACTTTTTAGCAGTTTCTCGACACAAATGTTTATGAATTAGAAATCCTCCAACATCAATATCTCCAAAATGATAATATCTAACATTAGGATTATCCGAAATAACTTTTTTAAGGAACTCTATCTGATGTCTATTAGCAAAACCTCCCAAATACATCATAGCAAAATTTCCATCTTTCAATCTCTGATAAGATGTCTTATTTTCAATGGTCATTACACTTTCAGTATTAACACTGATTTTTTTTATACTTTGAACATCGCCAGATGCTATAGCTATACCACCTTGAATTTTTGATATATTTAAGGCATATTGCTCCCATTCAATTGTCCAGCTACCTTTTATAAATATTTCCTGTTCTGCTGGTGTAATATAAAAGAAGCTTAAGATAGCATCATTTCTTTCTCCCTCTTCTCTAATTCTACCGGTTGCAGTTCTCAAAAATGTACATACTTCTTCATAGTTATTACTTTCAAACCATTTTGAATCTCCATATACCAACACCGAAGCTTCTCTTACATATAAATGTTCCTTATTATTTTCCAAAAAAAATAATATTTTCAGATTTGCTTCAATTTGTTTCGGAACAAGTATGCACCTTGGATCTTCTATTTGTTCAAGAATACTTTCGCAATATTTATTCACAATTTGCCCCGTGCAAATATACTTTTCTACTATTTCATGTACTTGTTTTGAAATAGTACTTTGAGGAATGACACTATATTCTTCTTTCAAGTATTCATATAAGGCATCTAATTTTTCTTCTGAAAGATATATTTTTTCTATATCATCACTGAATTTCAAATAATCAACGGTTATGAAACCCATACCAGCCAATACACATGCTGCTTCATTAATTCCTTGTTTTTCCAATATATCTGCATTATTTTTAGCATAATCTTTATATATTTCTGTTGGTTTTAATATAACCCTTCTATTGGTAGCAATATTCTTTGCATATCGAATATTATATTTTTTTAGCAAACCATCAATTATCTCTTTTTTGTATTCCTTACTACTCATGGAATCTAATTTCTCCTATCTGCATATTATCATTACTATATTTCAAAACAGGAATAATTACGCCACATTCACTACCAATAGATTCCAACTTATTAGGCGGTGCACAAAATATAACCTGAAAATTCTGATTTTTAAAGAAATCCAGCATTAATTTTATATTATGATCGCTCATTTTTTCAAAAGGCTCATCTATGAAAATCAATCTAACTGAATTAACTCTGACATTATACAACATTGACAACGCCGCCGAAAGTATCAGCGTATATGGTATCTGAGTCCCGGCACCTGAATTATATCCCACCTGTTTCGATAGCTTACCATCTTTTACTTCATCATTATTGATAATAATCTCATAACTCATATAATTTCGATAATCTGCAAATTTCTTTATTTCCGCAATATCGTTATGGTCAATAATCTTATTGATAATATCTCGAATTTCCTTTTCTCTTATTTCTATCTCGTCATTTTCATATCCCATCAGATTTGTGAACATCATTTGACCATCAGACATATTGTTTGTGTCTTGCAAATATTCTGCATATCTTAGAATTTTTGCATAATCCGAATTATCGCTCAACATTTTTACATCAAATTGATATTTCGTAGAAAACTGAAGTTTTCGCAATTCCTTATTTATATCTGCTATATCACTTTTTGCATTCTTTGCAGTTTCATATATATTGAGTACAAATTCTCTTTTAAATATTCGTTCATAAGTTACCGTCTGCTCTTTGAGTTTTTGCTGTATTCCTTGCAAATCATCAATCCAGATTTTTCCTCTTCGTCTCTGGTAGTCAGCTTCATACTCCAAACCAATAGGTAATTTATCTACTTCTTGCTTTCGATTATTATACGCTTGTTGCTTACCATTAATATTTCCTTCAAGTTCACGCACTCTGCGATCTACTCTTTCTTTTGTCACACGAACCATAAGCGCACCATTCTGGTTTTCCCCGGACAAATATTGGTCATATTCTTCTATTGCTTTTTCCACAGCAGAATTACTTACAATTCTTTTCTCGTCTAATTCCACCTGTATTAAAGTTTCCTGTGTTTTAGACTTTTTAATTGATTTTTCATTTTCTGATATCCTTGCTTCTAAAATTGTCTTTTGATCTATATTTTTCTTTCTGTCATTCTTTTTGATATTTAGCTGGCTTTCAAGCACAGATACCCTTTCATTTAATGCCATAAATTCTACATTATTTTTCTGTGCTTCTAACAGCTCTTTATAATGACCTCTTTCATTATTCAAATTAACAGATACATCTGACCACTCCTTGTGAACATTTAAATTGAACTCTTTAAAGCAATCTAAACCATCCTGCAGATATTTTGATTTATCTTGCAGGCTTCTTTGTTCTAAAAGTATCTCCTGTTCTTTCTTTTCTAACTCATGCAGCCTTTTCTCTGCTGATCTTCTATTGAGCTCTATTGCCTGACTTCCCAGACAATAACTTCTGATTTTTCTTGTATTAATATAGGTTACAGCCATATTGCGACTCAGTTTTCCTTCCATCGACATAGCATTATCATAATCCGGTACTTTTTCAATATCTACCGCATGAATTCTTCCCAACCAAAATTTAAAATAATTTGCCGCAGTTTCATTTTGAATAGTAAGATAACGAAATACAGAATCTTCTTCACATTTCAGTTGCTTTGACATTAATCGCTTTGTATTTACCAGCTCTACATATCGATATCTTGACTTATCCAACACAGCATTCGCAATATCAAAGACATCTTTCGATACTATAACAGCATAACGATGTACCCCCAAAAAGGACTCTATCGCATTCCTCCAATTCTCATCCTTCAACTCTACTACATATTCATAAGCCATATGAGCTTCTTCGCTAATATCACGCTTTTTGAACTCTCGATTAATTTCTTTAATAAGCTCTACCTGCTCCTGAACGTTGGAATAATTCATCCTATTTTTATTGCAGCTTTCAATAATACTATTTTGTTCCACACATTCGCTCTGCACTATTTCCAGCCCTTTTTTCAGCAAAGTATTTTTTCCAATTAAGTTGTCACGACATCCCTGTATCTCTTCTTTCAATGAATCAATAAATCTTTGTTTTTCAGCCACCTCAAGACTTTTTGATGTCAATCTTCCAAGCACATTATCATTTTGTACGGCTACTCCCATCTCCGATAATCGAATAATCATTTCCTGCATTTTCTGCTGAAAGATTTCCAATTTCCTTTTTTCATCATTCAACTTTGTCAATTGCTTTTCATACGTATCTATCAATTGTTTAGATGCTTCTATCGCCTTTGAAACATCCAAATCAAGAAGAGCCCTTCTGGTTTCCGAATAAATTTTATCAATATCATTTATTTCCTGGTCTTGCTCTTCAATTCTCCTTTCCAGATCTTCACATGTAATAACACTCTTTTTGATTAATTCCTCTGCCTCCAAAATCTCTCTCTGGCACTCCACTAAAGCTTTATACTTAATTTTTATATCATCTATTTTCAGCTGTAATGCCTTCTTATCATGCTCGTCATAATCTGCCAATATAGAATCTAAATCTTGTAACTCTTGATTTATTTGTTCCAAACTGCCATTTATCTGTTCAATATTCTTCTTTGCTTCTTTCAATTTATCAAAATTAACATCATGTTCTTCTAAAACTGATTCCTTTATAAATTCCTGAATTTTCGCAGCGGGATTATATGCCATTATATTTCTTAACTTCCTTTGATATTTAGGGACCTCCTGATAAGGCAATTTAAGTCCTGTCATTTGCATAAATAAAGTAATACCATCTTTTTTATTTTTCATCTGCAACCCATATTTTTTCTGAAATCCCGAAGCATCATAAGGTTTTACAAGTGAATCTTCTTCATAAACAAATGAAACATCTGTAATTTTCTTTCCATCCATGGCATACCAATAAGTACCCCTAATATCTGTAACAGCTGTTTCTATTACTACCCCCAACACAAATGGATTCTCATTTATCTGGTCAAAATATTCCAACGCAATATGTGTGTACACTACTGGTATCTTATCAGCAGGTCTTGCATATATTCCAGCGCTCGCATCCACCAGGCATCGCGTATATGAAACTAAATTACGTTTTCCCACACCAGTATTGTACCCACTAGTAGCCTTATTGAATTGCGTGTCACCTGTATATGCATATTTAATAGCATCTAATATTGTTGATTTTCCACATTCATTTTCACCCGAAATCAATGTTAGATTTTCAGAAATGGGGATTGTCTTATTACTAAATCCATACCAGTTTACCAAATGTATATTACGCAAAATAGTTTTATTCATCTATATCCTCACTTTCCAAGAATTCTTCCTGCTCAGTCTCTATATTTTCTCCATCGGGTGCATATTCTGCCATAACTTGCTTTAGTTGTCCAATATCCATACAAAATTGTAACGATGGGTATAATCGAACTTTCCCTTCTTCTGTTGATATGTCATCACTATAATCTATCAGGCTAAATTTTTTAAATATGCGGTACGCATCTTTAAAGTCTGCCGGTTTCATATTAATTTGATAAATTTTGCATTTGTCAATAATATCACCAACTGTAATATGCACCGGATCTGCATATCCCATACGTTCCAAAAACAAAAGCCACAGTACCATTAATAATTTAACTTGTTTTGTATCAAAACGATATAGATTTATTCTCTTTAACCCAACTGTCTCAACGTCTTCATCCGCTTGTTGTAACATTGCCACTTTCATTCTTTCTTCAACAACAACCTTGTAACCAATAGCTGCCAAATATGTGTTTACATCATATTGATTGGCTTCTGACGAAATAAAATCATATAATTTCTCATCTTTGTCAGCCACAATAAATGTTGTATCAAGCATTTTACGAATACATTTCTTAAATAAATATGCATCTTCTTCACTCATTTTTTTCATAAAGTTGAAATCATTCATAAACAGACTCCTTCTATTTCTTAATTACTGTCATATCAGTAATGTCCGCAATCTCTGTTTTTACAGTTTCTTCTGACAGTCGAATATCATACGGGAACTCATCATTTTTAGCATAAAGCATTGCCGCTGCATACATCAATATCTCATCTTTTGTCTGAATCGATCTTTCTTTAATATTCATTTCATTTTCACTGCCCAATTGTACATCCAAGAAAGTAGTTACCCTATCAACAGAATATCTATTTGGTGAACTATTAAACAACCTTTCTGTTTGTACTCTCTTTTCTTCTTCTGATAACTCAATTGTTGAAAGCCCAATATTTTCTCCCTCGTTTTTTACACGCTTATTTTTTTCAAAAGATTTATATCCTACATATTTTTGATTCGTGATACGTGTACAATCTGCAACTTTTTCCATTGCAACATTCTGTTCTTCTTCTGTCATCTTAGAAACAGTATTTAAAAAATCATTAATTGCAGCTTCTAATCTTACCCCATTACTTGCCATCAGCATAATTCTTGTATTTGCAAGATTATAGTAATTATTAATGCGGTTATCTATAAGCTCCATATTTGATTCGTATTCAACACTTAAGAAATACTGGAGTTCGGCAAAATATCGTTCAACACGCTCTCTCGCATCTTCATAATTCAATTGCAATTTTTCCGAGCATTCTTTTATTATTTTTTCACACATTTCTTCCTGTCTAAGTATTCTTAATTTCGCCTTTATAAATGATATTTGTGTAGGAATTAAACCATTATTTTTAATAAAAAAATATTCGTTAAAAAAATGATCCAGCATTTCATCTTTCATTATAAATTGCCCAAAACTATTGATATCTTGAAAAACAATCACCGCTTTCATAATACTTGAAATATTATCTTTCAACTCTACCAATTCATTTTTTAATTCTGTTTCATTATCAATTAGCGGCACTAAAATATTAGTATATGGTCTCTCTCTACGAACAGAATCTTCCTCAAATGCAGATTTTACAATTTCGTACATAGAGAAAATACGGTTTGACATCATACCTTCTCCACTTTTTTCTGTCATTTTTCTCAAAAAATCCATAAATCGTCTGCAGTCAATTGAGATATTAACAACATACTCACCATTTCTACCGATCTCTCGAGGAAGTAACCATCCACATTCACGAAACAGGGAAAGAATTTCAGAAGATTGCAATTCAATTCCATTTTCTTCTATTTCTCTTTCCTCACCCACTGCAATATCTTCCAACAAACTTTTTCTTGTAACATTTATTTCCACATTTTTCAAATAAACTGTAAGACTATCTTTTGCATCAGTTTCATACAATACTGGTAATTCTTTTGTTCTATCAATTAATATCTGAATGCAATCATAATATATCCTTTTATATTTCAATGTTAGTGGCTTAAAAAAAGAATCATTTTTTACATATTCAAAAAAGTTCACTTTCTCACCTCCTGGATTAATGCCTTTTATCCTTTTCCCTATGCTGCTGCATTAGCGTTTATTGTGTCTATAACCTTTCTTATTCCCATCCACACATTTAAATCAGTAAATATTTCAACAACACTTCCCTGATCTGTAAATGGAGATTCCTGTAAGACAGAAAGATCCTTCATCATTCCATTATGAACTATATATTCGATAATCTGATTTACAAAGTAAATTTGCCTGCTGTCAAGACTTGTATTTGTAAGATATTCGGAAAAGGCCTCTTTTGCTGCATTCATGTCTAAGCCAACAATCTCACGAACAAATTCGCCAAGTGGTTTTGTACCAATTTCTTGTTCATAATCCTGTTTTGTGCCTATTTCCTGCCATAGTATTTCTTCCAATGAAGCAATATCTGTTGATGTCAATGGACGATTAGTCTTTAACTTTGCAATAGCAATATTGTCCTGATGCTGCCTTATATAATATTCTGCTTTTGCCTTGTAATTCTTTAATTCATCATTTTCAAGTTCAGATTCATTCCATTCTGTCGAAAGTATTTCATCTGTGAAATTAGTATCATAACGTATATTCGGATGTGGCAAATATTTCATAAGATCACGAAGTTGCTCTCTTATTTCTTCAAATTCATTTATTCCCGCATTATCAACGTAATCTGTATCCAAAATCTTATTGATTAATTTGGATTGTGCCTGAATTTCTGGAATATTCGCTACACTTGCAATTCCCGTCACTTTCTTATAAAGATCTGTACGAGCCTTCGAATACTTTTTGCCAACTAAATATGCTAATTCAATTCCATACATAAGCGCATCAAATCTTACAGCACTTGCATCCTCACCATCCGGTAAGATCAGTGGTGCAACCTCTTCTTTAACTATTAAAGTATCCTCATATGTAAGGGTTTGATAATTCGATTCTGTAGAATATAATTCTACATATTTCAGGTGTTGACGAACAGCAAAATTGTCCCTTGGCAGTTCTTGAACCTTCTCGCTCATTTGTTGAACTAATGCCTTTCGATATGCAATAAGCCTGTCCATTTGATATTCAATATCCTGAAGCTTATAGGTAATCTCAAATTTCAGATTAAAAATCGCCCCTTGAAGTGCAATCATATTAGCTGAGGCTTTCCCTTTATTCATTCGGAAGAACTCGAAATTTCCACAAAAATCAAAAATATAGAATTTCTGTTTGTCCGCTCCGTCCAATAAACCAGGGCAAAGTCTTGTACCTCGACCAATCATCTGCCAGAATTTTGCTTTACTCATAACTTTTTTGAAGAACACCAAATTCAAAACTTCAGGCACATCAATACCTGTATCTAACATATCTACAGATATGGCTATCTGTGGCATTTTCTTTGGATCCGAAAACTCATCTATTGCGCTCTGTGCATAGGTCATATAATTATCTATTACTTTTGCAAAGTCAGGAAGATGCGGATATTCCTGATTAAATACTTTTAATATTTTCTCTGCGTGATCATGATTCTTTGCAAAAATAATAGTCTTACCTATTTTCTGTCCGTACTCAATCTTAATGCCTTCCGTCATTAAAATATTTAATACCTGTTTGATGGTATCCTCATTAAATAACCATGTATTAAGTGCAGACGAACTTATTGCCTCTGGTAAATTACCCTGCTCATCTTTAAATGTATCTTCATATGCTTTTTTATCTTCTTCTGATAATTCATCGTATACAATTCCCTGTTCAATGAATTTCAGTCTCGATTCAACTGAAACATAATCAACAAGATATCCATCTTTCACAGCCTGTGCTAAGTCATAACCATATGTTGGAACACCATTTTCCAATTCAAATATCTCATATGTATTCTTATCAATTTCATCTTTTGGGGTAGCAGTAAGACCAACCAACGGCGCATCAAAATATGAAAATATATCTCTATATTTATTATAAATTGATCTATGTGCCTCATCACAAATTACAAGATCAAAATGACCACATGTAAATAATTTCCCCTCATTATCATTTACTGTATCAATACAATTCATCATTGTCTGATATGTGGAAAATACACAATGTGCATTATAATTGTCTTTTTCTTCAACAAGATTTGTACATGATAAATTAGGCAGCATATTCACAAAACTTCTTTTTGCCTGTGTAACAAGTGAATTTCGATCTGCAAGAAATAAAATATTTTTTACCCAGCCGGCTTTTAACAAACAATCACATAACGCTATCACAGTTCTTGTTTTTCCAGAGCCCGTTGCCATGACAAGTAATGCTTTTCTACGATTTTTCTCATCAAAGCTATTACAAACTGCTTTAATAGCAGCCTCCTGATAATATCGTCCAGCAATATTTTTATTGACTACAACATACTTAAGACTTGTCCTCATAGTTAATAAATTAAACCACTTTTCCAAGTCTCGTTTTGAATAAATAACGGAACATTTTCTTTCCGGATATTGTCCATCAATAATATGTGTTTCAAATCCATTGGTAAGGAAAATAACCGGTCTTCTCTTATATTCTTTTTCTAGTAAATCTGCATAGAGCTTAGCCTGTTGTCTGCCTTTTGCAACGTCCACACAAGTTCTTTTCGCCTCTATAATTGCTAACGGACGGTGCATATCATCATAAAGCACATAATCTGCAAATCCTATACCTGATTTATTTGGCATGCCTGAAATTTCGACCTCATTCATCCAATCCTTTCCTTCTGTCCATCCCGCATCCATTAGCATAGAATCAATGTATAATTTTCTTGTTTTGTACTCTGACAAATCAAGAGGCTTCGGAACATATGTCTGCTGTTGTTCCTGTCTTCGCGCAGAAAGAGCTTCCTTAAGTGAAGCATTTTCTTCAATTAATTTTTGTAAATCAAGTTCTTGTTTTGCGGACTTTTTCTGTTCTTTTATTAGGTCCTCATTAACTGCATTTGCAATCTCTTTTGATTGCTTTGCCTTTTCAAGGCGAGATATAATTAAAGTTTTATCAAAAGATCTGTCTTCATAATGATCAGAATAACAATACGCAATATAATCTAAGTAAATAAACAAATTTTCAAGACAAAGCATAGCTTCATCCCGTCCTAATTTTTTATTGCTATGAGCAACATTATTTCCACTTCGCCGAATATAGTTCATGCGTTTCCAAAGATCCGGTCCTACAATCTGGCGATATTCTTCTGCATTCATTAAGCTGTATAAATTATCCTGATATGGTCTTTCAAGCTCCTCATCTACTGAATACATCCACTTTAACGCAAATTCCATAGCCCGGCGGCTATTAATGATACTTGCTTCCGGATCTATAAGAATAATTTTCTCTGCCGAAATGGCAACATCTGCAAAACTAGAAAACTTTGATTCATTTTTTAAGTAATCAAAATTGGTTATCATATAATCCCCTCCATTCTCTCAAGTATTTACATCTGAATAATCTATTATTTCATTATTATAAATTCTTTTTTGTGTGGCCACATACACACTGATAATATATTATCTCACCTAACGCTTGCAACTACAACTTTTGATTTGTCAACTTGTTTGACGAAGTCGGAAAACTGTTCCTGCAAATCCATCGGTGGAATAATAAACTCTTTTTCCTCTAGCTTCGATTTAGACAATATACCTTTTAATGCCATATTTATATCTTCCACAAGATAATCCTTGGACATCTGAAGCAGCACATACAAAAACAGAATATTGTATTGTTCAGGTACTACTGCATTAATCTGCTGGTTAAATGCCACTGTTCTATCTGTAATGCAAACTCTACCAATACTTGCTATACTTCCAGCAATACAAGCCATAAGAATAGAATTCTTTTCAACTGTACGTCCAACATTCATACCCTTTTCAGACAAACTCTCTGTCGCTTGAGTTGGACTAAGAATTCCAGAAACAATATTATCTGTCTTTATCCATTCTATATAATCACCATAATATTCTGCTATTGCTCGTGAAGGTGTATTGCCAGTAATAACTTTGCACGTATCTTTTAACATCTTCTTCTCGAATCCAAACGGATTACTTCTAGGGTCTCCAAACAGCTCGACAAATCGGGCTTTGATGAGGTCATCTAATACACATAATTCATCTTCTCTTTTCTTGATTACACTGGATACATTATCAAGAATATCCACGATTTCTGCTTGTTTATCACTATCTGGATAATTGATTTGAACTTCTTTTAACCACTTGAAATGTCTATTATATCCGGTGTCTGGTATTCTTGCATTCTTAAGTGCATAGTACAAGTATTTATAATTTGCATTATCATCTTTACTTCGAAGTACTTTAACACCATCCGCCCCAAGAAAAAATGGCTCATCAACATATTTTATAACTCTTGTATGGTCACCAAATATTACGACAGGAACTTCTTCAAATAAACCTTCTTGTCTATCTGTATATCCAGCAATTTGAGATTGTCCTTGGTCAATTATGATATGTTCGCCCACCTCACTATATTCCGTTGTTTGAACCTTAACTCCATATTTGGTTTTATCTACAAATATTTCATCAAATGACTTCATCTACTTCATCCCTACAATTCTTCATCAGCTTACTCAGTGCTTTCATAGTGCTACATTCGTTACGGCTACGGCTTCGCCTACGCTCATGCGTGCTGTCGCACTATATGTCCAATCTGAAAATCATCCGCCTGTGAGCAAACTCCCAGCGTCTGTTTTCATCTTGTCCATGCACTGCTCATTACCTCGTCAAATCCGAATTTGAGGAATTTGCCCTAAATTATGCAATATATCTCTGATGTGATGCTTTTACATTTCCTTGATTTACAATTGCATACTGCATTGTAGTATCAATCTGTGAATGTCCAAGAATTTTCTGTACCTGTTCTATCGGCATTCCCTTATCAATTGCTCTTGTAGCCATGGTCCTTCTGAATTTATGTGGATGAATCTTCGTAAGATGCAGTCTTCTTCCTAACTCTCTGATTCTTATTTCTACTCCGCTTATTTTTAGTCTATCATAAGGACTATCCAATGTTACAAACAATGCCGGATTATCATCCTTTCGGCTTTCCAAATACTCTTTCATATGCAATTTGGCTTTTGCATCAAAATAAACACGCCGTTCTTTATCTCCTTTTCCATAAACAACGCATTCACGTGCCTCAAAATCTATATCATTCCTATTTAAATTAACTAATTCTCCGACTCGAATTCCTGTTGAATATAGCAGATCGATCATTGCCCGATCTCTAGGATGCTTGCAATTATCACGTAACCGCTCAATAGCTTCATCAGAAATAATTTCCTTTACTGGTTGTTTCGTCTTTATCTTGTGAATGCGTCGCATCGGACTCTTTAATATGTAATCTTCTTCCTCTAACCAAGAAAAGAAACTGCTAATATTTCTGCGTATATTATCAACAGTTACTTTACTGCAATTATTTATTTTTTGGTATTCTGAAAGATAACTTCGAATCTCTTCTGTTGTTATCTTCCGAATCGGGCTTACAACCCTTAATAATAACTTTTCGATTGTAACTCTATAATATTGTAATGTTCGTTCCGAACAACCTTCAATCTTTTTAGCATCCAAATACAACTGCAAATATTCTGTATTACTTATTTCTGTTTTTTCTTCATGTGATTCATCCAAATTTTCCAAAAGTACTTCTTGTAACTTTTTCATCTGAGCAATACTCAGATATTCTGCCATTTCATTTAAAATTTTTACTAACTTCTCCTGCATGTTCATACACTCCTTTCGAATGTACCAACATCCTACACCAGTCTTTACCTTATTTTCTTAAATATTCTACAAACACATCTATATTATGGTTTGAAAATTTTAAATCGTACAAATATATTTTTTATGATATCCCGTATACTAACTCATCCCCAAATATAATCAGCCATAATTTTCTATTGCTATTTTTATAAACGTACTAAGATCGCTTTTATAATCATCCTCTGAATATTCTTTTCTTTCGCATCCAATCCATTTTAAATGTTGTATACCGTCTTCCGTTAGGGCATAATTCCCCTTTATGCAGCCATCTAATGTTATAACTTGCTCTGCTCCAGAGACTTCGAATGGGGAATATGCTGAACAATATCTTAATCCATTTGGATTGCGTTGCAAAACCAAATCAAATATTTGATTTGTAATATCATACAAATTTTTATGTATATATTTATTAATATAAAATACTGCCGTTGGATCTCCTAAAATATTACATATATTGCTTGTATCACACTCTAACTTTGACAAAGCATCAATCTCATTTGGAGTTAATTTTCCTTCATTTTCTATTGCCATTGCTATCTTATGTAATCCCATTGTAATTATACTTCTATTTTTAAGTAATGAGCCCACCTTAAATGTCTCTACGCACTCATATCTTGCAAGGTAATAGTTTTCATTTGGTTTTAATCCGATTTCTCTTGGTAATAAAAAATCCTCCGTACCTAAATATAGTACAGGTGATTTTTCTTTATTAAAACGACCTTTAGTAACCATTTTTTGGGGTGGTAACCACCATTCATTTTCATCTTCTAATGGTCGTCCCTCGTCTTTTCTAACTCTGTAGAAAATAGTACCTTTAGGAACTGGCACATCATCGCCTAATACCGATAATTTTTCACACATACTCAATCCAAAAAACATCGTTACAAATTCATCCAACGATTTGCAATGTATTAATTTTGCTATATATTGATCTTGCATATAATAATCCCCCCTTATCCAATCTATTTATCCGAAATATTGCTGCATTAAACTATTGAATAAAATCTGTGTCTCATCAAGTGCCTTTTGTACTACAACTTTTGATTTGTCGACTTGTTCTACCAACGAAACAAATTGTCTCTGAATATCTAATGGAGGAATTGGTGTCATAACCTTCACAATATCTTTTGCTGCAATATTTTTCTTTGCTGTTTTATTAACATATGAATCTAATCGTTTTTGGCCAACCTCACCAGTTAAATAATAGAAGAAAAATAGCGGAAGAATTTTTTCTGAATCAGCCTGCATTCTGATAAGATTTGGGCTAATATTGGCACCAATAAGTTTTTCTTCAGTTATTATTCCAATTCGTGATGCAGCTGATCCATCGCCTCTTACTGCCATTACAATATCATTTCGTTCAATTATGGTTTCAGGAAAGTCATCATTCGCTTTTTCGTATACAAATACATAGTTTTTATCCTCAACATCCATATGCCCATCTTGAAGAATGTTGCCAATCCGAATTACTCTAACTCCCGATTCCAAATATTCCATATTGCAAAACGTTGGATACCTTTTTACTCGTTTACAAATGTTTCCCAAAGGTTCCTGTTTCCATCTATTTAACTCACTGTCTGATCCGCCAAACATCTCGACAAATCGGGCTTTGATAAGGTCATTTAGCATTTGTAATTCTTGTTCTCTTAATTTCATAACATCATGTAATTTATCAAGTTTATTACAAATAGAAACCTGCTCTTTTTTACTCTTTTCACCCACTTCAAATTGTTCTACATAGGTATCTGTTTTCAAATTATGAAGTCCCGTGGTTTTATTCTCAAAGGATCTAGTCCCTCCCCGTTTATAATTTGCATACAACGAATAAAATATATATCTCGGATACCATACTTCTCTATCTTTCACACGAAGCAATCCAGTAAAATTGTTAAAAAGATATGTATTCTCCACACCATCAAAATAAATAACTCTTCCCACAGGAAATTTATCACTTCCCCCAGACTTTTCAATAATAATGTCCCCTTTTCGAAGGAATTTATCATTTATATTTTTCTTTGTAATTTTTCTAGTAACTACATCATTATAGTTAACAACCCCCTCGTTAGTAAAATTAGTAGTTCTAAGCACTGGTATTCCTTCACCAGTTTCATCATCTGTTCCCCATTCGCCAGACAATGCTTTTCCTGTAATTTCAATTAACCTTGCCATCTATATCATCCCTACAAATCCGAATTTACTGGATTCCTCTCTGTCTTTTTTTCAAATCCCATACATAACTCATAATATGGAACTCCATGTTTCCAGAGTTTATCATCAATCCTTTTCAAATAAGAAATCGATCGATTATATAACTCCATATTGTATATATTATCTAAGAATTCATTTTGTTCATTCAATCTGATATGAATTTTGTTTCTATAATCATACATATCAATTATTTCTTTAATTTCTTCCTCTTGAAAATCAAGTATACCTAATTTCCAAAGTTTTAAAGTAGATTTTTTCATATTACTTCTATCATCTTTAGTAAGATTCTTTCCACACTGTCCAATCTTAGGGCATTTTTGACAATATTTGTTTATATTGTTTGATGTTTCCAAAATTAATGCCTCTATAATAGAAACAATATTTACAAACGCCTGTTTATACAACATTATTTCTATAGATCCCCATATATAAAATCTATTCACCAGATAGTTATAATAATCAGATAATTGAAGAGCATATGAGATATTATTTTTTGTATTTCTATTATCAACAATTTCATTCAAATGATATTGAATCCAAAATTCTTTTGATGTCCTTATGTATCTTTGAGGCATTTTGATTCTGTTTTCTTTTTCAATAGTAAAATTATCCAAAGGTGGATTATATCCCTCTTCGCGAATCAATTCTTCATTTCTAGACAATAAACTACTTATTTTTTCAATATTACTATAATATTCCTCTAGTTTCTCTCCATTAAATGTTTTCATTGCAGTATCCCTTATTCTTTTAATAACCTTTCTAACTCATCCATCTCTTTCCCAATCTCCATTTCAATCTCACGAATATTTGCCATTATTTCCGATGTTGGCGGATACTCTACAGCAACATATTCAATCTCTTTATACTTATTAATACTAAGATCATAAGCATTATCCACAATATCCTGTTTTGGAACCATAAATGACTTATCTGTACGTTTTCGATCCATCTCCTTATCCAGATTTCTAAATCTTTCAATAATATCAGGAATATCATTTTCCGAGATCGGAGATCGTTTATCATCCAAACTAAAGCCATCTGCTGTCATATCATAGAACCAAACATTATCTGTTCCGCCATGCTCCGTTTTTGTAAACACAAGAATAGCAGTTGAAACTCCGGCATATGGTTTAAATACTCCAGAAGGCATTGAAATAACAGCCTCCAACCTCTGATTTTCGACAATCTCTTTTCTTATATCCTTATGCGCTTTGGACGATCCGAATAACACACCATCCGGAACGATACATGCACATCGTCCGCCTATTTTTAATATACGTATGAATAACGCAAGGAACAATAATTCTGTCTTCTTCGTCTTGCAAACTTTAAGTAAATCTCCTGATACAGATTCTGCATCAAGACTTCCTTTAAATGGAGGATTTGCTAATACCAAAGAATATTTATCCTTGTCTGTGTTTTGATCAGACAAACTATCTCTGTATTCAATAAATGGATTGTCAATTCCATGTGTCATCATATTCATTGCCCCAATGCGAAGCATTGTTCTATCCATATCATAACCATAGAACATACGATTCATATAATGCTCTTTCTTTTGCTTATCATAGAAAATTTCTTCTCTCTTTTTTTCTTTCAGATATTCTCCTGAAGCTACCAAAAAACCAGAGGTTCCACATGCCGGATCACAGATTACTTCATCGCTTGAAGGATCCATCATCTCAACCATCATTCGAATAATATGTCTTGGCGTTCTAAACTGACCATTAAGCCCCGACTGAGCAATTTTTGATAATAAGTATTCATACACATCCCCCCGTACATCAGCAGTCTGAACTTCATTCATCATTGCATAGATTTCATCTAAAGAGTCAACTACCTTGGATAAAACAAGGGGTGTTGGCAATTTAAATATTGCATCATCCATGTATTTGGAATATGCACTATTCTTATCACTGTGCAGTGTTTTAATAAATGGGAATACCCATTCCTGCATTATAGAGTACATTCTATCTGCAGGAAAATCACGAAAGACAGACCATTTAAGCTGTGAACCGTCAATTGTTCTTTCCCCAATCTTTACTTCTTCTGAAAAAATGCTCTGAAATGGGAGCCCAAGCATTGCGCTCTCTTTTGCTCTTATATTATCGGAATCATCCAAATCATGAATAAACATCAGATAGGTAATCTGCTCAATCACTTCAAGAGGATTAACCAAACCTCCTGCAGCAAAAATATCCCATAGACCATCAATTTTATTTTTTAATTCGCCTGTAATCATTTAATCCTCCACTCTCCACACATATTTCGTGTAGCGTCCTCCACCAATTTTTTCAATTTCTCCATTCTTTAACAAATCTGCTAAAGCTCTCTGAATAGTTGTATCACTTATATCCGGATTCATATTCAACAATTCTGCTTTTGTAATTGTCCCTATATGTTTTCTTATTATCTCTCGAACACGATCTGCTTTTGACAGATTAGGATTCGTCAACAATTCCACTCTGGATTCAAATTCCTTATATGCGTTTACAACAACTCCCAGCATATAGTTCACAAATGGTTTATAATCATTTTCATTCTCATGCCAGTTAATGGAACTATCCTGAAGAACTTCATAATAAGTTTCTTTTGATTCTTCAATAATTCTTTCAATACTTATATACTTACCAACAATAAAACCCGACTGGTAAAGCAAAAGTAAAGTAAGCAATCTACTCATACGTCCATTTCCATCATTAAACGGATGTATACACAAAAAATCCAAAATAAACATCAAACTCAAAAGCAATGGATCTGCTTCAGACTTTGCCTCATGATACGATTTGCACAATTCATCAATTGAAGGTGCAGTTTCCCATGCTGGAACCGGTCTAAATCGAACACATTCATTCCCATCCGCATCTGTTTCTCGAATAATATTGTCAGAAGTCTTAAACCGTCCACCTTCTGTACTTCCCAAAAATTTATACAAATCTCTATGCAACTGCAAAATATAATTTGCATTAATTGGAATATAATCATAATTTTCATGAATTGTATTTAACACATCTCTATATCCCGCTATCTCCGCTTCATCACGATCCCGTGGTGTAGTTTTAGCCTGAACAAGGCTTTTGATTCTGTCATCTGCGGTAAATATTCCCTCTATTCTATTTGAAGCCTCAGTACTCTGAATTTTAGCAATTTCTACTAACTCAATTAATTCATCCTTATGTGCCTCGATAAATAATCTTTGTTCCCCTTTATACTCATTGATGAGCGTGAGTTTCTTTACTATCTCAGGCGTTAGCAGTTTGCTCCACTTTTCTTTATAATTATAATCTCTCATTCAATAGCCTCACATTTTTAATTTAGTCATTATTTACATGAATAACCTAATTGAATAATTATAAATTATCATGTTTTAATTTTATCGTCAAGATTTTTAATTTAGTCATTATATCCTGTTTTGACCAAATTATTATTTGTGTGAAGTATTTAAATTTTCAGTAAATATACAAAAACAGCCAGAATATTGGCTCCGACTGTTATCTCACCCCCTATTTCTCTCCATCTCTCTCTGAATCCAGGTCATGATCACATCCACAAGATACTCCTGCTGTATCTGGCTCAATTTCCTGCCCGGCTGTATCTTATGCCATTTTCGGATGCACTCCCTGCAGCAGGTTGCAGTTGCATGCTGTGCGATAAATACCGGATGCCCTTTCATCGGCGTCTGTTTTCCATCGTTTGGAATAACCGCCGGAGCTTCCCGCTTTGCAATGAAATCCTGCGCATGCTGCCTTATAGTATCCAGTCCTTTTTCATTTATGTAATCAATGTCCTTCTGCTTTAAATGAAAGCTGCTTCGGAACTTGGAATTACCAAGTCTCTCAAATAGCTGCTTACACCATTCCTCTTTTGTCATTAAAATTCTCCAAACTTCTTATGGCATCCTAACACTTCCTGTTAGAATGCCATCTATAAACATAAATACTATATTATTTTCCCCCATGCTCCTTCACGACCAGTCTGCCTCTTCCGCTTTTCTTCGCCTCGTATAATGCATTATCTGCTTCCTCATATAACCGGTTAAAGGTTGCTTCTGACTTAGCGATGACTGCGCCCATAGAGATGCCGGTGCCTCCCTCTGCAGATTTTACTGTCAGATTTACTTTGTCAAATATCTGCTGGGCACGTTCTTTGATCGCATTCTCCGGCACACTCTTATTGAAGAACATCATTGCCGCAAATTCGTCCCCACCCATACGACTTGCAAAATCTTCATTTCGTAAAGACACAAGCAATGTCTGGGCGACTAAGATCAGATATTTATCACCATTATGATGACCATAGGTATCATTATATTGCTTAAATTTGTCAACATCTATCATGATCATCATTGCATTAAAATCACCTGATAACAGCTTCATCTCCATATCATTTCGAAAAGCCGCATGATTCAAAAGGCCCGTCAGGGAATCTGTGCGATATGTATTCTCCCAATTCCGCAATCTGGCTTCCGCCTTATTCTGCTCTGCATCTGTCAGGATCTTCATGGAATAAGTACTCGATACATCCGAAATAATAATCTCTACACGATCCTGTTTAACTGCCGAATCGTAAAAGACACGTCCATAGCAAAAGACATAAATATCCTTTCCATCCTTTCGATGGAGTCTGTGTTCCTGCAATACATATGTACCCTTAGCCAGATTGGCATTTGTCCGGCACAAATATTCTGTCCGATCAGCTTCAGGGATCAGATCCATCTGATTCATGGAATTTTTTTCTACATCCTCACCGGAATAACCTGTCAGCTTCTCGAAATTATCATCCACAGACAAAATATTCCATGAACCATCCAACAAATATCTGCTGCATTGCACTGTATGTACACAGAATGCTTCCTGAAGTGTACTGTTATCCTCCGGTTTTGCCACTTGTTTGTGTTGAGGTTTTTCCTTCTCCTGCCTGAACTTATGAACTCCCTTTACGGTATCAGAATAATTCTCTGATATCATTTGAATAAACTCGGAAACAATAAACGGATCAAATTGTGTTCCGGCGCATTTTTTTAATTCTTCAAGTGCATCGGATACAGGCATTCCATTTCTATATGGACGGTCACTTACCATCGCATCAAATGCATCAACAACAGCAATTACACGTGACAGTACAGGTATACTCTCCCTGCTCAGTCCGTCAGGATAGCCCTTTCCATCCCATCTTTCATGATGATGTCTGATTTCCTCTGCGATCTGCTTCAATTCTACATTACTGTTTGCAATATCGTAGCCCTTTTCAACATGTGAACGCATGATCTTCCATTCTTCATCGGTAAGTTTTCCCGGTTTGTTCAATATCTCCATCGGAACACCAATCTTTCCGATATCATGAAGCAGACAGAGAAGGGACAAGCGGCTTTGCTGTATATCGGATAACTCTATACGTTTACCAAGCTCTGCTCCCATAATCTGTGTACGGCGAACGTGATGCTCCGTATCACTGTCACATTCCTCAAGTGCCCGTATCAGAGATGCTAGCATATCCGAATGAATGGATTTGCTGTCTACTAATTTCTTTGTACGCATAGCTTTTGTTGTATTTCGAATGCTTTCAACTATACTGTGTGTCTCACCTTCTACTACACTGACTGCGTACTGAATACTTCCGTCGAACTTCTCCTTAAGTTTTTCGGCACATACTGCCATCTCATCTTCACTGCTTCGACTACACAATGCTATAAGATGTGCCTCGGTTCCTCTGACATAATATGCCCTTTCAGGAAAACAGGTTCTCATATTTTCCGACAACAACCGGATCTTCTGATCCCCTGCTTTTTTCCCAAGTGTGCTGTTGATAACAGACAAACTGTTAATATCACATACAGCAATTCCTACCGGGAACGTAAAATGATCATTTTTTCCAATGCAAGCTGTTTGAAATTTTCCCATTTCTGAAATCCTGTAAGCATATCCGTCTCAAGTGCGATATCTGTAAATACAAACATCTGACCAATCTTATGGCCCTTTTTATTTTCAAGCTTCTTTACATCGCATCGCAATGTCTTTTCTTCCGTTTCCAACTTAACATAGCATTGCAGGGAAAAGCTGTCGTCATCTGATTCCGGATCAAACGACAATCCATATACATCCAGAAAACTCTGAAGATCTTTACATCCGGTCAACAGTTTTTCTCCCAGGAAAAAATCAGCTCTTTCATTATGCAGAATCAGGTGCTCGTCATCATCAAACAAAACGATGCCCTGCCCTATATTTTCAAATATACTTGTCTTCAATTTATTCAACATCCCATGTGTGGAATAATCAAAGCAACTCCAATAAATAATAAATGATACTACACTGTATCCTCCGATCGAATAGTCCAGTAAATTCACTACAGATTCGCCCGGTAAAAATAAAAAGATCGCATTTGACCCTACAATAATAAGAATTCCTATGATAACACTTAAATACTGCCAACGATATTCATGCGGAATCTTGCAAATTTTCCGAATCAATAAACCTACCACCAATAACACCATTACATACGAAAATATCAGATGGAGCTCATACAAGGGTTTCATCTGATAGCTATACTTTGCAATCAGCGTATCCCGTGGTTTATATTCAATTGCAATTTCCATAAATGGATTAACTGCAAACACGATCAATTCATATATACAATATAAAAACACCGTACAAGCATTGTACGGTGGATGCGGCGG
>OHBE01001199.1_pt1 | contig 23601 bp, 17 predicted proteins | sample 1577231 | NCBI WGS metagenome assembly OHBE01 (sample SAMEA3541506, study PRJEB24748) | human gut metagenome | biome: human gut; feature: human-associated habitat; material: faeces | place: China | collected 2012 | reverse complement strand
TCCCCACGGTGTGGGGAAATGTCACGAAGTGACAAAGGGGACGGGCTCCCGTCAGGAGCTGGCTGTGAACGTAGTGAGTAGACTGAGGGATTTAATAGGCTCCCTTGTAAAGGGAGCTGGCTGTGAGCAACGCGAACAGACTGAGGGATTAAAAAGTAATTTGCTTTCTATTTAAATTCCATATAACTCCGCAGAATCCCTCCGGCTTGCCTTCGGCAACCCACCTCCCTTTTCAAGGGAGGCAAAAAGCTTCCAAACTGCTTTGGCGAGGCTTGCTCTCTGCAAGGGAGGCTGAAAAGTAAAAAGACGAAAACGGAAGTGGAAAACGAATAGTGAAAAGGGCGGGCAGGGGTGTGTGGAAAGCTCCTCATATGACACACAAAAAAGAATAGGCATACAGCACCTAAATTAAGTACAAAAACAGAATAGGCACACGATATCAGAATGGTGTACAGAAACGGAATGGTGCACAAAATGCAAAACAGGGCACAAAAAAACAGAGCAAGGCGAACCTTGCTCTGCTTATGATTGTTAATAAATCGGATCGATTGCTACGTGAGCGTCAGATCTCAACCCAACCCGAGTCGCCGCCCTCTACGGGGCCGGTGCCTATGGAGATTGTGATGATATCATCAAGCTCGTATGCAGAAACATCGAAATCCGGTGTTTGATAAACCTGTTTCATTGAGATTTAATCTCCTTTCAAGATATAATAATAAAATTTAATGTCGGAACGGAATATTCAGTTTTGAACAGCCGAACCGATAGTAAAGTTTCGCTGTGGTTTCTTGGTAAAATTCAATTACTGAGCTTTCCAAGCAGCAACAGCAGCATCATATCCTGAAGCAACTTTAGCAGTTACAGCTGCGGAATACCAAACATAATGATCGGCAGTACCGTCATTGTAGCATACATAAGCGATGCAGTCAATATCAGTTGCCTGAGAAGCATGAGAGATATTTTTGATGATTGCGCCGAAGTATGCATCGGAAGAAGCATTTGCCTGACTTACATAGTCAGTAGAAGCAGCCTTCCAAGCTGACGGAAGTGCGGTGCCTTTTTCAACTGCTGCCTTAGCAGCATCTGCATCGGCAGCGCCTGTGTTGGCAGCAATGAAGCCAACGCTCTTAATTTTATTGCCGTTTGAGTTCATAGCAGCGAAGTCAGCAGCTGTGATAACCGAAGTAAGTCTGAACTGGAAGAGATCATCCGGAGCAGTTGTCTTATCGCCTGTGAACTTAACCTGAGTCTTATACTTAGCTACAGAATAAGACGGAGCTGACGGCATGTTAGCAAGGATATTACCTTTTGCCGCACTTACTTTATCGTGAGGAATAACGGTAGGGTTAGCGGTAGTACCAGCGGTCTGCTTCAAATACTGAGCTGCATTAGTACTCGAGTCACACATTGCAATATTAATGTTGCCAGCCGCGATTGCAGCTGCATCACCGGTTACGTTAAATGTGATTGACATTTCAGGTACAGAAATGCCATTAGCTTCTTCTGTGATCTTTACACCCTTTTTAGATGTAGCACCAAGGTTAGGACCGTCGGCAAGGATCTGCTGCATAACACCGCTGTTATACAACGCTTTGTCTGCATCACTCATTGTTGAGTTGCTCATACAAGTGGCGGCAAACTTTGCATTGATGTTAGGTTTAGTAGCATCCTTTGCATAATTTGCAAGGTCTCCCAAGAAAACACGTGAAGAAAGGTCAGGAGTATAAACATTGCTGTCATACAAGAGACATGTACGTGAGTCAGAGAAGAGGAAGTTGTCGAAATCCGCTACTTCGAATTTTAATGTAACCGTAACTTTTGCGCCTGGTACGATTTCAGATGCTTTCTTATCTGATTCAAGTACAAGACCGAAAGTTTTGCCGGTATCAATAGCGAAAGAACTGATTGCGACTGTGCTTAAGAGCATGACTACAACAAGAGCAATACTTAAAATTTTCTTCATCTTAAGCATAAATTAATCTCCTATTTGTAAAAATTGATTGATTAAAGGGACATTACCAAGCAGTATTGACGTTACCGGCAATCACATTCTGGTCAGGAAGAGTTTCGAGCCAAGCATCGTGTGCTTCAATAGCAACTGCATCAGTACCATCAACCGCACCGTCGCCGTTTACATCTGCTGCATAATATGCTGCAGTATCTTCATCTATTGTTTCAATCCAAGCATCATGTAATTCGACAGCAACCGCATCGGTACCATCAACTGCACCGTCGCCGTTTACATCGCCGAAGTAAATGAATACATAGGTTGCAACTACTTTGCCGCTGTCATCTTTAAGAAGGATGGTAGCTCCGGTAGTCATATTACCCTGATCGTTGGCAACTACTTCAATAGAACCTGCTTTTGTAGTAACATAATCCTCAATGTTTCCGCCATTAATGGTATCTATACCGAATACACAGCCGGCATAGTCGCCCGAACCTGTGCAAAGGTTTGTTCTGATTACGGTACCGTAATCTTTGCCTGTTTCGGTAAGGATAAGTTCCGGATCAGCTGCAGCAGCAGCCTTCATTACCGGGAAAGTAAGTTTCTGACCTGTGGTATAAACCGTTGAGGTTACATCAGAGGTCTTGTAGGAACCTACATAGAGTTTACCGCCGAGATTGGTCATTGTTTTCTGATCGTTGAGCACACCGAAAGCGGCCGCAGTATCGGAAATGGCCTTAGAAGCGGTAAAGGTGAGGGTCGAAAGTACGACGCCGTTTGCCTTCTGAGCAACAGCTCCGCCGGCAGCCTGCGGTAATACGCCGACATAGACATAAGTCTTGCCGCCCGCAGCAGCATCATTTACGACCGTCTTTGTTGCATCGCCTGCACCGAACAGCGTTGAAGCGGTTGTGCCGCTTACAAACTTAACAGCACTGCTGTCATACTGAACAGGAACAGAAACCGTTGCAGCATAATAATCTGTGGTTAATTTTACGGTAACCTTGACCGTATCGCCTGCGCTATATGACGCCTTGTCAAACGATAAAGCGATAGTGCCGTTTTCTGCGACACCGGTATTATCATTTGCGAAAACGCCGACTGCAAGCACGCCAAGGAGCATAACTACAGATACAATAAGGCTAATAGCCTTTTTTGCCTTGGTCATTTTTTGCCTCCTTCTATTCTTAATCAATATTAAATATACACTTTTGAGAGCACAATGTCAATAATTTGTGAATAAAAATGGCACGCCGAAAGAAAATATCCCTTACGCTATCACAAATAAAGTTATTTCCTCGCGGGCTTACAAGCTTTGTACCGTTTTTTCACAAAACTATTCCGCCGCACTTTTAAAGTATATGCTCTAATCTTTTTAAGAATATCCCATTACATACGCCCTTGTGGGGGAGAAACCTCCCCCACCGGGTTTTAACTTAAGTAATTAAAGGAAATTACTTCTGAGCGATTGCAGTTCCGCCGTAAGCAGCGTCAACTACAAGGCCGTAGTTAGCGAGGTCAACCTTACCGGTAGCAAGGCCGCCTGCAGTCTTATAAGCGCCTGTGAGAGCAGCTTTGTTGTTGATTGCGAGGTCCATGGAGGAAGCATCGAATCCGTCAACAACACCGTCGCCGTTTACATCGCCGTAGATAACGACTGTGTAGATAGCAACCGGAGCACCGCTCGACTTAAGGCTGAGTGTTGCGGTAGCGCCTGTACCATAGAGGCCTGCAGCGTTAGCGGCAACATTAAGAGTTGTAGCCGAAGAATCCTTAGCCGTTACTCTTGCGAGTACGTCGTCGGCAGTAGCAAGCGAGCCGGGTGTTACGCCGGTGATGAGAGAAGCGTTCTCTGTTACGGAAACGCCCTCATTTGAACCCGCCGTGGTGGGAACTGCTACGTACTTGCATACGAACGGAGCCATAGCATTCTTGAGGTTTGTGATAACAGCGTCAATCTGAGCTGCTACAACATTTGAATAGAAGCGGTCATTTGCAGCATAGTTTTCAGCGGAGCCGCTGTAAAGGTTTGCTGTGTTGCCCTTCTCATCGGTGTACTCATAGCCGAGTACGGAAATGAGCTTAGCATAAGCTTCGGTCTTTGAAAGGCCGTCAGCCTTTGATGCGTCAAATGTATATGCACTGTTTTCAGTGAATATTGACTTAGCCTGAGCTATAACTGCCTCAAGCTCGGTGTAAGCACCTGCCTCGAGGGCAGAAGCCGATTTCGGCATAAGAGCGCGCTGAGCGATTTCAAGCTCATACTTAACATCGAATACCTCGGACTGAAGAGCATTTGCGTTGGCATTTAATGCCTCGGCAGCTGCAAGAGCCTTGGTGTATCTTGCATAAGAGCCTGCTGTGTAATCAGCCTCTTTGTAGCCCTGAGCCTTAGCCGCAGCAATTTCTTTGGCAAGGAACTGCTTTTCGGTTTTAACTGCAGCGCTCTTCAGGAAGCTTGCATACCAAGTAATGTTCTTAGCGCTGTTAATGATTTCAAGCTCCGAATAATCAGGAGCCTTGTAAGCCTTTACGGCATCCATATAAGCGTTCTGAGCTTCGGTTGAAGGAGCCTTCATGGAAGCTACGATAGCACTCTTATATGTAGCGTTTGCCTTGTTGGCAATAGCAGTAATTTCAGCCTCTGAAAGTGAGCTGCCGTCAATGTACTTTTCGGGAGCTACGGGGCCCTTGTAAGCGTCAATGATAGCGTTGCCGGCTTTCATTGCCTTTTCGTAAGCCCAATAAGCATAGAGGTCGAAGTTCTGATAGTTGATGTCGCCGGCATCCTTAAGAGCAGCCTCAATGGGAGCCGGTGTAACGGTTGCGGAACCGCTTGAAGGTGTTGTGCTTGCTGTATCAAGAGCCTTAACGGCGGTTTCAAGAGCGGTTATGGCTGCAGTGAGATTAGCATCACTGTAATTGCCGAGGTTAGCCTTCTTGAACGGGCCGTAAGCAATCTTAGCAGCAGCGGTAAGAGCTGTCCAGTAAGTTTTCCAAGCCTCTGCCGGATACTTAGAAGAATCGCGGTTAGCCTTGAACTCGCTGTCTACAAGAGTTTTAATCGGCATCGCATTGTAGTAATAGAGAGTGCCGAACGGGGCAGTCATGGTAAGAGTACCGTGACGTTTCCTGTATTCACCGTAAACAGTTACCGAGCTGTTACCGAGAGCATATGTGGCACCCGAGGGAACCGTCGCTGCGTCAACATCGGATTTAAGTCTGAGCGGGTTAACGGTAACAATACCGTTGGGATCGCCTGTCATAAATTTCTGACCGACGAGAGCCTCTGCCTGACCCGAGGACTCAAAGTAGGTTGAATTATAAGCGGAAACAGAGCTTGCGTCGAACTTACAATCAGAATCTCTCTGGTTAGTCCAGGTTACGGCAATGTTTGAAATAGCAGAAGCAAGAGCCGATGCACTTGTTACAAGGTAATCTGTGGTGGTTTCACCCTTCATCTTAACTACCTCATATAAGTTTGTCTTCTTATCTTCCTTAGACCAAGGGGAGCCGACGGTATCGGCTGTATCGTTGGTTGCATACTCAAAGGTAGTGGAAGTAATGTCGCCGTCGTAAGCAGTACCGTCCTTGAAGGTGAAGCTGTAAACAGCGGTTACCTTTACAAGGCTGTCTGTGTGAACTGCCGCGTTAAGAGTAACATCTTTGCTCTCATACGGTGAAAGTGGTTTCTTGTCGGCGGCGGTGAGCATTTCGGTGCCGTTAACGGTAACAGACTTAAGAGTGAGCATATAAGGATGATCATATGCATCGCCGTGCTTTAAGAGCATACCTGCAGATGCGTTTGTTACCTTAAGAGTAGTATTCATCTGGCCGTTTGTAAGCTGTACATAGTTAAGTGTACCCTTATCTATTGTAAGCTTAGGCTCAGCATAGGACTGAGCGTTAGTAGTCCAGCCGAGGAAGAAGTTTACGAACGGAAGAGCTACGTCAAGAAGACCGCCTGTTTTAACGGCATAGGCAATACCTACAATCAATTTCTCTGCGAGGTCTGCAATAGCGCCCTTCTGAAGAATAGCGTCAAGTGAATTGTAAGAATCGGCGATAAGAGCGGTGTTGCCGCATACCTTACCGAGAACCTTGTTAAGGAGTTCTCTTACGATTCTGAATACTGCGGGATACAGAGCCTCGGTTCTGAGAGTGCTGTTAGCAGGAATATTGAATATGCCCGTAACGCTGTTTGTACCGAGGAGCTTGCTTACGTCAAGGTTGAGAAGGCTGTCGATAATGTCTTCTCTGAGAACAGTCTCAAGGAAGGTCTTACCGTCAGCAGCGGTTTCGTTGATTATCTTCTCAACAGGAAGAACGTCGCGGATAATCTTGTCGAGCTTAACCCACGGATCCTGTTCGGTAGCAAGGTCGAGGTCAAGGTCGCCGGTGTTGATGAGCTTCTGGAACTTCCAGCACCACTCGTTGTCAGAGGTGAGAGCCCAGTCGATTATCCAGTCAATGGTCTTTTCCCAAGCGCGTGTGTTCTTTTCGAAGTCTGCAAGCTTATAAGTCTTGGAGGCTTCAAATTGGTAGCCGCCAGCCTTATCGGAGCCGAGGTCGGCAAGCTTGGAGAGATACTTCATACCGATGTCGGTGCCCATGGTAAAGATAACATCGAGCCAATAGCCGCTGTCCTTACCCTTTACGAGGGTCTTCGAGTTGTAATCGGCATAAATAAGTGCGTCATAGTTGTAAGTCGGAACGAACTGAGTTGCAAGCTCACGAATTACGCAAGCGAGAAGAGCGGTTACGTTCTGTCCCTTGAGCTCGGCAGCCGACGGGAGAATTATCTGAGGCATAAGAGCCTTAACGCCGATTGCGCCGAGAGCGGTAACAACATCCTGATTGGAAGCGGACTTATCTACAACTGTGTCATAGTAGCCTGCATAAACAGTCTCATAGCCGGTACCGAAGAGATACTCGGGGTTATAAGCTGCTACATACTGAAGAGCCTTGCGAAGATTGGGAATGAGCTTTGTATTATCGCCCTTTGTCCAATTGATTGCAGCCTTTGCAGTATCCGAAAGCATTGTGTCGATTGCCTTGCCGACAAAATCGTTGAGTGCCGCAAGAACGGTGGTATAACCCGCTGCCGAAGCAGTAACGGAGCCGTTGTTTGCAGCTGTGGGCATAAACTCGTCAACGAAATCACCGGAGATGGTGTAGTTCCAGTTAATGAGCTTAGCGAACGAATTAGCGGTGGACATATCAAACTTGAGCCAGGTCTCTGTGAGACCGTCTTTGCTGACAAGGCGATAATAGCCGTTGTCGTCGGAGCCTATTGTGAAGTCCGACCACTCCCAGTTGTATGTGCCGGCAGCCTTAGAATAGAATGCCTTTACATCTGACGGAAGCTTAGCGAGAACAGCGGTGGCCTCTGAAGCCTTGCCGCCGAAGAGCTCGGTCTTTTCAGCGCCGAACCACTGTGCAAGAAGCATCTTAACCGAGCCGTTGAGAACAACGGGAGCAAGATCCTTAAATACATAGGGAGCTATCTGATAGAGAGCCGAAACAAAAGTATTGCTGTCAAGGTTGAAGATTTCGGAAACCTTACCGCTTGTGGCAAGTGAGGGAAGGAAGTAGCTGTCCTTAACGTAATATTTTACGTTTTCGCCGGCAGCGTTAGCGTAAACATAAACGCCTGTGCCTTTGCCTTCCATATCGGTTTCTTCAGTCTTATAATACTTCTCTTCCTGAGCTACATACATCTTCTTGGCGGTATCATATTCAAATACCTCGATGTAAGCACCCTTAGAGTCTGAATCCTTAACATAATAATCGCGAAGACCTGCTTTAGCGCTTGTCGGAAGAGCAATGTGATTGCTTATGCAGTTGCCGGAAGCGTCTTCTTTATAAGAAGTATAGCTCTGCGGCTTAGACATAGCGTTGATGAGGACCTTCTTGACAAGAGTGTCGGGATTTGCGGTTGTTGTTGAATAAGTGTTGATGAGCGTCATGTCATCGTCAACTCTTGCGAACATCGGATAAACGAGGCCTTTTAACATACCCGGAAGATCCGAGAGGTACTTATTAACGCCGGAAATATCAACAAAGTTGCCGATAATGCCGACGTCGAGTTTGCCGTCGTTGATAACCTTTTTAACGAGACCTGCGTTGTCGTTGAGAACATTGGCAAGACCGTTAACTATGTCGAGCTGAGCGTTGTTTTCTCTTGTCATGCCCGACGGCCAGTTTTTAAGGTTAGCGTTTTTAACTATGCCGAGCAAGCCGCTTAAAAGCTTAACAGCTCCGCTGTTAAGAAGAGACTTAACGTTGTCGATGGTTCCGCAAAGAGCATTAACCGAGCGAAGGTCGATGTTGAGCTTAAGGGAGCCGACGCTAAAAACCTCGCCCATGTTTATGTTCGCGGCAGCGAGGGTAACATCAAGGAAGTCGAATACAACCGACATTCTCTCTTCGGTAGAGAGCCTTGTTACCGCGCCGTCCGGGCTGTATGCGTCAAGAGCGGTAAGGTTATCAGAGGTCTGATACTTCGTCTTTGCGGCAAACGCCATTACGGACATAGTTGAGAAAATCATGACAACTGCCAAGATGACACTTAACAATTTGGTAGATTTTTTCATACGTGTTTTTTCCTCCTAAAAAGATTTACATTAAAACCATGTATGCGTACCTGATTTTTTCTGCGGGCGGCACTCCCCGCAACAATTCCTCGCACAAAATCCGCTGTACTTCTGACCGCTCTTTGATTTACAAGAAAGCAAACCGATTTCGGCACGTTAACTCGGTCGGTTTCCACCGTTTCCACTTCCGTAAAAATGAATCGGTGGAAAACTGATGATACACACCCGAGCATATTACCGTAGGATGTGTATCAAAACGGGATGGAAACTGCACGGTAAATCAGCCGTGCGGCAGCGCTCCCTCAAAAAAGGGGGCACTTCGCCCTATTACACCATTCCTATGGTTAGTTAAAGTATAGAATTTTAAACGAAAAAAGTCAATAAATTGTTCACACAAATTTGATGATTTTCTGTATTGAACAAATAGAATTGTTATTTTTGGGCAAAAGTGGCAAACAAAATTGGCAATGTTGTTGTAAAATTATGAACAAATTGTTAACGTTTTCGAGTTTTGAACTTTTTGACAAGTATTGAACACGGTTTTGAACATTTTTACGGTATTTTCGGGTAAAAACAGAGGGCTTAAATAGGCTCCCTTGAAAAGGGAGCTGTCTGCGAACGAAGTGAGTAGACTGAGGGATTTATTCAGGCTCCCTCAAATAGGGTGATTCCCCACGGTGTGGGGAAATGTCGCGGAGTGACAAAGGGGACTCTCTCCCGTCAGGAGCTGGCTACGAACGAAGTGAGTAGACTGAGGGATTTATTCAGGCTCCCTCAAATAGGGTGATTCCCCACGGTGTGGGGAAATGTCACGTAGTGACAAAGGGGACTCTCTCCCGTCAGGAGCTGGTTGTGAGCAACGCGAACAGACTGAGGGATTGTTCAGGCTCCCTTGTAAAGGGAGCTGGACGCGAGTCCACGAGCGGACTGAGGGATTAAAGGTTACGCTCATTCTATTTAAATTCTATATAACCCTATGAAATCCCTCCGAGTTGCCTTGACGGCAACCCACCTCCCTTTACAAGGGAGGCAATGGCGAAGATGACTGAGGGATTAAACAGCGAAGCACTTTCTTTTTAAAATCTATTTTTTTGAGAAAATCCCTCCGGCTTGCCTTAGAGGCCCACCTCCCTTTACAAGGGAGGCAAAAAGCGGCTCTCGAGGCAAATGCCCCGTGAACCGCTTTGCAAATGCAATGTTCTTTATTTGAACTCTTATTTAATTGTGAGATTTGCGCCGTACATTGCCGCCAAATCAAGGCTGCCGTCAAAGGTGTTGCCGTCCTCGGTAAAACACTGCACGTGGTAAAGCCCGCCGTTGCAGACAAAATCCATGGTGAGCTGATATACGGAATATGTTTTCGGGTTTTTGTCGTCCGCCTTTTTGACCTCGACTACGTATGCGGTGGCTCCGCATTTTTCGAGAGTTACGGTACGCTGCTCAACGGTTACGCCCGTTACCGCGTCGCCTGCCTGCGACAAAATCTGATTCCACTGCGAAACGGCGTTATTTGCCTCATTTTCCGCTGCGCTGTCATCAGTCGCCGCGCCGGAATACATAACCTGCGCGTCGAGCCCCTTGTATTTCTTTGAGGTGGCTATACCTGAATTGCCCACGGTCCAGCCGTTGGGATAAACCATTTTAAAATACTTTGTCTCGTGAAATACGCCGTCGGTTATCTGATTGGGGAACGGAACGGCACCCGTTTTAATTTCGCCGTTTTCGTCCGTGACCTTTTTGCCGTCCTCGTCGGTGACATATATTTCAATCTCGCCGTTCTCATTGAGAACAGTGTTGCCCTCTTCGTCGGTAACAACCTCATATGTGGCGTCCTTGGCGTTTATAGTCGGCTTCTTTTTTCCGCATGAGGCAAAAACCGCCGATATTACGATTAAGGAAGCGCAGATAACTGCGATTATTTTTTTATCCATTTGAAATCCTCCGTTTTATACATAAACAGATTATAAATTCTTTGCCTCGGAATGTCAACGGGGGGATGTTAAAAATGTTCGGAACGCAAAAAAAACAAAAGACAAATCGGAACAAATCTTTGTATAAACAGTTGTTTTTATTTGGCAGAGCTTACCATTTGCTCCGAATCAACCTCACCCTCGGAGTACATTCGTACGCCTTCGGGCAAGCCTTAACCGCCGCAGCCGCGCCGCTTAAGGTTCGGTTAATCCGCTCCGAGCATTTTTTCCTATCCCCCGAAAAAAGAGGTTAAAAATGTCCGGAACGCAAAAAAACAAAAGACAAATCTTTGTATAAACAGGTGTTTTTATTCGTCAGAGCTTACCATTTGCTCCGAATCAACCTCACCCTCGGAGTACATTCGTACGCCTTCGGGCAAGCCTTAACCGCCGCAGCCGCGCCGCTTAAGGCTCGGTTAATCCGCTCCGAGCATTTTTTCCTATCCCCCGAAAAAAGAGTGTAAAAATGTCCGGAACGCAAAAAAACAAAAGACAAATCGGAACAAATCTTTGTATAAACAGTTGTTTTTATTTGGCAGAGCTTACTCTTTCTCTTAGGCGGAGAGATTTATCCGGCCGTTTCTTGGTACACATTTGTGTATTTTATTCTTCATATTCATCTCATTTTGCATTTTTGTGCACCTCGTCTAAATTTTTTAGAGCCAAAATGGAGCCGGATATACTCTTAAAAATATACGTTATAACAAAGAACTCACATATCAAAAATACTTAGTTGTGTTTCTTTTAATGACTCAACTTTTCTAATCGTTATTTTGTCATCTTCTTGAACTTGCCCACATAGAAGAGGTGACGAAGGATCATATTTGGCAGCGTTTGTTTCTACACTTTTTGAACTATAATTTGCATAGCAATATACACATCCGTTTTTGCATGTATTATAAGTACCTATTTCAACACTTTCAACACATCCACATTCTTTACGCTGATTTTTGTCTTTGCCAACATTGAGTTTACATCCGATAATTTTTTCAATTAGTTCTCTATCTATGCAACAATTATGAATTATACCACATTCATCCAAATCAATTTTTTCTGCACAACTTCCAATCTTAATATTATAATCCGCAGCTATCTTACTTAATTTCTCAGCAAATTCTCGTAGTTCATCATCATTTAATTCATTACTTGACAATCCATCCATATTTTTTTTATTTTTAGGATATATATCAACAAAACTAATCACGCATTTTTCCGTGTATCCACTTAAAGCCTCAGCAATGCTTTTAAATGCCTTCAAATGATATTCTTTCGTATATCTATCAGAAAAGAATATAGGATCATATCTCCAAATCACTTTTTGCTTGCCGATTTTTTCGGACAGTTCTTGAAATACCGGAATCATTTCTGTTTTTTTATTTGGTAAATTAACCTCAACATCATTTCCGTATCCAGTCAATGTGAATTGAAAATAGTAATTATAATCTTTTATCTCGTTTAACCTTTTCATCATCGGCAACGGATTCTTTGTCCAAAACACTATGCAATCTACAACATCCGGAGTAATTTTTATTTCACTTATCTGATGAGCATTCATCGGATTACGAACATATAAAAATCCTTCTTTTATTCTATTATAGAACCATTCCGAATAATAATTGGGAATATCAGTTCTTCTACTTACACTTAATATCATCTAATTCACCCTTTCAAACATGATTATCTGATATCTAATTTGGGGCAAAATCCTCTTTTTCTTGCTTCTTCTATCAGTTTGGGTTGAATTTCCGGGTAAGTCCAATTAATCGGTAGTTCATCCATAATTGCTATTTTTTCAATTTCACTGTGAAGCTCTTTTTCAAATGTATGTATATCTGAGAAGAATAATTTTCCAAAAGTCTCCATTCCATCGAAATTATCCGGTGCAGTCACAGAATATATACAAATTGGAGTAATATCAAAAGTTATTGCTCCTGTTTCTTCATATAGTTCTCGTTTGGCTGTTTCAAGAATATCCTCACCATCTTCTCTATGTCCCCCCGGTGCCTCCCATGTATTTCTTTCCTTGTGCTTGCAAAATACCCATTTACCATTATGTCTGGCAATAATAACTGCAAACTTCAGCATTGAATCATTAATACTATCATAAAAATTCACTTTCGTCATATAATGTTCCTTATTAGATTTCATCTATTTTCTTGCCATTATTGCTCTCACAAATAGAGCCAAACCAGAGCCAGTTGATAAAAAAATGCCGGAAGCCCGCATAAATACAGGCTTTCGGCATTTTAGTCCGTTACTCTTCCTCTATGAATGCTACTACGTCTCCCACCGTTTTCATCTTTTCAAGCGCCTCGTCCGGCACCTCTTTTCTGAATTCGTCCTCCAAAGTCATAGCGAGGTCGATAAGGTCAAGGCTGTCTGCCGATAAATCATCGCGCAGCTTTGACTCGGCGGTTATTTCGTCGAGCGGTATTTCAAGCTGCTCGCTCAAAATTTCACATATAGTATCGTATACCGTAAACAAGCACCTCCGTACATATTTAACGCGGTTATAAAATCTGTTTGAGCGGAGAAATGTCCACTCCGTCGAAATCTTTTATAAATTCATAGAGCGAGTTTGCGGCTTTTTTCACTCCGCCGTTTTGGGCACTCTCGAAATTTATCGGTATTACCGGGTCGTGGACGCTCTGCCTTAAAATAAAGAAGCTCTCGGTTTTGGGGAAAATTATTTTGATTCCCTCGTGGCTGTCGGGTGCAATTTGCCAGTCCTCGCGCTTTGAGGCAAAATCTGCGAGCTCCTTTAAAAGCCTGTCGCCGACGGCTCTGAAGTCCTCCTCGGTTATTTTAAGGCGGATTTCCTTTTCCTTCGCCGGATATTTAAGCTCTGATATGAGGTCGTAAAGCTTTTTACCCTGCTTTTTCATCTCGGCGGCCTTTATAATTATTTTCGTTATGAGATATGCGCCGTCGTCAAGATAATAATTCTCCCTGAACGCCGCGTGACCCGAAGTCTCTATGGCAAGCGGAGCGTTTATACCGTTTTCCTCAAGTCTTATCGCCTCGTCAATGACGTTCTTATAGCCGCGCTTAAAGCGCAGATGATGTCCGCCCAGCGTTTTTTCTATAAACTCGGTAAGCCCCGCAGACGTTACGGAATCTGTGACAACGGTGCCGCCCGGATTGCTTTCGAGCGCAATGACCGCCGCCAGGGCGACGAGAGCGTTTCTGTTTATCTCTCTGCCGTCGGAGCTTACGCAGCCGCCGCGGTCAACGTCAGTGTCAAATATTACGCCGAGGTCGGCTTTCGCGCCGAGAGTTGCCTCTCGCACGGAGTTCATCGCCGTCTCGTTTTCGGGATTCGGGATATGATTCGGGAACATACCGTCCGGCTCCAAATAGCGGCTGCCGGTTGTGTCCGCTCCGAGGGGGGAGAGTACCTTTTCGGCGTAAAATCCGCCTACTCCGTTACCTGCGTCAACAACGATTTTCAGTCCCTTTAACGGTCTTTCGTAATCGTCTGACTTAACACCCTTTCTTATCATATTGCAAAGGTGCTCGCAGTAGACCGACATAAAATCGACCTCCTGCAAATTTAACCTTTCGGGGCAGCTGCCGCTTTCGTGCTCCTCGGCATATTCGAGTATGCTCTTTATTTCATCACCGGAAAGTCCTCCGTCGGGAGTAAAGAATTTAAGCCCGTTTCTGTCCCACGGATGGTGACTCGCGGTTATCTGAACAGCTCCGTCGCAGCCGAGCATTTTAGTTGTCATAAACATAGCCGGGGTTGACGCGAGCGCACAGTCCTTGATTTCAAGGCCGAAGAAAGACAGCGCATCGATTACGTCGGATTTTATCCGCTCCGCCGAAATTCTCGAATCATGCCCGACCGAAATCACGAGCTCTTCCTCTTTCTTACCGAGCTTTTCGGCGAGAAATACGACAAACGCTGCGGAAATTCTCTTTACCGCCTCATCGGTCAAATCGATTTTTTTCGGATCGTCGGGATTTACCGCCGTGCCTCTGACGTCAGTTCCGCTTTTAAGATGTCTGAGTTCCATAAAATCAACCTTTCCGTAAGTTATTCCGTAAATTATTCCAAAAGACCTCTTTTAATTATCTCATCTGCCGCCAGCATAACGCCGAGCTTTCCGCTGTGAAAATTGATTCCGCCCTGCATCCAAACCGCATACGGCTCTCGAAGCGGTGCGTCCGACGACAGCTCTATGGACGAGCCGGACGTGAACGCCCCTGCGGACATTATAACCTGGCTGTCGTAGCCCGGCATATCCCACGGCACGGGTGAAACGTATGAATCCACCGGCGCGCCCTTCTGCATTCCCTGACAAAAGGCTATCAGTCTGTCGGCATTCTCAAGGCAAATCGCCTCTATAATATCGTGTCTCGTCTCATCGGGACGCGGAGTCACCCTAAAGCCGAGCAAATCGAAAAGCGCCGCCGCAAATACCGCGGTCTTGAGCGCCTCACCAGTTACGTGCGGCGAAGAAAAAAGACCCATATAAAGGCTGCGCGTTGTTCCGAGCGTTGCGCCGACCTCTCTGCCAAGTCCTGGAGTGGTCATTCTGTATGCGCAATCCTCAACAAGGTCATGCCTGCCTACTATATAGCCGCCGCAGGGAGCTATTGCGCCGCCCGGATTTTTGATAAGCGAGCCTGCCGCCAAATCCACTCCGACGTCGCACGGCTCTTTTTTCTCCGTAAATTCGCCGTAGCAGTTGTCTGTCATAACAACCGTATCGGGGCTTACACGGTGTGTAAGAGTCGCGATTTTCTCTATTTCGTCTACCGAAATCGAATGGCGCAGCGAATACCCGCGCGAGCGCTGGATATAAACCATCTTAATGTCTCCGCAGCCGACTCTTTTTTCTATTGCGTCATAATCTATCTCGTCATTTTCGGTAAGCTCGATATATTCGAATTTCACGCCGAAGTCGGCGAGTGAGCCGTGACCCTTACTGCTTTTGTCAATACCGATAACGGAATGTATGGTGTCGTAGGGGACTCCCGTTACGCTGAGCATTATATCGCCCGGCCTCAGTACGCCGTAAAGCGCGGTCGCTATTGTGTGGGTTCCGCAGGTTAAGGTGGTGGCTCTTATTAAGCCGTCCTCCGCTCCGAAAATCTCGGCGGTGAGCTTATCAAGCTTTTCTCTGCCCTTATCGTTGTAGCCGTAGCCGGTGGTGGAGTTGAAATCCGTCTCGTCGACACGATTATTTATAAACGCCGCGAGCACCTTGCGCTGGTTGTATTCGGTTATTTCGTCTATTTCCGAAAACTTCTTTTCGGCGAGAGTCAGCGCCTTTTTTGACGCCTCCTCGGTTCTTTTTGTAAATTCAAAAAAATCTTTCATTTCAAGTCTTTCTTATTATGTATTCTTTTTTTATGAAGCCGCATTTTTCATACAGCTTTGCATTGTCCGGCTTACACATTAAAAATATGCAATCGGCACTCTTTTTAAGCTCTCTCGAAAGAGAAATAACACAGTCCGCGGCAAAGCCTCTGCCTCGATATTTTTCGCTTGTCGCAACGTCGCGTATATACGCGTCTTTCCCGATTATATCGCCTACGGCAAGAGAAGCCGTTTTGCCGTTTTGCCTTATGCACATAACCCTTGTGCTTCCGCCGAACACGCCTCTGCCCGTCCTCGAAAGCCATTCGAGATACGCCCTGTCGTCCGAAGCGGGCGTTTTACCTGTCAGCACCTTGTATTCGTCCGCGGTTATGTCGCAAAGCGGCTGTGCGCAAGTTTCTTTTTGCGGTAATTCGGAGAGCTCCATAAGAACGGCTTTTGCGTCCGCGCAATCGTTCCCGGAGCAAAAATATATATTTTCACCGAAAAAAGAGGCAAACTCCGAAAGCTCCCGTAAATCGGCGGAGCTTGACGGGCAAATTATCGTTCCGTCGTTTTTATTTAAAAGCACAGCCGTCACTCTGCCGCCGCAGTCCGTTTGAAGCCACGCCTCTCCGAGTGACAGCCGAAAAGCGGCAAATAAAATATACTTTACCGCAAGACAGTCTTTAAATTCACCGTCCGAGACACCTGCTGCCTCTGTCGGTCCGTCAATTGATTTCAGCACTGCGACAGCTCCGCAAAAAGTGCTTTTACAAGCTCAAACGTGCTCTCTATATCCTCTTTTTTCGCAACCGAGCTGCCCGAGTGAATGTATCTGCACGGAACAGATACGGCAAGAGTTTTTATGCCGCCTGCCGCCTTGTGTATTGCGGAAGCGTTGTTGCCGCCTGCCACAACGGTTTTGGTCTGACACCCGATGCCGTTCTTTTCAGCAATTTCAAACGCCTTTTTATAGAGCTCGCTGTCATAGACGGTTCCCCTGTCCATAAAGCTGACAACGGCACCGCCGCCCAAACGGCAGACCTTTTTTTCGTCGGGAACGCCCGAAATGTCCGCCGCCGTAGTGCCCTCAACGACTATTGCGAAATCGGGAGCAACCGAATAAGCCGCAGCAGCCGCTCCGCGAGTACCTATTTCCTCTTGAACCGAGAAACAGAAGGTCGCCGAATACGGCAAATCGGAATTTATAAGTCTTAATAAAATTTCACAGCCGACGCGGTCATCAATGGCCTTCGCCTTGATAAAGCCGTCGCCGAATTCGCGATAGCACGAGTCAAAATACACTGCGTCGCCGAGTGAAACGTGAGACAAGGCCTCTTTTTTTGAACTCGCGCCGATATCGATATACATATCCTCAACGGACGGCAATTTACCTCTTTCCTCGGAGGTCGTCTGATGAATAGCCTTGCCGCCTATAACGCCGGGGATAAGCTCCTTGCCCACCTTTACCGCTCTGCCGAAAATAACGCGCTCGTCAATTCCGCCGACCGTGGTGAACTTTAGGTACCCGTCATCCGTTATATAAGTTATTATGAAGCCGACCTCGTCCATATGCGCGTCGAGCATAACTTTATTTTTCGGCTCGGCTTTGCCCTTTTTATAAACTATGAGACTGCCGAGCGGATCTATGCGATATTCCGCGTCCGACGGCAAATGCGAAATTATATAATCTCTTACGGCGTGCTCCCTGCCGGAAATGCCGTTTAAATTACAAAGCTCGTTAAGCATTTAAATCACCTCCGAGAATGTATGCGGCAATGAGCCTTGCGCAAAGCTCAATATCCGTAACGGACACAACCTCTATTCCGGTGTGCATATATTTTTGGGGTATTGATATAAGCGCGCTCTTAATTCCGCCGCGCTCCGTGGTCATACCGTCCAAATTAGTGCCGGTTCTGCCGCCCATAACCTCAAGCTGATACGGAATGTCGTTTTTCTCGGCAACGCGCACAAGCTCCTCGCCGAATTCGTATGAAAGCGACAGTGAAATACCTATCATGGGGCCCTTGCCGAGTATTCCGCATTCCTCCGCCTTGCTGTCCGGAGTCTTTGCAAAGCTGACGTCAACCGCAATTATCTCGTCGGCATCTGAATTAAATGCCGCGGCTTTTGCTCCGCCGCCGCTCGTCTCCTCGCGAGAGGAACACACAACGGTAACTTTTTTGTGCGGCTTACCCTTAATAAGCTCAAGTGCGCGAAGAAGCACGGCAATTCCCGAACGGTCGTCAAGTGCCCCGCAGGACACGCTGTCGCCGCAGAGCGAGAGGAAAGAGGAGTTGACAACCGCTCTGTCTCCCGGGGAAACGAGCTTTTCCGCCGACTGCTTGTTTTTTGCGCCTATATCAATAAGGATGTCATCGATTTCCGTCGCCTTCCGCTCGTTGTCACCGCTTGCAAGGTGCGGCGGAGTGCTTGCTATAACACCGAATACCGGCTCACTGCCGTAAACGATCACCTCTTGACCGTTCAATGTGCGACGGTCAACGCCGCCGCAGGCGGCAACGTGCAAAAACCCCTCGTCGGTGACGGAGGTTACGATAAGACCTATACGGTCTATATGAGCGTCAAGCAGGATATGCCCTGCCCTGTCTCCCTCAATTTCGCATATTGCGGAATGAAGAACGTCCTCGCGCGTTTTGCCGAATTCGGACAAAAGCCTTTGCGCCGTTAAAACCGCGTCGGTTTCCTTTCCGGATACACCGACAGCCGAAGTCAGCTCTTTTAATATGTTTTTTATATCCATTTTTCTCTGCCTTTCGGAGAATTTGTCAACGTGTAAAACGCTAAATGCAAATGCTGTAATCTTATCGAAATTTTGAATTATAATCGTCGCTCTTTGTCGGTGGAATATGATGTAATTTCCAATTACCGTGTCTCAGCCGCCTCACAAAAAGAGCAGCACCATATTTCGGCAAGCCGGAGGGATTTTCTCAAAGAAATAGATTTTAAAAAGAAAGTGCTTCGCTGTTTAATCCCTCAGTCATCTGCGATGACAGCTCCCTTTACAAGGGAGCCTAATTTAATCCCTCAGTCTACTCACTTCGTTCGTAGCCAGCTCCTGACGGGAGAGAGTCCCCTTTGTCGCTCCGCGACATTTCCCCACACTGTGGGGAATCACCCTTTTCAAGGGAGCCTTTTGACATTTCCCCACACCGTGGTGAATCTCCCTTTACAAGGGAGCCTTTTAGGGGAGGCGGCGAAAATCAGATTTCGGTGCCGCCTACCGGGCGAATGTAGAGCACATAGCAGGTTCCCTCGCCGAAAATGCTCTCCATTATGCTCTTGTAATCCTTTAAAAGGTCGTTCGGGACGAAAGCCTGAATTGTGCCGGCAAATCCGCCGCCGTGAACGCGCCATGCGCCGCGTCCCTTTAAGATGCTCTCGGAAACAGCGAGGGCAAGAGATACGGGCTGAACGGACGGCTGTTTTACGGAAAATACGTTTTGATTATATTTGTATGATGATGCGCCGCTCTCGAGAATATACTTCTTGAAGGTCTCGAAATCTCCGCCGCGAAGAGCGTCAACCTCCTTTAACACTCTTGCGTTGTCGGCATAGAAATGCATAGCGCGAAGTATGGCTCTGTCGCCTACTGCCGGGCGCAATTCTCTTATTTTTGATTTAAATTCCTCTTCGCTTACCTCGCGAAGAACCTTTTTGCCGAAAAATTCGGCTACGCTCTCCATTTCGGTTCTGATAGCAGCGTATTCGTCGGTGAGGTCGGAGTGGCTGCCCTTTGTATCGACAATGCAAAGCGAGTGGCCGCACTTGGCAAAGTCAAAGTCAACCTCTTCTATTACGGGATTTTTCGGGTCGTTGAAATCTATTGTTACGAAGCCGCCGACGGAGCACGCCATCTGGTCCATAAGTCCGCACGGCTTGCCGAAATATTCGTTCTCGGCATACTGCGCTATTTTGGCTATTGTGACCGCGTCAACCTTGCCGTCGTTGTAAAGATAGTTTACCATAGTGCCGACAAGAACTTCATATGCGGCAGATGACGAGAGTCCCGAGCCCGCAATAACCCTTGATGCGGTAGTGGCGTCAAAGCCGCCTATCTTATAGCCGTATTTCTTAAAGCCGGCAAGGACACCGCGCACGAGAGCGGGTGAATGACCCATTTCGTTGGGGTTTACCGAGAGGTCCGTAGCGTCAACAACGTCCATGGAATAGCCCTCGGATTTAACTCTTACAATGTTTTCGTCGTTTTTTGAAGCCGCGGCTATTGCGTCAAGGTTGATTCCCGCCGCAAGCACTCTGCCGTGGTTGTGGTCGGTGTGGTTTCCGCCGACTTCGGTTCTGCCGGGAGCGGAGAAAAGACGAACATCTCTGTCCTTTCCGAAAAGAGCCTCAAATTCGTTTAAAAGATTTATGTACCTGTCATACTGCTCTTTAACATTTTCCTCGGTGACATAGGCTTTTTTAAGCCTTTCATCGAGAGATGCAGAGAGAATTTCTTTTTTAAGGGTTTCGGGAGTTGCCATTTTCATTTTTCATCCTTTCCTGCCGAAAAAGTTTCGGCAGTCTTTTTGTTTTTATTATTAGCTACTATATCTATAAACTTATTGACCGCGAGTATGGAAACACCGGAGATGGTGAAGATAATCACAATCGGCAGCATAAACGCGAGTGAAAACGGGTTATAAACGTGACGACCTATCATGCTGTAAGAAATAATTTTAGGCGTGAATCCCAAAAGTGACAGCAAAATAAACTTCCAATAGTCGTATTCAAGCGCCCCGTAGAGCTGACTTATGGAATTTATCGGGAAGTACGGCACTAGCCTAAAAAGCACCAAAATCCAATCGGTGCTTCTTTTACCCGATTCCATCATACGGCGAACATTATCGTATCTTGTGAGAATCTTGTGTATTGTTCCGCCGCCGAGGTGCTTGCCCCAATAAAACTTTATCGTCATAAGCAATGTCATACCGGCAAAATTCACAGCCACGGCTATCGGCGTGGGGAATACCATACCGGCTATAACGCAAACCGCGGTTATCGGCAGGGGAATCAGCACTTTACCTATGTATATAAGGAAAATCACGAGAATCACGAGCCACTTGCTCGGAATTGACGCAACGGCCGCCTCAAACTCCGCAAGACGCTCGAGCACTTCGTCATATGCCGACGAAACATCGTTTATCTGCATAAGAAAAGTCAACACTAAAAGTGCGACTGCCAAAATCAGCAGCACACATGCTAAAATATTCAGGAGCTTTCTTCGCGTAAGTTCTCTGTCGGTCAAATCGGTACCACCCAAAAATTATTATTGCAGGGCATAGTAATAGATTATATATAATTTTATATCATATTATTGGTAAGGTCAAACAAAATATGAAAATATGAAGTAATTTTTGCCTTTTAGGTGTAAATTCCTTTGAGGTTGTGTTACAATTAGCTCAAAAGCAAAGCTTTACCGAAAGGCGGTTTTTTATATGAAGACAGTTATTCTTGACGGCAAGACGACAAATCCGGGCGATTTGAGCTGGGATTTTCTGAAAAAATACGGCGAGGTCGAGATTTTCGACCGCACACCGCGCGAAAAAATCGTTGAACGAACACACGACGCAGACATAGTCGTAACAAATAAAACTCCGCTCACAAGAGCCGAGATAGACAAAATGCAAAACGTGAAATTCGTCGCGCTCCTGTCGACGGGCTACAACGTGGTGGACTGCGCGTATCTCAAGGAAAAGGGCATACCGGTTTCAAATATACCGGCTTATTCCACCATGGGCGTGGCGCAGCTCGTATTTGCATTTATTTCGGAGCTTGCCGTAGGCGTTGCCATGCATTCGGACGCGGTAAAAAACGGCGAATGGTCAAATTGCCCCGACTTTTGCTTTTGGAAAAAGCCGCTTACCGAGCTTTCCGGCAAAACGATAGGCATAGTCGGCTTCGGAAAAATCGGCGGAGCCGTAGCCGACATAGCCGAAGCTTATAAAATGAACATCATAGCGCTGTCGGGTCACGTTACCGACCAGAGCGCGCGCAAGAATTTTAGATGGGCAAAGAACCTCGATGATCTTGCGGAAAACGCCGACATTATTACGTTCCATTGCCCTCTCACAAAAGAGACGGAAAAAACCGTAAACGCCGAATTTTTGAAAAAGTGCAAAAAGACCGCATTTATAATAAACACCTCACGCGGACCGGTTGTTGATGAAAACGCTCTTGCCGACGCGCTGAATTCGGGAAAAATCGCAGGCGCGGGAGTGGACGTGCTGTCAACCGAGCCGCCGGAAAAAGACAATCCGTTGCTCACGGCGAAAAACTGCTTTATCACGCCGCACATAGCGTGGGCGGCATTTGAAACGCGCGAGAGACTTATGGGAATATTCAAAAGCAACATCGAGGCGTTTGTTTCGGGCAAGCCGATAAACGTTGTAAATCCGTAAAAGCAAAATGTGTTTGCCGTTTGAAAATTCGGCCGATGCCATACAAAAAGAGCTGTAAATTAAATTTACAGCTCTTTGTTTTTTATTCGGTTAAGGGAGTGCGTTTATCAATAAGCGAAATTGGTGTAAGCACCCTCAACGTGCATTGCGCCCTTACCGTTAACGCTGACTATTGCAATCTTGATGTTAAGCTCGGTTACCTTGCCGTCATAGGAATATTTGAATTCCTTGAGAGTGCCGTCCTCGATAACAACGGTAGCCTTAATGTTTGAATACTCAATTGCAGCGGAGTTTACGTTTGCAGCGCTTACAAAGTTCTTAATCTCGGTAGAAACCTGATCCTGAGTAAGAATGTCGTTTGTAAGTCTTGACATAGCTGTTGACTTATCAGTCTGCGGAGAGCTTGCGTTCTCAACCTCAAAGGTGTAGGTGTTGCCGTCAACCTTAAGGTTTTTAAGGTCGCTTGCCTGAAGAGAGGTTGCCTGAAGAGCGTAATTCTCGCCGTGATATTCAATCTGCTCGGCTGCGTTGCCGCCCTTTGCAATATCCATTTCCTTGTCGCCGATGCCGATGAATCCGCCGACAACGGAGTTAAGGTCAGCCTCGGAATCGATGCCCTGAATAATCTTGTTAAGAGCGCCGGTAGCATTACCAACGTCAACGGGCTCGGTATACTCAGCTGTTCTTGTCCAATGATAGCCTGCTGCAACTGCCTTAGCGGTAGCTGCGTTTATAGCCTCGGCTGCCGCTGCTGCGTCTACGCCTGTTGAAGCTGCCGCTGCCGCACCGCTGGTGTCACCGGCAGAAGCCGACGCGCCGCTCGAAGAAGAAGAAGCGGAAGCGCCCGATGAAGAGCTCGATGAAGAACCCGATGATGAGCCCGACGAAGAGCTTGATGAGCCTGTTGATGAGCCCGAAGCAGTTGCCGTACCCGTTGCTGCCGACTCCTTGCCTGCGGTTTTGCTTGCAAGTCCGTAAATGCCTGCCGTAAGAGCAAGAGCTACTACTATTGCCCAGAAACGTACCCAACCGTTTGAATGTCTGAGCTTTTTCGCTGCCTTTTCTTCGGGGGTAAGTTCAACCTTTTGTTTTTTAGCCATTGATTTCTCTCCCTTTCATTTATAAAGAAGTGATTTTATTTTTCTTCATTCGGTAAATGCCGAATTCTTATCAATAAGCGAAGCCTGTGTAAGCTGTATCTACGTGCATTGCACCCTTGCCGTTAACGCTTACTATGGCAACCTTTATGTTGAGCTCGGTTACGTTGCCGTCATAGGAATATTTGAATTCCTTGAGAGTGCCGTCCTCGATAACAACGGTGGCCTTTATGTTTGTATACTCTATTGCAGCGGAG
>OHBE01001189.1_pt1 | contig 23808 bp, 13 predicted proteins | sample 1577231 | NCBI WGS metagenome assembly OHBE01 (sample SAMEA3541506, study PRJEB24748) | human gut metagenome | biome: human gut; feature: human-associated habitat; material: faeces | place: China | collected 2012 | reverse complement strand
ATTGTGGAAATTGTGACAACTGTTTAAACCCTAAAAAACAAGTGGAGGCTCAAGATTTATTGTGTTCCGTGATTGAAACGATTATTGCGGTAAAAGAAAATTTCAAGGCAGATTATATTATAGATATATTACAAGGCAAAGAAACATCGGAAGTGCAGGCTCATTTGCACGAAGATTTGGAAGTCTTTGGATCGGGTATGGGCGAAGAGGATAGAACGTGGAATGCCGTGATTCGCCAAGCGTTGATTGCCGGCTATCTGAGTAAAGATGTGGAAAACTACGGCCTTCTGAAAGTAACGCCTGCAGGGCATAAGTTTTTGAAGAAACCGACTTCTTTTAAAATAACCGAAGACAATGATTTTGAAGAGGCGGAAGAAGAAGCACCAACTCGTGCGGGCGGTTCGTGCGCTGTAGACCCAGTGCTTTATTCCATGTTGAAAGATTTGAGGAAGAAACTGTCTAAGAAACTGGAAGTGCCTCCTTATGTCATTTTTCAAGACCCTTCTCTCGAAGCGATGGCTACTATTTATCCGATTACTCAGGAAGAATTGCAGAACATCCCGGGAGTGGGTGCCGGAAAGGCGAAACGATACGGTGAGGAGTTCTGTAAGTTGATCAAACGCCATTGCGAAGAGAATGAAATAGAGCGTCCCGAAGATTTGCGTGTGCGTACGGTGGCCAATAAGTCGAAAATGAAAGTATCCATCATTCAAGCGATCGACCGTAAGGTGGCTTTGGATGATATCGCACTTTCCAAGGGAATAGAGTTCGGTGAACTGCTGGACGAAGTGGAGGCTATCGTCTATTCCGGCACGAAGCTGAATATAGATTATTTCTTGGAAGAGATCATGGATGAAGACCATATGCTCGACATATACGATTATTTTAAAGATTCTACCACAGATAATATTGACGACGCGCTTGAGGAGTTGGGCGACGAATTTACCGAAGAGGAAGTTCGCTTGGTTCGCATCAAGTTTATCTCTGAAATGGCTAATTAAAAAAGCGAAAAAATAAGGCGTGCAAGTGTGCGGTATTGAATAAAAACCGTATATTTGCACGCAATAATTTTTAAACGCATAGCCCTATGTCATTTATTGCTGATAAGATTGTAATGGATGGGTTGACTTACGACGACGTATTGTTGATTCCCGCTTATTCTGAAGTTCTGCCGCGCACTGTCGATCTCACGACAAAGTTCTCAAAAAACATCGAGTTGAAAATTCCTTTTGTTACAGCTGCCATGGACACGGTTACCGAGGCGAAAATGGCTATTGCCATTGCCCGTGAGGGAGGAATCGGTGTGATTCATAAGAATATGTCTATTGAAGAGCAGGCCAGGCAGGTTGCCATTGTCAAGCGCGCCGAGAACGGAATGATTTATGATCCCGTGACTATCAAACTGGGCTCTACTGTTCAAGATGCTTTGGATTTAATGGCCGAATATAAAATCGGCGGTATACCGGTGGTGGATGCTGAAGGTTATTTGGCGGGAATTGTCACCAATAGAGATTTGCGTTTCGAGAAAGAGATGGGCAAACGTATCGATGACGTAATGACTCCCAAGGAACGGTTGGTGACTACCAATCAGTCTACCGATTTGGAGTCGGCTGCCCAGATCTTGCAGGAACATAAAATCGAGAAACTGCCGATCGTAGGTAAAGACGGCAAACTCATCGGGCTTGTTACTTATAAGGATATTACGAAAGCCAAAGATAAGCCGATGGCTTGCAAAGATTCCAAAGGACGCTTGCGTGTGGCCGCCGGCGTAGGCGTGACCGATGATACGTTCGACCGCATGCGGGCTTTGGTTGATGCGGGTGTCGACGCTATTGTGATCGATACTGCACACGGGCATTCGATGTTTGTGATCGAGAAATTGAAGGAAGCGAAGAAGCGTTTCCCGAGTATCGATATTGTAGTCGGGAACATTGCTACCGGAGAGGCTGCGAAAGCATTGGCCGAAGCCGGAGCCGATGCGGTGAAAGTGGGTATCGGACCGGGATCTATCTGCACCACTCGTGTAGTTGCCGGTGTGGGAGTGCCGCAGCTTTCTGCCGTGTACGAAGTAGCGAAAGCATTGAAGGGTACCGGAGTCCCTTTGATTGCTGATGGGGGATTGCGTTACTCTGGCGATGTCGTGAAAGCATTGGCGGCCGGAGGATGTTCCGTAATGATCGGTTCGCTGGTTGCCGGTACTGAGGAATCGCCGGGCGATACGATTATTTTCAATGGACGTAAGTTTAAGTCGTATCGTGGCATGGGCTCATTGGAAGCGATGGAAAACGGTTCGAAAGATCGTTACTTCCAAGGCGGGACGAGTGATGTGAAAAAACTGGTTCCCGAAGGTATCGCTGCCCGTGTTCCTTATAAAGGCACGCTGTATGAGGTGATTTATCAGCTGACGGGAGGCTTGCGTGCCGGCATGGGTTATTGCGGAGCTCCGGATATTGAGAAGTTGCACGACGCGAAGTTTACTCGCATCACCAATGCCGGAGTGATGGAGAGCCATCCGCACGACGTGACAATCACGAGCGAATCTCCTAATTATAGTCGTCCGGAATAATCGGATAAACGGAAAATTTACAAGCGGTGAACGTTGAACGGGCTGTGCTCAATGGCAGCGAAGTGTTCGTGGTTCACCGTTTTTGTTTCAAATGCAGCAGAGTTATGAAAAGAGCTTTCCTTTTAGGGTGTGTTTGCCTGTTCGGAATAGCAGGCTTTTCTCAGGATGATCCGGTATTGATGCGCATCAATGGCCGGGATGTCACCCGTTCGGAGTTCGAATATGGGCTCAAGGTTCATTCTCGAAAAACAGGGACGGAGTTACCCCTCAAGAAGTATGTCGATTTCTTCATTGTTTCTCAATTGAAAGTAGAAGCTGCCGAAGAGCAAGGACTCGATACTGCTCAGACTTTTCGCAAACATCAGGAATCGTACAGGAAAGAGTTGTTCGAAACCTGTTTGTTGGGACATCGTTCTCTGGATAACGATATGCGTGAAATGTATCGCAATTTGCAGAAGAACGCCCTTGGCGAGCAGGTGCAGCTAATACAAGTTTGTAAATATTTACCGCAAACGGTAACATCTCGTCACTTGGAGTTGGCTCGGGTTCGCATGGATTCTATATATGGGAGCATAAAGAAGAATCCGGATATTGATTTTGAGGATCTTGTGAGGCAGTTCTCGGATGACAAGCGTATCAGATGGATTGCCCGATTGCAAGAAACATCGGAGTTTGAGCAGGTGGCGTTTTCCTTAAATAAGGGGGAGATTTCATCTCCTTTTTTTACTCCTCAGGGTATTCATTTGGTGAAAATTCTCGACCGAAAAGAAACTCTTGAATATGACGCAGCGCATGGTCGTTTGATCGAACGTTGGATGCGGGGCAAAAAGGGGGAGGAAAAAATTATAGCGAGAGTTGAAGAACTGAAATCTGAAAACCAATTTGTGCGGAACTCGGATGGGATCGACGAACTTCTGAGCAAGGGTAGAACAGAAAAAGAGTTGTTTATCATCAATGGACGGTCATACAGTGGCAGGATGTTCGAACGATTTGCTTCTTCCTGTCCGCAATCAGTCAAGAGGCAATTGGAGAGATTTATTTGTAAGTCGCTATTGGATGATGAAAAACGGCGAATGACCGATAAATATCCGGAAATGCGCTATGACTTGCAAAACTATACCGACAGTTTGCTTATCGATGAGGTAACTCGCAGAATTATAGATGAGCCTGCGATGAATGACCGGGCAGGGCTGGCCACTTATTTTAAATTCCACTCTTCGAATTACCGGTGGGACATTCCTCGCTATAAAGGGGCGGTATTGCACTGCGCAGATAAAAAAACAGCCAAACGGGCAAAGAAAATATTAAAAAAAGCCCCTTTTAAAGAGTGGCAAATGTTGGTTCAAAAGGCTTTTAATGAGGATGGAGCGGAACGGATAAAACTGGAACAGGGGACTTTTTCCGAAGGTGATAATCCATATGTAGACAGGCTGGTTTTCAAGAAAGGAGATTTTGCTCCTATCGCATCGCATCCTTTTACTGTAGTTGTGGGCAAGAAGAAAAAGGGCCCCGATGATTACCGTGAAGTAGTAGATTTGGTTCGGAAAGATTACCGCATTTTTCTTCTTGCATCATGGGAACAAGAACTGAGAACTGCGGCTAAGGTTGAAATAAACCAAGAGGTTTTAAAAACAGTTAATAATGACTGACGTAACCGATTATTACATTATCTTCGTATCCTGAAACAAAGAACATTACGGTTGAAAATGCGAACGATACTTCTCCTGCTGATAACCCTTTTTTGCTGTGTGGCGTGTAAAGAACAACACGACCATAAAGGGAAGACTCCTTTGGTAGAAGTGGAGGGCAATTTTCTGTACAAAGAAGATTTGATGGCTGTGCTTCCGGTTGGATTGTCTAAAGAAGACAGCATTCTTTTTACTGAACATTACATTCATGATTGGGTGAAAGATGTATTGTTGTATGAAAAGGCTGAGAATAATATACCGGCTGATGTAGAAGTGGAAAAACTGGTGGAAAATTATCGGAAAGCTTTAGTCGTGCATGCTTATCAGCAGGGATTGATTCATCAGAAGTTGACGAAAGATATCCCTGAACAGGAAATTGCGGATTATTACGAAAGAAACAAAGCGCTGTTCAAGTTAGAGAATCCGCTTGTGAAAGGTTTGTTCATCAAGCTGCCATTGACTGCCCCTCAATTGAATCAGGTGCGTCAGTGGTATAAGGCACGAAAGCAGGAAGCCGTAGACCGTTTGGAAAAATACAGTTTGCAGAACGCGGTGAAGTATGAATATTTTTATGATAGATGGGTTTCGCTGACAGATGTATTGGATATGCTTCCATTGCAAACTGAGGCACCTGACGACTTTGTGAATAAAACCCGTCATATTGAATTGAAAGATTCGGCTTACTATTATTTTCTGGACGTAAGCGATTATCGCGAAGCGGGTGAGGAAAAACCTTATGAGCTGGCGCGCAACGCAATAAAGGACTTGTTGATTAATCAGAAGCAGGTGAGTTTTATGGAAAAGGTGAAGAGCGATTTATATCAGCAAGCCGTAGATAAAAATAGAATTATATATAATTATACATATAAAAAATGAGGAAGTTTGTGAACTTTAGATTTGTTGTTGCCTGTATATTTGCAATAGTGGCCAATGATGTAGCGACTTATGCGCAAGACAATGTGATCGACGAAGTTGTTTGGGTGGTGGGCGACGAAGCTATTTTGAAATCCGATGTGGAAGAGGTGCGTCTGGACGCTTTATATAGAGGACGTAGATTTAATGGAGATCCCTATTGTATCATTCCTGAAGAGATTGCTGTGCAGAAATTGTTTTTGCATCAGGCTAAACTGGATAGTATTGAAGTTTCCGAAGGTGACGTTATCCGTCAAGTCGATCAAATGATGAACTGGTATATTCAAGAGGCCGGCTCAAAAGAAAAGTTTGAGGAGAACTTCAATAAGACGAGTACGCAAATTCGGGAAATGTTGCGTGAAAATGCGCGCGACGGACTCACTGTGCAAAGAATGCAGCAGAAGCTCGTAGGTGATGTCAGAGTGACTCCTGCCGAAGTTCGCCGTTATTTTAAAGATCTTCCTCAAGACAGTATTCCCTATATTCCCACTCAGGTAGAGGTTCAGATCATTACCTTACAACCCAAAATACCGGTTGCGGAGATTGAAGAAGTAAAGAGAAAACTTCGCGATTATACCGACCGTGTGATGAATGGAGAAATTGACTTTTCCACTTTGGCTCGTTTGTATTCAGAAGATAAGGGCTCTGCTTTGAAAGGTGGAGAAACCGGATTTATGGGGCGCGGTATGATGGACCCCGCTTATGCGAATGTGGCTTTTAGTTTGCAAGATCCTAAGAAAGTTTCTAAAATTGTGGAGTCGGAATTCGGTTATCACATTATCCAATTGGTAGAGAAACGTGGCGACCGTGTGAATACCCGCCATATTCTGCTTCGTCCGAAAGTCTCGGAGAAGGAGTTGACGGAAACTTGTGCCCGTCTGGATTCAATTGCCGATGATATACGTAACAACAAATTCACCTTCGATGAAGCTGCCGCTGTGATTTCTCACGATAAGGATACGCGGAATAACCATGGTATCATGGTGAATATCAATATGAATACCGGAGTGACTACTTCTAAATTCGAAATGCAGGATTTGCCTCAAGATGTAGCGAAAGTAGTTGATAAGATGAATGTCGGTGAGGTGTCGAAGGCATTTGCGATGATCAACGAAAAAGATGGAAAGGAGGTTTGTGCTATTGTAAAATTGAAAGAGAAAATAAACGGGCATAAAGCCACCATAGCAGAAGACTATCAGGATTTGAAAGCGATTGTTATGGAAAAACGACGGGAAGAAATATTGCAGAAGTGGATTTTGAATAAACAGAAAAGTACATACGTGCGTATTAACGAAAACTGGCAGAAGTGTGATTTTAAATATCCGGGATGGATAAAAAGAGACTGATGTTTAACAGCTTGATTGATATATGCTGAGAAAAAAGGAAAAAACACCACGATACGGCAGGCATAGACGGCTTCTCATAGGCTTTCTATGCCTGTTTGGCGTATGCATCGCAGCGCAGGACCTCAATAAGAAACCGGAAAAGAAAAAGACAAAGGTGTACTTGCTTCATGCCGATGAAGGTCAGGTAGACAAACTTGCCCGGCCGGATGTACAGTTGTTGATAGGTAATGTAAGACTGCGTCACGACAGTATGTATATGTATTGCGACAGCGCGGTGATTTTCGAGAAAACCAATTCTGTCGAAGCTTTCAGCAATGTACGGATGGAACAGGGCGATACGTTGTTTTTATACGGAGATTATCTCTATTACGATGGAATCGCCCAGATTGCCCAGCTTCGTGAGAATGTGAAGCTGATCAACCGAAATACGACTTTGTTGACAGACAGCCTCAATTACGATCGGTTATATAATCTTGGTTATTACTTCGAAGGTGGTAGTCTGATGGACGAGGAGAATGTGTTGACTTCGGACTGGGGAGAATACAGCCCATCTACCAAGATTGCCGTATTCAATCATGATGTAAAATTAGTCAATCCTAAATTTATATTGACTTCCGACACGCTGAAATATAATACGGTTTCGAAAATAGCCACTATCTTGGGACCTTCGGACATCGTGAACGAAGATAATCACATTTATTCGGAGCGAGGTTTTTATAATACCGTTACGGAACAGGCGGAGCTGCTCGATCAATCTGTGCTTACGAATCAGGGAAGGAAATTGAGTGGAGACAGTCTTTTTTACGACCGAAAACTGGGATATGGGGAGGCTTTCGACCGAGTGCAGATGAACGATACCGTCAATAAAAGCATGCTGACCGGAGATTATTGCTTTTACAATGAGCTTACCGATTCGGCCTTTGCAACGAAGCGTGCGGTAGCCATCGATTATTCTCAGGGAGACAGTCTTTATATGCATGCGGATACGCTGATGATGGTGTCTTATCATTTGAAGACAGATTCGTTATGTCGCTTGATGAAAGCATTCCATAAAGTACGGATGTACCGGACGGATATACAGGGAGTCTGCGATTCTTTGGTGTATAATTCCAAAGACTCCTGCATGACCATGTATCGCGATCCTATTCTTTGGAATGAGAATCAGCAGCTGTTGGGCGAGGAGATTAAGATATATATGAACGACAGTACGATAGACTGGGCACATATCATCAATCAAGCGCTCACGGTGGAAATGAAAGACTCTGTTCATTACAACCAAGTGTCGGGGAAAGAGATGAAAGCCTATTTTGAGAACAGGGACATGCGCCGAGTGGAGGTAATCGGAAATGTACTGATCGGCTTTTATCCCGAAGAAAAAGACAGTACGATGGTTGGCTTCAATTCGGGAGAAGGAAGCTTGCTTCATATCTATATGAAAGATAGAAAGATGCAGCAGGCAAAAATGATTGGGAAGTCGAACGGAGTGATGTATCCGTTAGACCAGATACCGGAGGATAAATTGCGGCTGCCTACCTTCGCCTGGTTCGACTATGTGCGCCCGCTGAACAAGGAGGATATTTTCAATTGGCGGGGAAAACGTGCTGGAGAAACTCTGAAACCTACGACAGAGCGGAGGCCGAAGACGGATAAACGGAGTTTAATTAATATGAAATAAAATATGGGAATGTTTTTCAACTCGATGAGGAAACCGCGTAGATTCAATCACAAGTATATCTACGTGGATGAGCGGAAGGAAAAGCTTGCCGAAATGGAGGAGAAGGCTAAGCGGGATTTGGGAATGCTTCCTGAAAAAGAATTTAAACCGGAAGACATTCGTGGTAAATTTGTAGAGGGAACCACGCATCTGAAGCGGAGAAAGGAGAGCGGACGCAAACCTGTTTCCTTGGGAATCATATTGATTATCATTGCCCTGCTCTTGTATCTGTGGCATTATCTACAGACAGGGAGCTGGTCTTTTTAGTTTTTTATTATGAGTGATATCATACATTTATTGCCTGATTCGGTTGCCAATCAGATTGCTGCCGGTGAGGTGATACAACGCCCGGCATCTGTGGTTAAGGAGTTGGTGGAAAACGCCATAGACGCAGGTGCCCAAAATATACATGTGTTGGTGACTGATGCGGGTAAGACAGGAATTCAGGTAATCGATGACGGAAAAGGTATGTCTGAAACCGATGCCCGCTTGTCTTTCGAGCGTCATGCCACTTCCAAAATAAAGGAGGCGGCAGACTTGTTTGCTTTGCGTACGATGGGATTCCGCGGCGAGGCACTGGCTTCTATTGCCGCTGTGGCTCAGGTGGAGTTGAAGACCCGTCCGGAGAGTGAAGAATTGGGTACCAGGCTGGTGATTGCCGGTTCGAAAGTGGAGATTCAGGAGGCTGTTTCGTGTGCGAAAGGGAGTAATTTTTCGGTGAGAAACCTGTTCTTTAATGTGCCTGCCCGTCGCAAATTCCTGAAAGCGAACTCTACGGAGCTGAGTAATATCCTGGCGGAGTTTGAGCGGATTGCTCTGGTACATCCGGAGGTCGCTTTTTCGCTTTACAGCAACGATTCCGAACTATTTAATCTTCCGGTTTCCTCTTTGAGGCAGCGTATCTTGTCTGTGTTCGGTAAAAAGCTGAACCTGCAATTGTTGAACGTAGAGGTGGAGACTACCATGATTAAGATTTCAGGATATGTGGCAAAGCCTGAATCCGCTCGTAAGAAAGGAGCGCATCAGTACTTTTTCGTCAATGGCCGATACATGCGCCATCCTTATTTCCACAGGGCAGTGATGGAAGCGTACGACCAATTGATTCCTTCCGGCGAACAGATCTCTTACTTCATTTACTTTGAAGTCGACCCTGCGAATATCGATGTGAACATCCATCCTACAAAAACTGAAATAAAATTTGAAAACGAACAGGCTATTTGGCAGATTCTTTCAGCGGCAGTAAAAGAATCGTTGGGTAAATTCAGTGCGATTCCTTCCATCGATTTCGATACGGAAGACATGCCTGACATTCCTGTGTTTGAACAAAGTTTACCGCCGGAACCTCCGAAGGTACACTACGATTCGGACTTTAATCCTTTTAAGTCTTCAAGCTCGGGATTCGGAGGAGGCTCTTATAGTCGTTCCAAAGTAGATTGGGAAGATTTGTACGGAGGGCTGACCAAAGCCAGCAGAATGAATGAATTACAACCTGAACCGGATTCGGAATGGGAAGAGCCTTCGGTAGGAGAAGGGACGATGGAACAGCTCGGAATACAGGCTGTTTCTGCCGCTTCATCGGTTTCGGCTTCTCTGTATACCAATGAGCCGATGACGGAGAAGGGGAATCAGCATTTACAGTTTAAAGGTAGGTTTGTTCTGATCGCTGTGAAATCGGGACTAATGCTGATCGACCAGCACCGGGCGCATGTTCGTGTGCTTTTCGATCGTTATATGGCACAAATCAGCCGTAAGCAGGGAGTTTCCCAAGGGGTTCTTTTTCCGGAGATGTTGCAATTGCCTGCTTCAGAAGCGGCAGTGTTGGAAGGTATCATCGACGATTTGTCGGCTGTGGGATTTGATTTGAGCAATCTGGGAGGCGGTAGCTATGCTATCAACGGTGTACCTGCCGGAATTGAAGGATTGAATCCGGTGGAGTTGGTGCGCAGCATGCTTCATACAGCTATGGAGAAAGGCAGTGACGTGAAAGAGGAAGTGCAAAGTATTTTGGCTTTGACGTTGGCACGCGCAGCGGCAATTGTTTACGGGCAGGTGTTGAGCAACGAAGAGATGAGAACTTTGGTCGACAGCCTGTTTGCTTGTCCTTCGCCCAATTATACTCCGGATGGGAAAATTGTGCTTACTACCATCAAGGAAGAAGATATCGAACGATTATTTAAGTAGAACATTATAACACAAAAAGACATGAAAAGCATGACAGGCCGTAATAGGCGGTACAAAAATCTATTTTTTGCGTTTTCTTTAGTAGCAGCCCTCCCTTTTTTCCCTGTGCAGGCCGCACAAAAAGCGGATAGCTCTATAGACAAAAAACAAATGTTTAAAGTTTCGGGAGTGCGGAGGCTGAACTCGACGACTGCCGAAATAATCTTTTCCGGCGGGCGGAGAATGACGATTGACTTCTATGGTGAAAACATCTTCCGCATGTTCAGAGATGATGCCGGAGGGATTATTCGTGATCCGCAAGCCATTCCCGAGGCGCAGATCTTGGTCGATGAACCGCGTCGTCCGGTGTCACGTCTTGACCTGTCGGAAAGCGTCGGTACGATCACGCTCGCTACACAGCGTATTCGTGTGGAAATAGACAAAGAAACTTCGTTGATGAAGATAACCGATTTGCGTACAAACAGGCCGGTGGTGGAAGAGACCGTTCCTGTCTCCATCGAAGAAGGAAGTGTGACCGTGACGCTGAAAGAGCATCCCGGTGAATATTTCTATGGAGGAGGTGTACAGAACGGACGTTTCTCACACAAAGGAAAAGCCATCTCCATTGAGAACCAGAACAGCTGGACGGACGGGGGAGTAGCTTCGCCAACCCCTTTCTACTGGTCGACCAATGGCTATGGGGTGATGTTTTATACGTTTAAAAAAGGGCGTTACGATTTTGGAGCGGAGACTCCGGGTGTGGTAAGACTTTCGCATGAATCTCCGTATCTCGATCTGTTTTATATGGTGAACGACGGAGCGGTGCCTTTGCTGAACGATTTCTATCAACTGACCGGAAATCCCGTGCTCATTCCGAAATTCGGCTTTTACGAAGGACACTTGAACGCTTATAACCGCGATTTCTGGAAAGAAGACGAGAAAGGTATTCTATTCGAAGACGGGAAACGATACAAAGAGAGTCAGAAAGATAACGGTGGTATCAAAGAATCACTCAATGGAGAGAAAGGCAATTATCTGTTTTCTGCCCGGGCGGTGATCGACCGTTATAAGAAGCACGACATGCCTTTGGGTTGGCTGTTGCCCAATGATGGATACGGAGCCGGTTACGGACAGACGGAAACTCTCGACGGAAATATTGCTAACCTCAGGAGTCTGGGTGATTATGCCCGTAAGAACGGAGTGGAGATCGGGCTTTGGACACAGTCGGATTTGCATCCGAAAGCAGGCATCAGCCCGTTGTTGCAGCGCGATATTGTGAAAGAGGTGCGCGATGCGGGCGTACGTGTGTTGAAAACAGACGTGGCATGGGTGGGAGCCGGCTATTCGTTCGGCCTGAACGGTGTGGCGGATGTGGCTCATATCATGCCTTACTATGGCAACGAGGCTCGTCCTTTCATCATTTCGCTCGACGGCTGGGCGGGAACGCAGCGTTATGCTACCATCTGGTCGGGAGATCAGACAGGAGGTGTATGGGAATATATCCGCTTTCATATTCCTACCTATATCGGTTCGGGGCTCTCGGGTCAACCTAATATATCTTCGGACATGGACGGTATTTTCGGCGGAAAGAATCCGGTGGTGAACATCCGCGACTTCCAGTGGAAAACGTTCACGCCCATGCAGCTCAATATGGACGGATGGGGAGCGAATGAGAAATATCCGCATGCCCTCGGCGAACCCGCCACTTCGATCAACCGCATGTATCTGAAGTTGAAATCGGAGTTGCTGCCCTATGCTTATACTTACGCCAAAGAGGCGGTAGACGGCAAGCCGCTTATCCGTGCTATGTTCCTCGACTATCCGAACGATTATACGCACGGCACTGCCACCCGTTACCAATATATGTACGGTCCCGACTTTCTGGTTGCGCCTATCTTTCAGGCGACTAAGACAGACAAGGCTGGAAACGATGTCCGCAACGGCATTTATTTGCCCGAGGGCTCGTGGGTAGACTACTTCACAGGCGATACGTACGAAGGAAACCGTATCTTGAACAATGTGGAAGCACCTCTTTGGAAACTTCCCGTGTTTGTAAGAAACGGAGCCATCATCCCGATGACAAATCCGAACAATAACGTGCATGAGATAGATCGTTCGGTGCGTATCTACGAGTTGTACCCTTATCGCTATTCGGAGATGACGGAGTATGATGACGACGGAACGACCGAAGCCTATCGCTACGGCAAGCATGCCACCACCCGTCTGCAATCGGATGTAGATGCGAGGGGGCGTGTGCATATTACGATTCATCCCGCTCAAGGAGACTTTGAGGGATTTGTAAAGGAAAAGACAACGGAACTTCGCATCAACGTGACTGAAAAACCGAAAACTCTGCGCGCAAAGGTGAACGGAAAACGTGTGAAGCTCACTGAAGCGAAGACGGTGGAAGAACTCCGCCGGGGGGAGAATGTGTATTTCTATGATGCCGCTCCCAATCTGAACCGCTTTGCCACAGAAAGCAGCGACTTTGCCAAGCAAGCAATCGTAAAGAATCCGCAACTGCTCGTCAGGCTGGCAAAGAGCGATGTAACGGCTGTCACACAGGAGCTGACGGTGGAGGGGTTCCGCTTCGAGCCTGCCGACCGCAACCTGCATGCAAGCGGGAACTTGGCGGCTCCTTTGGTGCGGATGACCGAAGAGAATACAGGAGCCTATACGTTGAAACCTATTTGGGGGAAGGTGGAAAATGCTGATTTCTATGAGATAGAGGCGAATGGTATGTTGTATACGACGATACGTGATACGGAACTTCTGTTCGAAGATCTGAAGCCGGAAACGGATTACCTGTTTAACATACGTGCTGTCAACAAAGACGGGCTGTCGGCATGGACGCCGCTGGCGGCAAAGACCCGAAACAATCCGCTGGAGTTTGCCATTCGGGGTATCAAGGGAGAGACGAGCGTAGAGAATCAGGCGGGATTCGGTGTGAACCGCTTCTTCGATTTTGCCGAATCGGGCGACCTCTGGCATACGAAGTACGGCGCAAAAGCTTTGCCGTTCGAATTGATTGTTGATCTGGTGACGGTAAATCAGTTGGATAAGTTCTGGTATTTGCCTCGCGTGGACGCCGGAAACGGAACCTTACTCAAAGGCTCGGTGGCTTACAGCATGGATAAAGACAAATGGACGGATGCAGGAACGTTTGAATGGAAGCGCAATGGAGACACGAAAGAATTTGTATTTGCCGCCCGCCCGTCGGCACGTTACATCAGGCTCTCGGTTACGGAAGCTGTGGGCAATTACGGTTCTGGTCGCGAACTCTATGTGTTTAAGGTGCCCGGTACGGAAAGCTACCTGCCCGGCGACATCAACAACGACGGGAAGATTGACGAGAACGACCTGTCATCGTACATGAACTACACCGGTCTGCGTCGTGGTGACTCTGATTTTGAAGGATACATCAGCAACGGAGACATTAACAAGAACGGGCTGATCGATGCGTATGACATTTCGGTGGTGGCCACTTTACTCAACGGGGGCGTGAAACCGCTGCCTAATGAAAAAGTTGGTGGAACGCTTTCCGTCAGTACAGCTAAACAGGTATACCAAGCGGGTGAAATGGTAGAGGTGCGTGTGAAGGGGAACGACCTGAAAGCGGTCAACGCGCTCAGCTTTGCCCTGCCTTACGATCAGGAAGAATATGAGTTTGTGGGTGTGGAACCGTTGCAGATGAAAGCCATGGAGAATTTAACTTACGACCGGCTGCATACCAATGGCATGAAGGCCCTTTATCCGACCTTTGTTAACTTGGGAATGCAGGAGACGCTCGAGGGAAGTGTGGAACTTTTTGTCCTGAAGTTCAAGGCGAAGAAGCGCGTGCGTGCCGACTGGAAGCCGGCAGACGGCATGCTGGTCGACCGTCGGCTGGGTATTTCTGCTTTTTGAAGAAAGATAGCCGGATAAGCAGCGGCAGTTCCGATGGTATCTCGGAATAGTTAATGGGGCAGCTTCATGTATCTTTTGCCGGTCGAAACAAAATCCCCTTTGTCTTAGCCTTGTATTATAATAAATGAGAGCTAAGGCAAAGGGGATTCTCTCTGGAGGTCTCATTGCTTAAAAGTCATATAAAAATGGATGAACTACTTCCTGATCCATGTACATGAATATGATGGAGACTACTTCAAAGATCTGGCAGACCTACTTCGGGACATTCCTGCATATTGAGTAGTTCGGACAATACTATATTTACAGGTAATATATCCGAAAACTATTTATGGGGCTGTCCGATTTTTGGGCGGCCCCGCAAAACCATTTAAGGAGACAGTCTTTTTTCGATATTTTTTAAAGGTTGTCGATTATCCCTATTCTGGCTTTGGAAAGATCCCATCTTATTGGTTTGCCGCGAATCTTCTCGCCTGTTCTTCTATCAATTCTTTGTCGTCGAAGTAATTGATCTTCATTGCTTTCTTTACGTCCGATAATGTGTCGGCGGCAGCGGCTCTCGCCACTTCGCATCCTTTTCGCAGCATCTCGTAAATGCCTGGAATGTCTTTTTCGAATTCCTTCCGGCGGTTGCGGATGGGCTCCAAAGTCTCTTGCATGATGGCGTTCAGGAACCGTTTCACTTTTACGTCTCCCAAGCCGCCGCGCTGGTAGTGGGCTTTTAACTCCGCCAGATTCGGATAATCGGGCAGGTAACGCTCGAAATGTTCGGGGCGGCTGAAAGCGTCGAGATAAGTGAAGACCGTGTTTCCTTCGATCTTGCCCGGGTCTTGCACGCGAATGTGTCCCGGATCGGTGTACATACTCATCACTTTCTTTTGTATCTCGTCTGCCGTATCCGACAGGTAGATGCAGTTGCCCAGCGATTTGCTCATTTTCGCTTTGCCATCGGTCCCCGGCAAACGCAGGCACGCGGCATTTTGAGGCAGCAGTATTTCAGGCTCTACCAATGTTTCACCATAGATATGGTTGAAGCGGCGAACAATCTCGCGTGCCTGTTCGAGCATCGGTTCCTGATCTTCCCCCACGGGCACGGTTGTAGCGCGGAAAGCCGTGATGTCGGCCGCCTGACTGATGGGATACGTAAAGAATCCTACGGGGATGCTGGCTTCGAAGTTGCGCATCTGTATCTCGGTCTTCACTGTCGGGTTGCGTTGCAGGCGCGACACGCTGACGAGATCCATGTAATAAAAGGTGAGTTCGCACAGTTCGGGAATCTGCGATTGGATGAAAATAGTAGCCTTCTCCGGATCCAATCCGCAGGCAAGATAGTCGAGGGCTACTTCAATCACATTCTGACGCACCTTTTCCGGATTGTCGATATTGTCGGTCAATGCCTGTGAGTCGGCAATGAAAACAAACATCTTGCTGTAGTCGCCGGCATTCTGCAACTCCACTCTTCCTTTCAGCGAACCCACGTAGTGCCCGATATGAAGTCGTCCGGTAGGGCGGTCGCCTGTCAATATGATTTTTTCTTTCTTCATTTTATTACCTTATTATATAATTGAACCGCAAAGATAGACATAAAAAGTGAAAGAAGCGCCAAAACCGTCTTACTTCATTTTGAGAAAAAGAAAGGCTTTCTTTTTGCTATGTGCGAAAAAAGTCGTTACTTTGCGCCGAATAAGAAAAACTGAGAATGAATCAACAGGAAGTCAGAAGTAAGTATTACCTCCATTCGGACGATTTTTATCCGGATACGGCAAGCTTCTTCTTTTTTTCTGAAAAAACGATATGTAAGTTCTTTGGTAATGCGTTAGTCCTTCTTTAAGGGTAACGCATTTTTTTTATATGTACCTTAGGTATAAAACATATTTATAACAAAAAAGATGGAAAAGGAAATGAAGAAAGTCCTCGTGTTAGGTTCCGGGGCTCTTAAAATCGGACAGGCCGGTGAGTTCGACTACTCCGGCTCGCAAGCGCTCAAGGCGTTGAAAGAAGAAGGTATCAGTTCGGTATTGGTCAATCCGAATATCGCCACCATTCAGACTTCGGAGGGGATTGCCGATAAAGTTTATTTCCTTCCCGTGACTACTTATTTCGTAGAAGAAATTATAAAGAAAGAGCGTCCCGATGGCATCTTGCTGGCATTTGGCGGGCAAACGGCCCTGAACTGCGGTGCCGAACTCTACACCAAAGGCGTTCTCGACAAGTATGGAGTGAAAGTGTTGGGAACCTCGGTAGAAGCCATTATGTATACCGAAGACCGCGACTTGTTTGTGAAAAAGCTGGATGAAATAGGCATGAAGACTCCCGTCAGCCAAGCGGTGGAGAATATGAAAGATGCCATTGAAGCTGCCGAGCGTATCGGATTTCCCGTGATGGTTCGTTCGGCTTATGCGCTTGGCGGACTGGGTAGCGGTATCTGCCGGGATAAGGAGGAGTTTGTCAAACTGGCGGAAAGCGCTTTTGCTTTTTCGAAACAGATATTGGTGGAAGAGTCGTTGAAAGGGTGGAAAGAGATAGAGTTCGAAGTCATCCGCGATACCAACGACCATTGCTTCACGGTGGCGAGCATGGAGAATTTCGATCCGCTCGGCATCCATACCGGAGAGTCGATAGTGGTAGCCCCTACCTGTTCGCTCGACGATAAGGAGCTGAAGATGCTTCAGGAATTGTCTACCAAATGTATCCGCCATCTGGGTATTGTAGGCGAATGTAACATTCAGTATGCGTTCAATTCCGAAATCGATGACTATCGTGTGATTGAAGTGAACGCCCGCCTGAGCCGTTCTTCGGCGTTGGCTTCGAAGGCTACCGGATATCCGCTGGCTTTTGTCGCCGCCAAGGTGGCTCTCGGATACACGCTCGATCAGATCGGCGAGATGGGAACGCCGAATTCGGCTTATGTGGCTCCGCAACTCGATTATTATATTTGCAAAATTCCGCGCTGGGACTTGACAAAGTTTGCCGGAGTATCGCGCGAAATCGGCTCCAGCATGAAGTCGGTAGGCGAGATCATGTCTATCGGACGTTCGTTTGAAGAAATCATCCAGAAAGGTTTGCGCATGATCGGACAGGGAATGCACGGCTTCGTAGGTAATAACGGAGTGCGTTTCGATGATTTGGAGAAAGAGCTTTCATGCCCTACCGACTTGCGTATTTTCGCTCTGGCGCAGGCGTTGGAAGAGGGATATACTATCGAGCGTATCCACGAGCTGACGAAGATCGATCCCTGGTTCCTCGGCAAGCTGAAAAACATTGTAGACTATAAAGAGAAGCTGTCTGCCTACAACAAAGTGGAAGACATACCGGCTGACGTGATGCGTCAGGCTAAGGTGCTCGGCTTCTCCGACTTCCAGATTGCCCGCTTTGTGCTGAACCCTGCAAGCAATATGGAGAAAGAAAACTTGATGGTACGTGCGCATCGTAAAGCCTTGGGTGTGCTTCCTGCAGTGAAACGCATCAACACCGTAGCTTCGGAACATCCGGAACTGACCAACTATTTGTACATGACGTATGCGGTGGAAGGGTATGACGTGAATTATTATAAAAATGAGAAATCGGTAGTCGTGCTGGGTTCCGGCGCTTACCGTATCGGTAGCTCGGTTGAGTTCGACTGGTGTTCGGTGAATGCCGTGCAAACCGCACGTAAGCTGGGTTATAAGTCGATCATGATCAACTATAATCCGGAAACCGTATCTACCGACTATGATATGTGCGACCGGCTCTATTTCGACGAGCTTTCTTTCGAACGTGTGCTCGACGTAATTGACCTTGAGCAGCCTCGTGGGGTAATTGTTTCTGTGGGCGGACAGATTCCGAACAATCTTGCCATGAAGCTGTATCGCCAGTCTGTGCCGGTGCTGGGAACTTCTCCACTCTCTATCGATCGTGCCGAAAATCGCAACAAATTCTCGGCGATGCTTGATCAGCTCGGTATCGACCAGCCGGCATGGCAGGAGCTTACCAGCCTCGAAGATGTGAAAGATTTTGTTGACAAGGTAGGATATCCTGTGCTGGTTCGCCCTTCTTATGTGCTTTCGGGTGCGGCGATGAACGTCTGCTACGATGACGAAGAATTGGAGAACTTCTTGAAGATGGCTGCCGAAGTGTCGAAAGAATACCCGGTGGTGGTTTCGCAATTCCTCGAAAATACGAAAGAGATTGAGTTTGACGCCGTGGCGCAGAACGGTGAGGTGGTAGAATATGCCATCTCCGAACACGTAGAGTTTGCCGGTGTGCACTCCGGTGATGCCACGCTGGTGTTCCCTGCGCAGAAGATTTACTTCGCCACTGCCCGTCGCATCAAGAAAATCAGTCGTCAGATAGCGAAAGAACTGAATATCTCGGGGCCGTTCAATATTCAATTTCTTGCCCGCAACAACGAGGTGAAGGTGATAGAATGCAACTTGCGTGCTTCTCGCAGTTTCCCGTTTGTGTCGAAAGTGCTGAAGCGCAATTTCATCGAAACGGCTACGCGAATCATGCTTGATGCTCCTTATACCCGTCCGGATAAATCGGCATTCGATATCGACTGGATCGGAGTGAAAGCTTCTCAGTTCTCTTTCTCTCGTCTGCACAACGCCGATCCTGTGCTGGGTGTAGACATGTCTTCTACCGGCGAGGTGGGATGTATCGGCGACGACTTTTCGGAAGCGTTGCTCAATGCCATGATCGCTACTGGATTCACCATTCCCGAAAAGGCGGTGATGTTTTCTTCCGGTGCGGTGAAGTCGAAAGTCGACCTGCTCAATGCCAGCCGTATGCTTGCCGCCAAAGGCTACCGGATTTACGGAACTGCGGGAACGGCCGCTTTCCTGAATGCCCACGGCGTAGATACTACACCGGTTTACTGGCCTGATGAGAAACCGGGAGCGGAAAACAATGTGATGAAGATGATAGCCGACCATAAATTCGACTTGATTGTCAATATCCCGAAGAATCATACGAAGCGCGAGCTGACCAACGGTTATCGTATCCGCCGCGGAGCAATCGACCATAACATTCCGCTGATTACGAACGCTCGTCTGGCGAGTGCCTTTATCGAAGCTTTCTGTGAACTGAAGCAGGAGGATATCCAGATCAAGAGCTGGCAAGAGTATAAGTAGTCAGGATAACGAGAGCGATAAAAAAGAGAATAAAGGGACTGTTTAGAAAGTCGCCTTATAATAGAAAAGGTTGTGCTGAACGTTCCTTTCACAAAATCAGTAGGCTGTCTCAGAGTTGAAAAATGAGACAGCCTTACTTGTGATTTGGCAGATTGAAATATAATAACCCCCTTGTTTTAGCCCTGACCTGCAATCTATGTAAAGCTAAACAAGGGGGTTGTCTTAAAAAGAGGTTTAATCTATACGATTTTGATTTTCTATTTTGAAACAGGCTTCCGGGGTTTATGTTCTGAGAAACTTTGTTGCATTCTCTTTTAACCGCGAAGCTGCTATACGGAGTCTTTGGGGAGAAAGTTCTGCGTGATAACAGCCTTCGACGGTTGTTAATGAATACCGGTTATCCTATTTATTCGTCTGTTTTTCAGTGTTCCCGATGCAATAGTTGTACACTTTCAGGTTACTGATTCTACTGTTGAAGCTGCCCGCTTTCTGCAATGGGAAAACCAGTGTGGGCAGATAATACATCGCATCTTTGCCTCCGTTGAAAATGCGTTTCTCCACTTCCATCTTCTCTTTCACCTTTCCGTCGACAAACAGCGTCACTCCCTTATTGGTACCTTCAAGGCGGATGTTCGCTTTTTCTCCCGGATTCACTTTATAGACAAATGTGTCCAGATAACCGTCGCGTGCAAATCCTATCATCCCACGAATGGGGTCGGAGAGATAGAATACGGCATTTTCAGAACGGAACAACTCTGCGCCCGGTTGCTCTGCCATCCCTTCAATGTCGAAGCTGACGGTGTAATTGTAGCCTATCTCCGGATATGGCGACCGGCTTTCCGGAGCAACGGCAGGCTGTTCGTACACCAAACTTCTTTCCGTACCGATGCGTGCCAACTGGTTTACTCCCGGAGCTTCACTCAATAGGTGTCGTTTGTCACCGTACGCTTCGAAGGGCAAGCCGGTCTTTGCGCCGGTCCACATCTTCACCGAGAGAGTTTGCAAGGCGGGGAATACACGATGGTGAATGTCTTTCACTGATACGCCATTGCCTGCATGGTCGTTCCATACAGCGAACATGCCGCCCAAAATATTCGGGTCTTTTTCTTCGAACACCTCTTTGCCGATGCGTGCCGGAGTCCATTCCTTATACAGATAGGCCTCGTTGAGGTAGTCTTGATAATATCCTGCCATCGGTACGATGTAAACCATCCCGTCGGGTATGCTGATAAGCTGGTAGCCTTGCTTCACCATCTCTCTCGGATCGGCATATCCGTTGTACCATGCACCCATCAATACATTTTCCGATTTTACGGGTGTGTCTCCTTTGGCATGTGTGAGCGCTCCCCAAACCACCGCCTGCTTGCCGAAACTTTCCACATAACGGATGTAGTGGTCGGTGAATGCGCGGAACTGCTCCACCACTTCTTTCTTGGCATTCGAATATTCGTCAGTTCCGATGTGTACACGCTTGCCTGTGAACACGGGTTCGGGCCCCGATAAATACTCCTTGAACAGCCCGTCGACAAACTTGAATGTCTCAGGATTGAAAATATCCAAGTGATCCATCCCGTATTCCTTGCTTCCGATTTCCGGTTTGTAGTGAGTGAAGGCCAGCGAATGGGCGGGTACGTCGATTTCGGGAATGATTTCTACGAATTGCGCCGCCGCTTCGTGTTGGAACTCTTTGAATTCGGCTTTCGAGTATGAACCGTCACGTGCAGTCAGTCCCGGATAAGTTTCCGACTCGAGGCGGAAAGCTGCGTAGGTCTTCGCCCAGTCGTTGTTGAAAAACTGCTTGAATCCGTTGTCGTTCAGGTGCACCTGCAAAGTATTCATTTTATAATACGCCATCACCTTTACAAGGTCTTTCAGATAGCTCATGGGGATGAACTTCCGTCCGCAGTCGATCATGAAACCACGCATCCGGTAGTCGGGAAAGTCTCTTATCTCTCCTTGCGGCAGTTCCCGATTGTCCGTTTGTTCCGATAGTTGCAGCAAGGTGCGGGTGCCCCAGTAGACACCTTGTGCGGTGGGCGCTGAGATTGTCACGCGGTCGGTTATTTTCATCCGGTAACCCTCTTCACCCAACTGCTTGTCGGAAGCCAATGTGAGAAGAATATCTCCTGGACGGGCTTTCCCTTCATCAACGCCGGGCTTAACGCCAAACATAGTCCCGTAATCTTCAGAAAGCATGCGAGCGATGCGCAGGAGTTCTGCCGATGATTTTCCGGACACTACAATCCGCATTTCAGACGCAGGGGTAAATATTCCTTTTCCACCTTTCCACTCTTTCAGTTCGGGAACGGCAAAAGGCTTCGGGTTGACGGCGGCACAGACAAGGCTGCCGGTGAAACTGAGAAATACGCTCAGAATAAAAGCTCTGGTAATAGTTTTTCGGTTTTTCATGTAATCAACGAATAATGTTATTTGTTATTAATTAAGCGGCTAAAATAGGTATAATTCCGGTACTTGCCATTTGAAGCTGAAATTATTAGCTTATTTTTGCTATTCAAACTTTTTGAACATAGCCAATCATGCTGATACTATTATCTTGCGCCAAAACGATGAGCGATGCTTCGAAGCAAAAGACTCCTTTCATCACCACGCCCCGCTTTCGGAAAGAGGCTGCCGCAATCGCCCTGCAGATGTCGCAGCTTTCCGTGCAAGAGCTGGAGCGATTGTTGCGGGTGAATGCCAAAATTGCTGTCGAAAATTACAAACGTTATCAACAGTTTCATGCCGAGGGAGTGCGCGAACTTCCTGCCTTGCTGGCATATACGGGGATTGTTTTCAAAAGGTTGAATCCGAAAGATTTTTCGGCGGATGATTTCGAATATGCCCAGGAGCATTTGCGGCTGACTTCTTTCTGCTATGGATTGCTTCGTCCGCTGGATGCTATCAGGCTTTACCGGTTGGAGGGGGACGCAGTGTTGCCTGAATTGGGTAATCGGACGTTGTTTGCCTATTGGCGGGAGCGTCTAACTGATGTGTTTATCGACGACATCAAGCGGGCGGGAGGGGTACTCTGCAATCTGGCGAGCGACGAGATGCGCGGCTTGTTCGACTGGAAGCGTGTAGAAAGCGAAGTGCGTGTCGTCACTCCCGAGTTTCATGTCTGGAAAAACGGCAAGTTGGCTACTGTAGTGGTGTATACCAAAATGTCGAGGGGTGAAATGGCCCGCTACATCTTAAAGAACCGGATTGAATCGCCCGAAGAATTGAAACGTTTCGTTTGGGAGGGTTTTGAATATAATGAACGTTTGTCGTCGGAGCGAGAATTTGTATTTACTAATGGATATGGAGGATGAAGGTATGACTGAACCGGAGAAAATGCGCAACGGACAGTTGGCGGATATGTCCGACCCGGAATTGCAGCGACGTTTTGAACGTGCCAAAAAACTACTGGCACGAATGCGCGGACTGAGTACGTATGATGAGGCTTATCGCGGACTGTTGGAAGAATTGGTTCCGGGTATTCCTGTTACTTCGGTCATCTTTCCGCCTTTCTACTGCGATCATGGAGATGGAATCAAGTTGGGCGAACATGTGTTCGTCAATGCCAATTGTACTTTTTTAGACGGTGCGTACATCACTGTCGGCAGTCATACCCTGATAGGCCCTTCGGTGCAAATCTACACGCCGCACCATCCGATGGATCATTTGCAGCGGAGAACTCCCGGTGAATATGCTTTTCCGGTAACCATAGGAGAGGATTGCTGGATTGGGGGAGGAGCGATCATTTGTCCCGGAGTGACCATTGGCGACCGTTGTGTGATCGGTGCGGGAAGTGTAGTGACGAAAGATATTCCTTCCGACAGCGTAGTGGTAGGAAACCCTGCCCGTGTCATTCGCAAGAATACTCCTTAAAATAACAATACTTAATTGCTTTTGTTGCAAGAATCAATTCGTCTTTCGTCTGTGTTTTATTCGTCTGCCGCTCGGGAGATGAATAAAACACAGACGAGAGATGAATAAAACATTAAGCGAATCCGTTAGCTATTGCGAAGCAAGGCCTTATTTTAAATGCTTTCGTTTGTCTTGAAAAACTTTTCGGGAAGTCAGTTCCATAGGCCACTTGCTTTCTGTTTAATATCATTCTCCTGTGTCTTCCTCTGCATATATATCCGTGGTCGGGAAGCGTGTTTTTCAGGCAGAAGTGATATTGCTTTTGTTTTGTAAACAGCTGCGCTTCGTTTTGTGGGCACTCTGTTGCTTGCTGTGGCATTTTACTTCTTTATTGACTTGCAAAAAAAGAACTTTGTTTTCTGCTGAAAATCAACACTGTTTTTTCTTGAAACAAAAAAATAGAAAAAATAATAAGTAAAATACTTGCAGGATCCAAAAAATGCCGTACCTTTGCATCGCTTTTGAAACGGAAGTGTACGGGCGTTTAGCTCAGCTGGTT
>OHBE01001180.1_pt1 | contig 24028 bp, 18 predicted proteins | sample 1577231 | NCBI WGS metagenome assembly OHBE01 (sample SAMEA3541506, study PRJEB24748) | human gut metagenome | biome: human gut; feature: human-associated habitat; material: faeces | place: China | collected 2012 | reverse complement strand
ATTTTGAAGTCAAATTTTATCTTGTAAAACCCAATCTAAAATTTAAAATCTAAAATCTAAAATTATTCTATTCTTCCCCCTTCCCGTGGCAATTCTTGTATTTCTTACCACTTCCGCAAGGACACGGATCATTACGTCCAACCTTGGGACCCACTTTCACGGGTTCAGTCTTACGGGGAGCTTGATTGGTCTGAGCGGCAGGAGCATCACTACGTCCCGTACGCATCTTACTTAAATCGGTTCGTCTCTCTTCTGCCTGTTTCACTTCTTCAGGAGCCTCAAAAGGAATTTGTCCCTTCATCAAAGTAGACACGACATTCTTGTTAATTTTGTCCACCATACTCTTGAACAAGTTGAATGACTCGAACTTATAGATCAATAACGGGTCTTTCTGCTCGTAAGTTGCATTCTGCACGGATTGTTTCAAATCATCCATTTCACGTAAATGCTCTTTCCACGCATCATCGATATGAGCCAACATGATCGACTTCTCGTAAGCCCGGATCAATTCCTCACCTTCAGATTTGTAAGTCTTCTCAAGATTCGCCACAACATTATAAGCCCGCTTTCCATCGGTAAACGGCACCACGATATTCTTGAACATTTCCCCTCTCTGCTCGAAAACATTCTTGATCACCGGGAAAGCCTGTTTAGCGATAGTTTCCGTCTTACGACTGAATGTATCCCGAACCTCCTTGTACAATCTCTCTGTCAAGTTGTTAGCAGAAGTCTTTTGGAAATCCTCTTCTTTTATATCAAAATCAACGGCAAAATATTTCAACACATCCATACGGAAACCTTCCAAATCATTAGCCTCCTTGTGTTCTTCCACCAACGCCTCGCATACATCATACATATTATTGGCAATATCCACTCCGATTCTCTCTCCCAACAACGCATGACGTCTTTTCTTGTAGATCACCTCACGTTGAGAGTTCATCACGTCGTCATATTCCAACAAACGCTTACGAATACCGAAGTTATTTTCCTCCACCTTACGTTGCGCACGTTCGATAGATTTGGTAATCATGGAATGTTGGATCACGTCACCTTCTTCATGTCCCAAACGATCCATCACCCGAATGATTCTCTCGGAACTGAACAAACGCATCAAATCATCCTCCAATGACACGAAGAACTGGGAAGAACCCGGGTCACCCTGACGTCCGGCACGACCTCTCAACTGACGGTCAACACGACGAGAATCATGACGTTCCGTACCGATAATAGCCAAACCTCCGGCATCTTTCACCTCCTGGCTCAGCTTGATGTCGGTACCACGACCGGCCATATTGGTAGCAATGGTAACGGCACCGAGTCCGTTGGTAGAGCGTCCTGCTTCGGCAACAATCTGTGCTTCCTTCAGGTGCTGCTTGGCATTCAACACTTGGTGTGGTATCTTGCGCATACTGAGCATCTTGCTGAGCAACTCACTGATTTCCACAGAGGTAGTACCCACCAAGCAAGGGCGTCCGCTGTTGCGCATTTCTTCTATTTCATCGATTACGGCAGCATACTTTTCGCGAGCCGTTTTGTAGACACGGTCTTCCATATCCTTGCGTTGGATAGGACGATTGGTAGGAATTTCTACAACATCGAGCTTGTAGATGTCCCAGAATTCGCCTGCTTCGGTAGAGGCTGTACCCGTCATACCCGCTAACTTATGGTACATACGGAAGTAGTTCTGCAAGGTAATGGTAGCGAAAGTCTGTGTGGCAGCTTCCACCTTTACGTGTTCCTTGGCTTCCACAGCTTGGTGGAGTCCATCGCTCCAACGGCGGCCTTCCATAATACGACCTGTCTGTTCGTCTACGATTTTCACCTCGCCATCGAGAACAACGTATTCGTCGTCCTTATTGAACATGGTGTAAGCCTTGAGCAACTGCTGCAACGTGTGCACACGTTCGCTCTGAACACCGTAGTTGCTCATCATATCGTCTTTCTTGTCGATGTAGGTTTGCTCATCTATTACCTTGTCTTCCTTCTCTTTTTCGAGTTGCGAAAGCTCTGTTGTAATATCAGGAAGCACAAACAATTTATCGTCGTTTACCTCTTTAGCCAACCACGCCGCACCCTTGTCGGTAAGGTCGCAAGAGTTCATTTTCTCTTCTGTAACGAAGTAAAGCGGCTCTACCGCCTTTGGCATTTCACGGTTGTTGTTTGCCATATAGAACTCTTCCGTCTTCAGCATACCCGACTTAATGCCTTCTTCTGAAAGGAACTTGATGAGTGCCTTGTTCTTTGGCAGTGCCTTGTGTGAGCGATAAAGTGCCAAGAAACCTTCTTCGAGCATTACCTGACGTTCTTTCTCGTCCTTGCAATCGGCTGCACTCGAAATCTTTGTGCGTGCTTCTGCAAGCAATTCGGTAGCTTGCTTGCGCTGAACTTCAAAGAGTTTCTGAACCAATGGCTGATATTCCTCAAACATCTGGTCGTCGCCTTTAGGTACAGGACCGCTAATAATAAGAGGTGTACGGGCATCATCTACCAACACAGAGTCTACCTCATCGACAATGGCATAGTTGTGCTTGCGCTGCACGAGGTCGGCAGGCGATACTGCCATATTGTCGCGCAGGTAGTCGAAACCGAACTCGTTGTTTGTACCGAAAGTAATATCGGCTTGGTAAGCGCGGCGACGTTCTGGCGAGTTGGGCTGATGTTTGTCGATGCAATCGACCGACAAACCGTTGAATTCGTACAATGGACCCATCCATTCAGAGTCACGTTTGGCAAGGTAATCGTTCACCGTTACCACGTGAACGCCATTTCCTGTCAAAGCGTTGAGGAAGACAGGCAAGGTAGCCACGAGGGTCTTACCTTCACCCGTTGCCATTTCGGCAATCTTACCTTGGTGGAGTACCGTACCGCCGAAAAGCTGAACGTCGTAGTGAACCATTTCCCACTTGAGGTCGTTACCGCCTGCTGTCCAGTGGTTGTGGTAGATAGCCTTGTCGCCGTCGATGGTTATGAAGTCTTTTCGTGGGTCGGCTGCAAGCTCACGGTCGAAGTCGTTTGCCGTAACGATGGTTTCTTCGTTCTCTGTAAAGCGGCGAGCCGTATCTTTTACGATAGAGAAAGCAATAGGCATAACTTCGTCCAATGCCTTTTCGTAGTTATCCAATGCTTCCTTTTCGAGCTTGTCTATCTTGTTGAAAATATCCTCACGCTCGTCGATTGGTGTATCTTCGATGCTCTCACGGAGTTTTGCTATTTCCTCGCGTTGCTGCTTGCCAGCATCTTGAACATATTGTTGTATTTCCTTTGTTTTAGCACGCAAGTCGTCGTTGCTAAGTTCCTTGATAGCTGGGTAGGCAGCTTTGATTTTATCAACATACGGTTGAATGAGTTTCATATCGCGTGTTGATTTGTCTCCAAAAAGAGACTTCATTAATTTTGTGAAGTTCATTTTAATGTCTGTATTTCAGTGGACGTGTTTGTTTGTCGTTCATTTAATCTGTTATAAGTCCACTGTGTGAATATTGTTTTATTTTATCGCTGTAATTGATTACGCTTATTGAAGCGTGTTTATGAGATAAAACGACTCGGCGCACGTATTAATATTGCAGAATTGACCGAGGGATTCGGCAAATAGTTTGATATTGTTTTTCTAAGATTTTCTAATTGTCGTACATTGTGTACAGCCTTGTGTCTGTCGGAGAGAGCAAGGCGTGTGGCTGCAGGTTTGTTTTCTTCTTCCTTTGAAATGTTCTTGTAGGCTTCGATAACCGACAATATGTCAGTTTCCACACCTTTTATATTAAGATGATTGCAAAACTCTTCTAAAGTAGCATTGCCCATTGCCGCCTTTAGCGCAGACTGGTATGTCTGTGCTTCTACGCCTGTTGTTGCTAACACTACGAGCAGTGCGGTAATGTATTTATTCATCATTTTGCCTTGTTTTCTATCGTTGCCGTATAGACATTCTTAATCAACCATTGATGGAAGACACAATTAAATAGCAAGAATAGTGCCACAATTAATATTGGAACAGGAATTTTTTGGAAAAAGCTACCGATAAATCCAATTATGATTGATACTTCCCAAGCCGTCCACCACCAATGTTTCTGCTTGCGTCTGATGCTCTTGACAACCGAAGGAATGAGGAACAGAGCCAACGGATTGAACAAGAATATTATCATATTGAGGCTTACAGAAGGGTGGCAAGAGAATATCATAACAAACAAGAGAAGCCCTATAATGCCCGAAACAACCATCAACAGAACGTCCCAACCCCATAAAGCGATTTTCTTTTTATACTCTATGAGCAATACGAAAATAGCAAGAATGGCAAACGCAATTGCAACTTGAAAGGGCGAAATAAAGGTGCTTGCCTCTTCTGAAGACTTGCTGGGCTGTAAGAGAACCGATGTTTGCTTTACCAAAGGCTGTCCGTTGTGTATTGCACCTTCGATGTATTTGCGCAGGTTATCGGGCAGAAACAGTTTCTGTTCTTCTGTTTTAACGGGCAAATCGGCAGTTACACCTAATAATATATCCTCACCAAACTGCGTCCAAGCATCGTTTTTGTTCCATTCGTGTATCATTTCACGAAACGAAGGCAAAGGTTTTGTATTGTCAGCAGTATATTTAGTATTGCCATTTAAATGGTCGAGAAGCATGTGTTGTGCCCTTGTGGTGCAATTGTCGTAAAAGAAATTGTATCTATACACAACATTTTTGGGAAGCAAGTTCTTCTTTAAGGCAAGGTAAATTTTATATTTTTCCTCCTTGGTGAGGTTCAATACCTGTTCAATAATGCCTCTACCCTCGTATGAATATATGAAAAGCATCTCTTCAGTTGTAGATATGCCAATGCGATAATCGGTCATTCCCAATACGAAACGAGGAATAAAGTAAGGTTGTTCAAATGAAAATACACCATAATTGGCAACAAGGTCGTTGCCGTTTGCAATATCGTTGTAGCGAATGGCAGTGTGTCCGTATTGCGCCCATACCTCCTTGCCAGGCGTACAAGTCAAGAGAGAGATTTCAACAGAGTCCGAATAGGTCAATGAATCTGCTTTTGCAGCCAGTGGCAAAACTGATAGCAAAATGCAGACAACTATATATCGAACGAGCTTTTTCATTTGTTTGGCAAAGGTAATGAAAAACTGTGATACCGCAAAGAAACCTTATTAAAAATCAAAATAGTATATAGAATTTCTATGTTATCATTTTTTTTTAATAACTTTGCACTGTTTATATTTTTTGAAATTACAAATAGATGAAGAAAATACTCACAGCAGCACTCTGCGTAGCCTTATCAATTACGGCAATGGCACAGAGCGGCACTAATTCTCCATACAGTCAATTTGGATTAGGAACATTGTCTCCGCAGTCTTCAAGCTTCAACCGTAGTATGAACGGATTGGCATACGGTTTCCACGAACACAACCAGATAAACTTCCAAAATCCTGCTTCATACTCTGCTTTAGATTCACTTTCGTTTATATTCGACGCAGGTGTGAGTTTGCAAATGACCAACTTTGATGAGAATGGGCATAAGAAAAACGCCAACAATGGTAATATAGAGTATATCAACGCAGCCTTTCGGGCTTTCAAGCACGTAGGTGTCAGTTTCGGTTTGATGCCTTATACAAATGTAGGATACAGCTACACAAGCCGCAGCAATGTAAACCCCAAACCCAATCCATCGTTGCCAGAGCCAACATATTCTAACACTTTCAACGGAACAGGTGGTATAAGACAAGCTTACTTCGGTCTTGGCTGGGAACCATTCAAAGGACTTGCCATCGGTGCGAACATTGCTTACCTTTGGGGAAACTTGGAGCGTACCGTCGTGAACAGTTACAGCGACTCGTATATAAACACGCTCTCGAAAACTTATACATACGAAGTTAAGAGTTACAAAGCTGATTTCGGCTTGCAATATACGCAGAAACTTTCCAAAAAGAATGCCATTACTTTGGGCTTGACTTATTCTTTAGGACACAAGCTAAACTCTGATGCAGTGTGCAACATTATATCCAAGAACTCGCAGACTTCCGTGAACGATACAACAAGCTATGCAATAAAAGACGCTTTAAGCCTGCCTCACGTTTTCGGTGTAGGCTTGATGTGGAACCACAACAACCAACTGAAGCTGGGAGTAGACTATCAGTTGCAGAAGTGGGCAGATATTAAAATGCCACAGTTCAACGTTGTCAATGATAAAGCAAGCTACACGCTTGTGGGCGGACAACTCAAAGATATGCAGAAGCTGACATTGGGTGGAGAATACTGCAAAGGCGAACGCTACCGCAATTTCTTCAGCCAGTTGCACTACCGTGCAGGTGTAAGCTATTCTACACCTTATATAATGATAAACAAACAAGACGGGCCAAAGGAAATATCTGCAAGTCTTGGATTGGGCATTCCTATCGTAAACAACTATAACCACAGGAGCTTGCTCAACGTCGGAGTAGAATGGGTGAACAGAAGTGCCACAGGTTTGATAAAAGAAAATATGTTCCGCATCAATGTAGGTCTTACTTTCAACGAACGTTGGTTCGCTAAGTTCAAGGTACGCTAAAACCTGTTATACTTGCATTATGAAACAAAGCAAACTTTTCATCTCTTGTATGATAATTGCTTTATGTGTCATACCCTTTTTGGCTTCGTGCAGCGAAAAACGTGGAAATACAGCCCCTGCCATACACGAGCGCGATTCTGTTCCTATCATGACAACATACGGTGTCAATACATTGATTTCCGATTCAGGAGTCATCAAGTACCGTATCATTGCCGAAGAATGGGAAGTGAACGAGGTAAAGAACCCTTCACGATGGACTTTCAATAAAGGTTTGTTGCTCACACAGTTCGACTTAAAGAAGCGCATCGTAGGGTTTATGCAATGCGACACGGCTATCTATTACGATAAGGAACGCCGTTGGGAACTTCACGGACACGTACAGATTGTAACTGCAAACAACGTGGAATTTTATAGTAGCGAACTATTCTGGGACGAACGGAACCACGAAATATGGTCGCACAAATATTCTCGTATAAAGACTCCCGACAAGGCCTTGGAGGGAAACTGGTTCAAGAGCGACGAACAAATGACGGTCTATGAAATACGACAAACGAAAGGTTGGGGTATTTTCAATGAGCGTGAATTTGTGCCAAATAGCGACGGAGCAATGTCGATGCCGTCTGCCCCGATAGATACAATGGCTCACAAGAACTTACAAGGAGTAGTATTAAATCGATAAGGAGAAACATTGGATATTAGTTTAATAATAGGAATTTTAGTGTCTTTGACATTGTCTGCATTCTTTTCTGGAATGGAGATAGCTTTCGTTTCGAGTAACAGAATGCTTGCAGAAATGGACAAAGAGAAGAATGGCTTTGCACAAAGATGCCTGCAAATATTTTATCGAAACCCCAATGGCTTTGTCTCAACAATGCTCGTAGGCAACAATATCGTGTTGGTTTTGTACGGAATATTGTTTGCCGACATCTTCAACGCCACACTCTTCCTGTCCTTTTCGCCCGTTACGCAGGTTGCCTTAAACACCATTCTTTCAACCATTATCGTTGTTTTCACAGGCGAGTTCATTCCGAAAGTATTGTTTAAAAGCAGTCCCAATGCGCTGCTGTCGTTCTTTGCTCCACTCGCTTACCTTTTCTTCATTGTATTATGGCCTATCAGCCGTTTCTCTACTTTCATATCACGCATAATGTTAAGAACCATAGGCGTGAAGGTTGATGAAGTGAAAAACGACGGTACTTTCACCAAAGTAGACTTAGATTACCTGCTCCAAAGCTCCATCGAGAACGCAAAAGACGATGGAAAATTGGAAGAGGAAGTAAAGATTTTCCAGAACGCATTAGAGTTTACCGACACGAAAGTAAAGGACTGTATGGTGCCTCGCACAGAGATAAAAGCCGTTGATATAACCTGTCCTGTTGCCGAATTGCAGCAGAAATTCATTGAAAGCGGAAACTCCAAGATAGTTGTTTACAAGGACGACATCGACCATATAGAAGGTTATATCCACTCTTCGGAGATGTTCAAGAACCCCCAAGTGTGGCACGACCATATCCGAAAAATGCCTTTCGTGCCCGAAACAATGACTGCCCAAAAGCTGATGCACATGTTCCTGCAGCAGAAGAAGAGCCTTGGCGTGGTTGTAGACGAGTTCGGCGGAACCAGCGGAATAGTTTCGTTGGAAGATATTGTAGAGGAAATCTTTGGCGACATTGAGGACGAACACGACAATGCAAAGTACATAGCAAAGAAAATTGCAGACAACGAATACATTCTCTCCGCTCGTTTAGAGATAGAAAAGGTGAACGATATGTTCGATTTGGACTTACCAGAAAGCGACGACTATATGACTATAAGTGGCTTTATACTCCACGAATACCAGAGCTTCCCGAAATTAAACGAGTTAGTTAAAATAGGGAAATATGAGTTTAAAATAATCAAGAATACAATGACGAAAATAGAACTTGTGAAGCTAAAAGTTAGCGTTTAGCGCATTTTCTTCGGTAATTATTACTTTAATTATCTTTTTATTTGTATTTTTGTACGCAATTTTTGCACTGATAAAGAAATAAATCAAAAAAAATAAATAAAATAAAAAATGGCAGCATTAGGAAAAATCAGACGCAGAGGCATCACGCTGATTGTTATAATCGGCTTGGGTCTTTTTGCATTTATTGCTGAAGAGGCTTTCCGTTCTTGTAACGGTATCAAAGGCGAAGCACGACAACAAGTGGGCGAAGTCTTAGGAGAGAAAATCAACGTGCAAGACTATCAGAAGCTCGTTGACGAGTATCAAGACGCTATCAAGTTCACAATGCAACGCGACAACTTGTCAGAGAGTGAACTCAATCAGGTGAAAGACCAAGTTTGGCAGCAGATGGTAACGAATCACGTACTCGAAGCTGATGCAAAGAAGGTTGGCTTGACTGTTACCGAACAAGAGTTGCAGAACGTTCTCAACGAAGGTACAGACCCGATGTTATCGCAAACTCCTTTCATCAACCAGCAGACAGGACGTTTCGATGTAAACGCATTGAAGCAGTTCATCGACGCTTACAACAAGGCAAAAACTGCAAATCCACAGCAGGCAGAACAGATGAAGACAGCCTACAACTATTGGATGTTTGTAGAAAAGAACCTCCGTTCACAGCTCTTGGGTCAGAAGTTCCAGGCTCTCTATGCAAGCTGCGTTCTCTCTAACAAGGCTGAAGCTAAACTTGCCTTTAACGACGAGAACGAAGAAGCACAAGTGCAGTTGGCTTCAATGGCATACACTTCTGTGAAAGATGCTGACGTGAAATACACTGACGAAGACTTGAAGGCTAAGTACGAAGAACTGAAGCCAATGTTCCGTCAGACCATCGAGACCCGCGACGTGAAGTATGTAGACTTCCAGATTTTGCCAAGCCAGGCAGACCGCAACGCTATTGTAAAGGAAATGAACGCTTACCAACAGCAATTGGCAGCAGCAGCCGACCCAGCACTCGTTATCAGCAAGAGCGGCAGCCAGATTCCTTACATCGGCTTGCCAGTAAGCAGCAGTGCTTATCAGGCATATTCTGACATTGCAGGAAAAATCGACTCTTTGAGCGTTGGAACAACAAACGTTACAGAGAACAAGGAAGACAACACATTGAATATTATCCGTGTTCTGAGCAAAGAACAGTTGCCAGACTCTGTTCAGTTCCGCCAAATCCAAGTTGCTGCAGCAACAAAGGAACAAGCTGTTGCAAAGGCCGACTCTATCCAAAAGGCGTTGGCAGGTGGCGCAGACTTTGAAGCCATTGCCAAGCGTTACGGCCAGACAGGCGAAAAGGTATGGTTCACAGGTCAGCAATACGAACGCGCTACAACTATGAACCAAGACAACCGTCAGTACATCACAGCCATTATGAATGGCGAAGTAAACGGTGTTCAGAACTTGGCACTTAGTCAAGGCAACGTAATTCTTCAGGTACTCGACAAGAAGGCGATGAAGACAAAGACCAATGCTGCGATTATCAAGAAGACAATCGACTTCTCTAAGGAAACCCGCAGTGCAGCTTTCAACAAGTTCTCAGAATATGTTGCCAAGGGCACAACACTTGCTGAATTGGAAAAGAACGCAGCAAAATATGGCTACAAGGTACAGGAAAACAAGAACATAACCACTGCAGAGCACTACCTCGCAGGCATTCACGCTACCCGCGATGCCTTGAAGTGGGTGTTCGAAGCTAAGGAAGGCGATGTTTCTCCACTTTACGAGTGTGGCGACAACGACCACTTTATGGTTGTGGCATTGACAAAGATTCACCCACAAGGCTATCGTTCATGGGACGATGCAGAAGTAAAGGAAATCTTGAAGCGCGAAGTTATCAAAGACAAGAAGGCTGAACAGTTCATCTCTAAGCTCAACGGTCTGAACAGCATCGCTGCAGCACAAGCCAAGGGTGCCAAGGTTAGCGAAGTAAACCAAATCACTTTTGCTGCCCCAGCCTTTGTTCAAGCTACAGGTGCTACCGAGCCAGCACTCTCTGGTGCAGTGGCAGCAACAGCCGCAGGCAAGTTCTCTAAGAAGCCAGTTAAGGGCAATGCAGGTGTATATGTATTCCAAGTAGTGAAGAAGGCAATGCGCCCAGGCGTTAAGTACGACGAGGCTAAGCAGATGCAAATGTGTATGCAGCAGAATATGCAGGCTGCAAGCACCTTCATGCAAGACTTGGTGTTGAACGCAAAGGTAGTAGACAATCGCTACTTGTTCTTCTAAGAACGTAAACTTACACATTATATATAAGGTGGATTTGCTTGTCAAGTCCACCTTATTTTATTTCCATACCTCGCAACTGCCAACAAGTTGCTTTCCATTTTCCTGCTCTAAACAGACACTTGAAATCGCTCTCGTTTTGTAAAGAAAATTCCCTTGAAAAACGGCAATTTCGTTTTGACGTTGCGAAAGCGGCTCTTTTGCACGCCAAAACAGCCGCTTTTACCTTGCAAAACCTACGCTTTTGGAATGCAAAACAATAGGTTTTGTAACGCACTGATAACAAGTTAGTTAAACAATAAATACGCTTGCGAAAATGTTTTACACGTTTTCACCCTCTTTCCCCTACTTTCATAATGTTCTGTGCTGTATTTTTAGTTTTAGCAGACAGCAACCATAAAATATCAGCAATAAATTTGGGATATTCCATTTTTTGTATGTATCTTTGCATTCGCTTTTGCCGATATGGCTCAGTTGGTAGAGCAACGCATTCGTAATGCGTAGGTCCCCGGTTCGAGTCCGGGTATCGGCTCTTCGTCGAAGAAGGGTTCTTACAAAAGCAAAAACACAGACTTCAATACAAATCAAAATCTACAAGCGGAATTAGCACATCGGTAGTGCACGGGCTTCCCAAGCCTGGGAGGCGGGTTCGACTCCCGTATTCCGCTCTTCCTTTTTCTTTTACTTACTAAATACAAAAGGCTTACTTTTTCCTTTCTCAGTATAAGTTTGTATCAAGGAAGCAAAAGATACATTTTTTACTATTTTTGCTTGTTTTGTGGAAAAAATGCTTATCTTTGCAAAAAGAATTTAATGCTTATGAAACATAACAAGCATATATAAGCTACTTATAATAAAACACATTATGGGAACAGGCTCCCCATTGACGTGTTTATAATAGATATAGAGCCTTAACTATTGCATTATGACACTAAAATATCAAGTTAAAAAAAGTGCTCCACAAGCTGAAAAAATAAAAATGGTATGGGGCTGTTATGCAGGTTGCTGCACAAATGTAGACCGTGGTATCGAATATTAACATTTTAGAACAGAAGGGCAACTGATAAAAAATTGGTTGCCCTTATTGCGAACAATATGTGCACTGAAGTGAAAAAAAAGGAATTAGATTTATCATATAAATATAATTTTCCCACAAAGTTAGAAATAATAAGATATAAAGGAAGTATTATCATTATATCTATTGAAACTGCAAATTGGATTATCCTTAACAATGAAAAACAACTTTTGTTTTTCAATTTATTGAAGGATTTACCTATTAATAAAGCCTTAGAAAGATTTAATGGACTAAAAGAAGATTACGAACAGGTATTAATTCAAATTGAAGCAAAGCACTTTGAGGACAGGACTGTGACATTATCTTCTGTAGGTAAAAAGAAACTTCACTTTTATTTAACAAATGGATGTAATATGCAATGCCCCCATTGTTATATGTTTGCTGGAAAAAAAGAATCAAAAGAGTTATCCACAAATGAAATAAAAGATATATTGCATAAATTTAAAAAATATGGGGGTGAACAAGTTACTTTCTCAGGAGGAGAAATTACAACAAGAGCCGACATCTGTGAGATTATAGAATATGCGTCAGAACTTAATCTAGAAATATTATTGTTAACTAATGGTGTTTTATGGACCGAAGAACAAATATCAAAAATTTCATCTTTAATATATTCTGTCCAAGTGAGTATTGATGGTTTTTCAGAGGAAGAAAATTCAAAGATACGTGGTAAAGGTAATTTCAATAAAGCCCTACAGACCGTAGATAGCTTTCTGAAAAAAGGAGTAAGAACAGAAATAGCAATAACTCCTTTTTATTCTGAGGATTTAAAAAACAACTATCTGAAGTATTCCTTATTTGGAAAAGAACTTCTAGAAAAGTATGTAGACTACAACTTGTCTATAAGATTCTCATCAGATCTTATAGATGGAAGAGATGTTAAACTTTCTAAGGAAGATAAACAGATATACCATAATATTGTTGAAAATATAATTTCAGATTTTTATGGTATTAATGCTAAAACATTTCCTTTTATAAGTGTTAATAAAGATAGGCAAATACATGATAATTGTAGCTTTGGTGAATTAGCAATTTCAGCAGAAGGAGATGTTTACTTTTGTTCTCGCATTCCTTCATTACATACAGATATAAACATTCGAAAAGACTCATTTGATGAGATAATAAAAATATCACATGTAGCAGCAAATTTATCAGATGTAAATAACCTCCAACCTTGCAATGAATGTGAATTAAAGTATATATGTGGAGGAGATTGTCGAATAGAACATTTCCCAGAGTTTTCAAATTTAACCATAACAGAATTAAGTCAAACTAGTATTAAACCCAGAATGTGTTCATCTGAGATAAAGAATCACTTTTATGATTTAATGATACTAACAAATGAGGACTTATTTTCATAGACAGACCCCATTTCCTATGCTTGAAAATGCAAAAAAGATTGAAATATGAAGCCTTTAATAGAATAAATTATGTAAAATTCATTCATAATCCTTGGAATATCTACCATTTTATTTGCATCTGTAGGAATTAATTCTAAATGCTTAATGAATAGAATAAAATGACATATCGCAAGCGTTATTCGCCGCACACTCGCTTATATTGTTCTATGAGCCATTGCTTCTGTTCGGCTATGCTGATATGGCTATTATCCAGCTCGATGGCATCATCGGCTTTGCGCATAGGCGACACTTCGCGATGCGAGTCTATATAGTCGCGTTGCTTTACGTTCTCCAATATCTCCTCGAAGTCGGCTTCCATACCCTTTGCCTTGAGTTCATCGTAACGACGCTGCGCTCTTACTTCAGCCGATGCCGTTACAAAAATCTTCAGTTCGGCATTCGGAAAGACCACCGTGCCAACATCGCGGCCGTCCATAACGATGCCTTTGTCTTCGCCCATCTTCTGCTGTTGCGCCACAAGAGCTGCACGCACAAACGGAACGGCTGCAATAGGGCTGACACGCGACGACACTTCCATCGTGCGGATTTCGCTCTCTACATTCTCATTGTTAAGATAGGTGTCGGGGCGACCCGTTTCCTTGTTGAGCTTGAAACTTATATTTATATTCGGAATTTCGGCTTCCAATTGGGGCAGGTTGATAGTGCCGTCTGTACGAAACAGTCCGTGTCGCAGGGCATAAAGCGTTACACAACGGTACATTGCGCCCGTATCTACGTAAACATAGCCCAATTCGCGTGCCAAATCTTTTGCCATTGTGCTCTTTCCACACGAAGAAAAGCCGTCAATGGCAATTGTTATCTTCTTCATCTAATATCTGTTCTTTTTGTTTTTTATTCCTATAATACTAAAGTGTGTAGGCGAAGTTCACCATAATGGAGTTGCTCGATGCGTGGTATTTACCATACGATACATTCAGTTTGAAGCGTTCGAGGTTGATGCCTCCCCCAACACTGAAACCTGCTCCGTGGCTGCTTTCATCGTCGCCAACTCCCACTTTCATATCGTTTCCTCTACGGAAATTGTAGCCACCGCCTACCCATAGACTTTCTGAAAGCAGAATTTCAGCACCCAGATTCAGGTGGTTTATAAATCGGTAATCGTAATGCGTAAGGTCTACGAGCGTAGCCGACACACGCACAGGGAGTGCGGCAAACGTTTTGCTGACACCTATTTGCAGGTCGAAAGGCATTTTTCCGAAATTATCATCATACGCCTTTACCTGTCCGCCAAGGTTCTTTGCCACAGCCGACACCGACCATTCGCGCTCTGGGTCGTACCAATTCAAGCCCAAATCCACGCCCACGGCTATGCTGTTATAACTTCCAATATACGATGTTATGAACTTTCCTGTGATGCCACCGACCAAGTTGCGTGCCAATTCATAGGCGAAAACAGCCTCAACAGCAATCTCGCTTGCACTGAACTCGCCCGTCTGCACGTTGTTCTCGTCTACTTCTTTCATCTTTCCGTAGTTCATATACTGAATGCCGCCAGCAAGCGTAGCCTTATCGTTCATTGCTCTCGTGAAAGAAGCTCCCATATAGTTTGCTCCCTTCATATAGTTCATATAGCTGAGCCCAAGTGTTCTATCGCTGACCGATGCCGCCAAAGCAGGGTTTGAAAACATAAGCGAAGGGTCGTCCTCTATAATCGATATATTGTTGCCACCCAATGCAGCAGCACGCGCACTGACAGGTAAACGCAAGAAGTTATATTCCGTTTGACTTTCCTGTGCTTGCGATATGGTTGAGAATAACCCAAGTAAAAGGGCGAAAACAAGCTTTTTCATTTAATGTACTTTAATTTATTGGCAAAGATACATCTTTTTCCGAATATCTTATTAATTTTGTCTGTCGATTATGCAGTCGGCATATAAAACTCTTAGCTTATTGCCCTGCATATAGCATATAACGTTGTATGACGGGATTTAGTGTTTAGATGTGGAAACAAAGAAGTCAAATAATGCAGATTTAGAGAACAAGCGTTGGATAAGATTTGTGCTTGGTCTGACAGTCGCATTGTCCATTTTCTTTGTTGCAATAGAGTATTCCACACAAGGAGACGAGGAGAAACAAGCGAATGCCAACCTACTGAAAGACCTGAAACTGCACGACCAAGAGATGCTGCCCGCTATCGACCAACAGAACTTAGCGAAAGAGAAAGACGAAAGAAAGCCCACTCTTGAGGATATGCTAAACGTTAAACGGAGCGATATTCCGCAAAAGGTTACACCCCACGAAGTGGGCAATACAGAGTCGAACGACGAAAAAACAGCTGCGCCAAACATCAGCGATACGCCAATCCTTACGCAGCAAGAAAACAACCTACCCGACCCTACCAAGGTGGAAGAGGTGGATAAAAAGGAAACCAACAAGTTTACAGAAGACGATGCCGACAAGAGAATAGAACGCTACGACGACAAAGTAAGCAAGCGCATTCTGTCTGAAACACCTACTCCGCCAGGCGATTGGAGCTTCTTTATGACGTGGCTCACCAAGAATATAAAATACCCTGACACTGCCAAGCAAGCCAAACAGCAGGGCACAGTAAACGTTACCTTCATTGTAAACGCCGACGGAACCGTGAGCGACATCAAGATAAAAGAAGCAAAGAATACCGATTTTGAGCAAGAAGTGTTGAAAGTTGTGCGCACAATGGGCAAATGGAAGCCTGGCAAACAAAATAATAAACCTTGCAAATCGTTATTAGAAATACCCATCGTGTTTAGTTTGTAAGTAGCAACTACTTGCCTGCAAGACAATTAAAATTCAATTCAGATAATATAAAATCCATTTCGATATGTACACATCTAAGGAACTTTTGGAAATTGTAAACCATTATTTAGACAGCCTTGCTTACAACCGTAAACCTGCAAGCCTATACGAACCCATTAAATATGTATTGGATTTAGGCGGCAAACGCATACGTCCTATCCTGATGTTGTTGAGTTACAACCTATACAAAGATAATCCGAAAGACATTCTGTCCTCTGCTTGTGCATTGGAAACCTATCATAACTATACGCTTTTGCACGACGACCTCATGGACGAAGCTCCATTAAGACGCGGACAACAAACTGTACACAAGAAGTGGAACGACAACCAAGCTGTGCTTTCGGGCGACTCTATGTTGGTTTTGGCTTACGAACGATTGGCTAAATGCGACGCGAAACACCTTGAAGCAGTCCTGCATCTCTTCACCGAAACGGCATTACAGATAGGCGAAGGACAACAATACGATATGGAATTTGAGATGCGCAACGATGTTACAGTAGAGGAATATATCGAAATGATACGCCTTAAAACCAGTGTACTGCTTGCTTGTGCAACAAAGATGGGGGCTATCTTAGCCGATGCAAGCAAGGAAGATGCAGAGAACCTGTACAAGTTTGGTGAACAAATAGGATTGGCTTTCCAGCTCCAAGACGATTATCTCGATGTGTACGGCGATGCAAAAGTATTCGGAAAGAAGATTGGAGGCGACATAACATCGAACAAAAAGACTTATATGCTCATCACCGCTTTCAACCAAGCAAACGCTGAACAAAGAGCCGAACTCGAAAAGTGGATTAACAAGAGCGACTTCGACACCGAAGAAAAAATTGCTGCCGTAACACGGTTGTACAACGAAATCGGTGTAGATAAACTCGCTAAAGAGAAGATGGGCTTCTATTACGAGCAGGGAAAGAAGTTTCTCGATGCAGTAAAACTGCCCAACGAACGCAAGGAAGCATTGGCAGCATACGCAGCAGAAATGATGAAACGCCAAAGATAAGTTCCGCCTATCTTTGCTCATTTACATTTAATCACCGTTCCTTATATGCCGTACAGACGTTTACCAAAGACTGATGCAGCCCGACTGAAGGCACTGAAGACGCTATTGGACAACAATGATATTTACACCGTAAGAAACAAATTCATTGATTGGAAACTGATAAATAGTGCCCAACCGCTTCACGACCGCTTGCTTACAGCCACCGAACAATACAGAATATCGATGTCGGCGCAAGTCAGGAATGCAAAGAAGATGGACAGTCTGCAATATCGCGCCAGTATGTATCTTAGCCATTTCATACAGGTTCTGCTGATGTCGGTAGAGCGTGGAGAAATAAAACGGAAGCAGTTGCCACTCTACGGACTAAACGAAGACGCAACATCGCTGCCCAATATTAAATCTGCCGACGGGCTGTTGCTATGGGGACCGCAAATCATAGCAGGCGAAAAAGAAAGGGTAAAGCACGGCGGAAAGCCCATTTACAATCCTACGATAGGAATGGTGGCAACGCATTTCGACATTTACAACGAAGCCTATACGGCACAACGGAAGCTGCAAGAGCGTACCAACAAAGACAATCAGGTAATGGCAAAGCTGCGTCCGACCATCGACGAACTGATTTTAGAGCTGTGGAACGTCATTGAAGCACACTTTGCAAACCTCCCCCCTAAAGAGCGATACGAACAATGTCGCAAGTTCGGTGTTATATATTATTATAGGAGAAACGAGGAAAAGCTGTAACAAACGACGACAGTAAAGACTGCAACCGACTATAATAAACAAAGATAAAACATTGCAATTAAGAAGAATATGATAATAGATACACACACGCACTTAGATGGAATAGAATTTAAAGAGGACATTCAAGAGGTGGTGGAACGAGCCAAAAGCGTTGGCGTTTCAAAGGTTTTCGTGCCTGCAATCGACTTAAACTCTATCGAAACGATGAGCAATGTCTGCAAGAACTTCCCCGATTTCGCCTATCCAATGTTAGGTTTGCACCCCGAAGAAGTGAAGGCTGACTATCGGGAAGTGCTCGAAAAGATGAAAGCAGTGCTGCTTGCAGACCACAACTACATTGCTGTCGGCGAGGTGGGATTAGACTTTTACTGGAGCAGAGAGTTCGAAAAAGAGCAGTTGGAGGCTTTTGAAGAACAGGTGAAATGGTCGGTCGAAACACGTTTGCCGTTGATGATACACTGCAGAAAGGCACAAAACGAAATGGTAAAAATACTCAGAAAGTATCAAGACCAGCTTCCAGGCGGCGTTTTCCACTGTTTTACGGGAAACGAAAAGGAGGCGGCAGAGTTGCTGACGTTCAACAATTTCGTATTGGGAATAGGTGGAGTGCTTACCTTCAAGAAGGCAAATCTTCCTGAAACATTGAAGTCTGTGCCCCTGCAACGCATTGTTCTCGAAACCGATTCGCCCTATATGGCACCCGTTCCATTGCGTGGAAAACGCAACGAAAGCTCGTTCTTGGTGCACGTTGTCGCTAAATTGGCAGAAGTATATGGCACAACGGAAGACGAAATAGCCACACAAACGAACAAGAACGTAGAACGGATATTCGGCTTTTGCTAAGTTCTGAATACATTATAACTTTATATCTTACTTGCTTATGGTTTCTCATCTTGGTCTGAAAGGCATTTTACTGATAGCATTTGTCTATGTAGCAACACAGGCAAAAGCTATTGAAAAAGACTCAATACGGCATTGGGGCTTCACCGTAAGTATGATGAAAAGCGAAATTATTGCTTTAGATAAAAACCAACGCAAATACTTAAAAGAGAAAGAAAATGGCTCTGTGGCATTGGAACTGAACCATATCAATCTCCCCTCCGACCACGATTCATACGCAAAAGATTACAACTACCCTTCCCTGTCCATCGGTTTACGCTACACGATGAACAACCGTGTGCGCTTTCATCGCACTCCCGATTTAGCTTGGGATAAGATAGAAGAAGTGCCATACGACTCTCGCTTAGGCAATACACTCTCGTTGTACGGCACCTTCCAACGCGCCATACATCGCAACAAGCACTGGGAAACGTCCTATTCGTTAAGTGGTGGAGTTGGCTACACGAACAAATGGTACAATAAAGACAACAACATAGACAACGACTTCATAGGAACGCCCCTCCTTATATACTTCGGAGCAGGCATTCATCAAACCTATCGCTTTGCCCGAGAATGGGGCATAAGAGCCAGCTTGGAGTTTGTCCATCATAGCAACGGCTCATTCTATCACCCAAACAAAGGTTCAAATTGTGTAGGTCCGTCGGTCGGAATTGTTTATTATCCTTATTACGAAACATTCATCAGAGAGCACGACAGCTTCCAATCAGCACCCTTTAAAAAGTTTCTGTACCTTGACTTAACAGCGGGTATTGGTGCCAAGACTTTGGTCGAAGATTGGCAAATAACACAATTCCGCACACCAAAAACAGACCCCAACTATCGCACTGGAGATTTCAAACGATACGCAACCTATTCACTGCAAGCTAATTTAATGTACCGTTATGCACGCAGATGGGCGTCGGGTATAGGTATAGATGCTTTCTACAACACATACGCACCGCACATAGAGCAATTGGAAAAGAAAGAGGGCAACAACATAGATTGCAAGCCTTGGTCGTTTGGCATTGCAGGGAAACACGAAACTTTCTTTCATAACCTATCGGTAAACGTTGCTTTAGGAACCTATTTGTATCGGAGAATGGGCTCAATAGATAGGGAATTAGGTGGAAGAATATACGAACGGATTGGCGTAAACTATTCGTTTCCATCGCTAAATGGTCTTAAATTAGGCATCAACGTTAAGGCGCATACCACAAAGGCGGACTTTACCGAGCTTGTCATAACCTACCCTTTGCGCCTTTAAAAGTAGCTCGATAGGCAGGTTCTAAAGCACATTTATTATGTAAGTTCGGCATAAGAAAAGCAGATTGAGCAAGCAACATCATAGATGTTCTTCAGAGAGTTTTTCAGTTCAGCTTTGTAAAGATAATTCTCTTAAAAAATGATAACTGCGTTTTTGCATTGCGAAAGCGGCTGTTTTGCAGTGCAAAACAGCCGCTTTTACCGTGCAAAACAGCCGCTTTTGGAATGCAAAACAATAGGTTTTATAATGCACTGATGCAGAGATAGTTATACAATAGCTATGCTTGTGAAAAATATTTACACCGCTGTTGCTTTCTTTTCGTTCATAAAATAACGTGAGTTTGGTGTTAGCGTTCGAGAGCAAAGAAACTTCACTTCTTTTTGATTATAAGCTTATTAAACCATTGCAGATACCTCCTTTAAGCATCTTACAAATAAGCTATTGGCGCAGTTCTTATATCGAAGCCACATACTTATAATAAAAATGCTTGTTATATGATTTGTGTATATTGATGAAAATTAGTACTTTTGCACTTAACTTAATGCAACATTCAATTTACATAGATAAATAAAAAACAACAACATAAATGAATATTTCATATAAATGGCTAAAGGAATACGTTGATTTCGACCTTGAACCACAGGATTTAGCGGCTGCGCTGACCTCAACAGGATTGGAAGTTGGAAGCGTAGAAGAGGTTGAAACTATCCGTGGCGGACTGAAAGGACTCTTTGTGGGTAAGGTGCTTACCTGCGAGGAACACCCCAACTCTGACCACTTACACGTTACAACGGTAGACCTTGGCAAAGGCGAGCCACAGCAGATAGTATGTGGTGCAGCCAATATAGCAGCAGGACAGAAAGTTATTGTAGCAGATTTAGGCTGTGTACTGTACGATGGCGACGACTCTTTTACTATCAAGAGGAGCAAGCTGAGAGGTGTCGAGAGCTTGGGAATGATTTGTGCTGAAGACGAAATCGGCGTAGGAACAAGCCACGACGGCATTATTGTTCTGCCCGAAGATGCACAAGTGGGTATGCCTGCAGCAGAGTATTACCAGCTCGACAGCGACTGGCTCATTGAAATAGACATTACTGCCAACCGTGCCGATGCGTTGAGCCATTACGGCGTAGCGCGCGACCTTTACGCATGGTTGAAGCAAAACGGATACGAAACATCGTTGCACCGCCCCGACTGCGACAAGTTTGCGGTAGACAACAACGACCTTCCTATCGAAGTAAAGATAGAGAACCCTGACGCCTGCCGTCGCTATGCGTGCCTCAGCATCACCGATTGCGAGGTAAAGGAAAGCCCACAATGGCTGAAAGACAGACTCAACGTAATTGGCGTTCGCCCTATCAACAACATTGTAGACATTACCAATTACGTCATGATGGCTTACGGACAACCTATGCACTGCTTTGATGCAGATATGGTAACGGGTAGGCAAATCATCGTGAAAGACAAGAACGAAGGCAAGAAGTTCATCACGCTCGATGGCGAGGAACACACGCTTGGCGAGCACGACCTTGCTATTTGCAACGCCGAAGAACCAATGTGCATTGCCGGAGTATTCGGCGGAAAAGGCAGCGGAACATACGAAAACACACGCAACGTAGTGTTGGAAAGTGCCTACTTCCACCCTACTTGGATTCGCAAGAGTGCGCGCCGCCATGGTCTTTCTACCGATTCGAGCTTCCGTTTCGAGCGTGGAATCGACCCCAACGGAACCATTTATGCCCTCAAGCAGGCAGCCATTCTCTGCAAAGAGCTTGCAGGCGGCAAGGTAAGTATGGAAGTTTGCGACGTATATCCTACGAAAATGGAAGGTTTCCCTGTTCGTTTGAACTACGAATATGCCGACCGCCTTATCGGAAAACAACTTGGAGCCGACACGATTAAGAGCATTGCAACAAGTCTTGAAATGGAAATCGTAAAGGAAGATGCCGAAGGACTCGACCTTATCGTGCCTCCCTACCGTGTAGATGTAAAGCGTCCGTGCGACGTAATCGAGGATATTCTCCGCATTTACGGCTACAACAACGTTGAAATTCCAACCGAACTGAAGTCTTCTCTCACCATCGCCGAAGAGGCAGACAAGAACTTCCACAGGGAAGACATAGTGAGCGAGCAGCTTGTCGGCGCAGGTTTCAACGAGATTTTGAACAACTCGCTTACCGCACAGGCTTACTACGAGGGCGCAGAACTGAATGCCTATCCGTGGGAACAGACCGTAAAGATAATGAATCCGCTATCGAGCGACTTGGGTGTAATGCGCCAGACACTGCTCTTTGGTGGCTTGGAAAGCATTCGCCGCAACGTGAACCGCAAGGCGCAAAACCTAAGATTCTTTGAAGTCGGCAACACTTACAGGTACGAACAAGACAAGTGGAGCGAGGAAAGCCCTATCAAGGCATATCGCCAAGAATACCATTTGGCACTCTGGATAACGGGCAAACGCGTGCAGGGTTCGTGGGCACATGCCGACGAGGAAAGCACTTTCTACGAACTGAAAGCCAACGTTGAGAACATTCTACGCCGTGTTGGAATGGCACAAAACGCACTTGTTGCCGAAACATCGCATAACAACATCTTCGACAAAGGTATGGAACTGAAGACCCGCGGTGGTAAAACCATCGTCGAAATGGGTATCTTGAGCCACAAACTATTGAAGAAAATGGACATCGCACAGGCTGTTTTCTATGCCGATGTGAACTGGACAGAGCTAATGAAAGCCATTCGCAAGAACAAGCTACAGTTCCAGGAAATATCGAAATATCCAAGCGTCAGCCGCGACTTGGCACTCTTGTTGGATTCCAACATCGAGTTTGCACAGATAGAAGAGATTGCCCGCCAGAGCGAAAAGAAACTTCTGAAGAAAGTAGAACTCTTCGACGTTTACGAGGGCAAGAACCTCCCCGAAGGCAAAAAGAGCTACGCCGTGAACTTCATACTCCAAGACGAGACGAAGACTTTGAACGACAAAGCCATTGACGCCATTATGCAGAAATTAATTAAAAACATAACAACAAAACTCGGAGCAGAACTCCGATAAAACACAATTCCAATGGGAAGAGCATTTGAATATCGCAAGGCTGCAAAGCTAAAGAGGTGGGGCCACATGGCTCGCACGTTTACAAAATTAGGTAAAGAAATTGCCATTGCCGTAAAGGCAGGCGGCCCAGAACCTGAAACCAACCCGCGCTTGCGTGCTATCATCGCAACCTGCAAACGCGAGAATATGCCAAAAGACAATATCCAGCGCGCCATTAAGAATGCAATGGGTAAGGATACGAGCGACTATAAAGAGGTGCCATACGAAGGATACGGCCCTCACGGAATAGCCATCTTCGTAGACACGCTGACCGACAACACCACCCGCACCGTGGGCGATGTTCGCTCTGTCTTCAACAAATTCAACGGAACGCTCGGCACACAAGGCTCGTTGGCATTCCTTTTCGACCACAAAGCCGTGTTCTCTTTCAAGATTAAGGAAGGCATTGATATGGAAGAACTCATTCTCGACCTCATCGATTACGGTGTAGAAGACGAGTTCGACCAAGACGATGAAGAAGGCGAAATCACCATTTACGGCGAGCCTACCAGCTTTGGCGAAATACAAAAGCACTTGGAAGACAACGGTTTTGAAATCACCTCTGCCGAATTCACCCGCATTCCGAACGACCTAAAGGACGTTACCGACGAAGAACGCGAAACCATCGACAAGATGATTGAAAAGCTCGAAGACTTCGACGACGTACAGAATGTTTACACTAACATGAAGCCAGCAGAGTAAAATGCTCCGCAACATCATAGAAAATACAAAAGCCAACCCCACCAATAATGGGGTTGGCTTTTTCTTTATACTACTCCACCGCCTTTCTTTCTTAGCCTCAATGAAGCAGCTTTAGCAACAACGCATTACTGTTGAATATCATCAAACAAACCCAAACAGAGCAGAACAATCAATATTTTGTAGGGGAAATATCACGCTGCAAAAACTCGCCAAATACCTTAAAAACGCCAAAGAAAGGTGTAAATATTTTTCACAAACTAATCTATTGCATAACTATTTCATTATCAACGCATTGCAAAACCTATTGTTTTGCATTCCAAAAGCGTAGGTTTTGCACGGTAAAA
>OHBE01001178.1_pt1 | contig 24049 bp, 18 predicted proteins | sample 1577231 | NCBI WGS metagenome assembly OHBE01 (sample SAMEA3541506, study PRJEB24748) | human gut metagenome | biome: human gut; feature: human-associated habitat; material: faeces | place: China | collected 2012 | reverse complement strand
GCAAGAGTGGTTGCTACCTCGGGTTTCTCCGCTTTCATCACTGCGTCGTATAAGACGTACGAATCTGCCCATACACGCATGTAGTCGTATCTGTGTGGAAAGGCAAGGAGCGTGTCGGGCGGGAGCGTGTCCGCTACGTAATGCTGTTCACGACGCAGGGCAGGCGTGTCGTCTGTCACAAGAGCATGTAGCAGCCGCATGTAACGGCTTTCTATTTCCGATTCTTCTCCTTGTTTCCGGCTCCGGCATCCGCAGCAGAGGGCGGACAAAAGGAAGAGAGCAGGCAATAGAGCGAGGAAGTCATGTAGTTTGTTCATAGGTTCTTTTAAGTCCGGCGGTCGGGGCTTTTGAGTTTTTTTTAAGTCTGGCCGGCAGGTCTTTTAAGCTTGGTCTGTGGCGTTGCCGGAGATTCCCTTGTTTCCCTTTACCTCTCCGGAAATCCCGGCACCGGGAGTGTGAGTACACAACATGTTATGAGGCAAAAGGAGAGTAAGGCTTCGGGCAACACCGCAGCTGTTTCACGGATGAAAACTTCTTGCAGGATTCTGCCTTGCAAGCCCGCCTTTTATGCACCCGGGTCGGGAGCCTCTCCGTGTCCGCCGGAGCCTCCTCCCGGCAAGGGGGTGCCGCCTCCGGGATTGTTTTGCGTGCCTCCCGGCTGTGAGGTTGCTCCACCCCATTCTTCCCAGAACACTTCGTTGGAGACAAGCGAGCGGGTAGCTATTTTATTGCCTGTGGTGCGGGTCGATTCGGGGATGAAGCGTACGCGTACGCCCGTGATTTGCTTGGCCGACACCTCCTCCGCGGTGTCTGCACCCTTGCCCGAGGCGTTCGCCGTGTAGTAAAACGTGCCCACCCCTTCGAGTTTCACGGTGCGTCCCTGCGCCATGTAGTCCGCCAGTACGCTGCCCAAATCCTTGAGCACGGCGAACGTGTCGGCACGGCTCACGGTGGAGATTTGCGACAATCGGTCGGCCACTTGGTCCGTTGTTACCGGTTTGCCCACCGTCACGGCGCGTGGATACCACTTGCCGTTGATTTTTTGTTTCACTTTCTTAAAAAATGCCATAATAATAATATTTAAGTTTGTTAATAAAGATTTGTTCTTTCATGCTCTTGCGCGTTGTTTTTCCGGAGTTTCCGAAGAAAGGTGTATTCCTTTTTCCCGCCTCTCCGGGCTTTCGCGCTTCATGCTTGTGCGGCTCCCGCTTTCGTCGTCTTCGGTGTATTTCCGCCCCCTATCACGGGCTCGGCGGATACCCCTCCCGTAAGGGCTTCCTGAGGGGGTGGAGCACGGTGACGGACTGTGGTATCCTTAGTGACGGACCGTGGTACCCTCAGTGACGGACCGTGTTACTCTCAGTGACGGACCGTGTCCCCTCGGTGGCGGCCGTGTTATTCTCGGTAAGAGACCGTGAACCCTCGGTGGCGGCCGTGCTATTCTCGGTAAGAGACCGTGAACCCTCAGTGACAGACCGTGTTACTCTCGGTAAGAGACCGTGAACCCTCAGTGACGGGCCGTGGTTTTCGCAGTGTCTGCTTTTTCACAGTTCGATGCCGCGCCGTCTTTTCCACCTACTCTTTCCCTGCCCAATTCCCCGTCTCTTCTGTTCTGTTTTCCGGGCCGGGGGTAGGCGCGTTCGACTCATTTCCGTGGAGGATTTTGTTCGTCGGGAATGTACATATTTTAACCAATTGCTCCGTCCGGCTTGCTTGGGAGCATGATGCCGCATCCCGTGCCTTGCCCAAAACAGTGTCACCTGCACTGCTGACTTTTATCTCATCATTATTATTTAAAGATCTCAATTTGCTGAGCGAAATGCCCATGCCTTCGTGCCGTTCCGCAGAACGGCGATTGCTGTTCTGCGGATTACGGCGACGCTATTCGTCATAGTTATGGAACGGACGTACGCTGTAGCCTCTGTATTTATACTGATTGCTCTCACCTATGCTGGCTCCATTCACCAAAGCTATGTATCCGTGCCTCCAAGCCTGATAGGTGCCGGGCGGAGGAGGCGAAGATGTCCAGAAATAAAATGCGGTATTTAGCTCGCTAACCGATCCGGGTATAGTGCCCCCCGGAATACCTGAAGAAAGATTGCCGGAAAATGGAGATAAACCCCCTGAGTGCTCTATCGTATAGTTGAACACTCTGCCCGGGATCTGTTCTTGCGCTTGCCACCAAGCAAGGGTCAACTGGTTGATAGTCGGTATAGCGGCATCTCCGCCCAGATATACGACTCTTATATTTACGGCGCTTCCTGATGATCCACCGGGATAGTTAACACTTTTTAGCTCGTAGAAATAAGCGCAAACCATTGAGTTGTCCGGTGCGAGGGGATATTCGGCATTGGCTCCTTGCACTCCTTTTTGAAAACGAAGCGCTGACATTTTCCATGGTGAAAGGAGCTTATATTCGCTTTTGTATGTATGCTTTTGCCCTCCGATGTTTATTTTCTCATGCCGTAGTCTTTCGTTTATGGTAAGTTCTCCATAACTGTTCCATGCAATAAAACTATGCGGGGGCAGAATTCCTCCCCATTCTTCGGCCGAAGGCAGGTGGTATTTGTCTTTCAGCAAGGGGTCTTCGAAGAGTTTCAGCCCATTCGGGTTGTGGGTGACATCCGTTGTTCCTGTGCATACATACCAGTTATAGTAGCCGCTTGCGCCGAATTGGTTGTCATTGGCCCAACGCAGCGGTCCGTCGGTTTGTGCGGCAGTGGCTCCGGTAGCCGGTATATAACCGTATGCAGAACCTCCTGCAAGGTTATATTCGCTCATATATTCGGGTGGCAGTTTGCCCACCTTTACTTTTATTTCCATTTCCGCCGCTCCGGCTTTGAGTTTGAAGCTTCCTCTGGCGTATAGTTTGTTCGTGGTTATGTTCAAGACAACAGTGCCGTCTGTCGTTGTTTGCGTATCCGACAGCGTACACCATGCCGGGACATCGGCTGTCGTCCACCCTCCCGTGTTTTCGGTGGTGATGGTAAGCGGGCGTCCCGTAGTGGCCGCAGAGAAAGGGATATACACTTCTCTCTTATCCACCGTCAGCCGCTTGTTGCCCGGCACTTTCACCTCCTCCTGTACTTCGTTCCATGGAACGATGCGGCATTTGATTTTACTTACTCCCTTAAAAGCTTCTTCCGCAGTAAGGGCTCCCCCAGTGCCGTCCCACTCCTCCGGTTCTATCACGTAATGATGTCCACGCAGCAAATCCATGAAGCCGGTCCCTGCCGGTTGAGCATAATCGCGGAAGTCGAGGCGATGCCAACCTGTCGCAGGGCCTCCGAAAAAGTGTACCACAAGGCAGGTGGCATCGAGTGCCGAACCTGTATTCGCCTTTGAATTGTCCGATTCAAACATGTAAAAAGAGACCTCACCGCCTGTTCCATTATAGGTCAAGGGAACATAGGAAGACAAAGTATGATGTGTTCCCTGCGCTTGCGTGGCACCCGCAGGGACGGTAGGTGTAGCTACGGAAAGGCTTGCCGGCCGAAAGTTATCAGGAGCCACACGCCCTTTGCTGCGGAAGTTGTATGCCTCGAAGTGCAGGCCGTTATACCATAGGTTAATTCCTGCAGGAGAATATAGCTGGGAGGTTTTCTCCCTATAAGTGAACTTCACTACCGAGCGTATCATTGTCACTTCTTTGGGAGCGCCGGAAGGAGAAAAGCCCTCGCCTACCACTTCGTTGAGAAGCTCGCCCCACATGGGCATGCCTTTTGCAAAGTCCGGCGTGCCGTCGGCCGTGGCGGGCAACAGCAGGCGGGCCATCACCGCCTCTTTCTGTTCGCCATAGGTGGCGTCCAGCGCATCCACCTGCGTGCGCACATTGGCAAGCACCACGAGCGTCTGTGCCTCCGGGCTGTCCACCAGCTTCACTTCTACCTTACCCTGCCCCGGACTCGTCTGGGTGTACGTTCCTATGGAGCGATAGAAGAATGTTCCTTCCTTTATGTTCGTTGGATCCAATGGGTTTACCTTGAACGAAAGTACGTCCACCGTTTGTATGTCGGTCTCGTTCACGGCACGCGTCATCGGGCCGCGCGAAGCAGGCATGGCGGCATCCATCGTGAGCGGAGCATCGGTTTCGGCATATACCGTGAGCGGAGCATCGGTGGCAAAACTGCCTGTACCCTTGAGCTGCGTCGGGGATGACCCGTCCGCCGATCCCTGCTGCTTGAAGACAAGTTGCAAGGTTGCCGTGTGCTCCGGCACGGGTGACGGGGCTTGCTCGCTGTCGGCGCAGGCAGACAGCAACACGCCTGTCGCGAGAAGAATTCTCGCCATCGGCGACAGGATAACGTTGAATGCTTTGTGATAGATAGATATTTCCATTATATATTCGTTTTTTTGCTTATTGTCTTTTTATCGTGAGCGTTTCCGTTTTTTCTCTTATACTGCCTCTCACTGAACATCAATCGCCCGGAGATGATGGAATGGGGCAGTACACCACCCCGATTATTCATCGGAAAACGGACGGACGGTAGTTCCTCCAGCGCAGATATTGTAATCCCAATCATATCTCATCCATGCCTCCCCAAACCTAAAGATTAGCTGCCAGCCTCCAGAGGTATAGTATGCCGTGGAAGACTGATAGGAAAATTTACTCCCGCAATATCTAAGAATAGTACTACCTTGAACCTCACCGGCTAAAGGAAAGATGCGGGTAACGACATTGCCGGGAGTAGCGGCTTGGGCAGTCCACCAATTCTCATCACGGATGGTATTGATGTCTCCGGTAAAACTGTTGCCTAAATAAACGGCTTGCACCTTTATTTGCGAGGAAAGCGGGGGCCCTGTCGGGATCAATTCGTAGCGGTAAGCACAGAGCATCCTGTTGTCGGTGGCTTTAGGAAAAATTATCTCAGAAGAACCAGAATCATCCTGAGGGGCCCCTGTAGCCGGTTTGAAACGCAAAGCATATGTGACATTGCTCCCCGTGTTTGCATAATCGCTGGCAAATGTTTTTTTGATGCCACCGAACTCAATGGCTTCGTTGATGTCATTATGAATTATTGATGAATTTAATGATATTCCATAACCATAGATATAACAGAAAACACCTGCCCATTCCCATCTTGAAGGTAAGTGGTAGCCTTTGCCTGCTCCCGAAGTGAAGAAAGCATCACTGAACAAGTTCTTACCGGAGGGATTACCTTGCGAATTTCGTATGCCATTGCAAACGTACCAGTTGTAATAGCCGCTCTCGTTGTTTTTATGGCTCGTGGCCCAACGCACGTTAGAGTCGCTTTGAGCCGATGTGGAAGGGATTCCGGAAGGTTCGTCAGAGGAGGAAAACGCGGCACTGTATTGACTGCCGCCGGCAAGATTATGCATCGCCACGTAGTCTAAAGGCATTTTACCGATCTGCTCCACATTCACTTTCGTGTACAGCCGTCCGGCACGCACTTCGAGATACCCGTTCTTGAAACTCTTACCGTCGGTGATTGCTTGTACGGTGGCATTCATGTTCGCCGCGCTGGTGCTTACACTCGGCTGCAACCAGTCTCCTGTGGGAATTGTACCATCGTCGTTGAACGCCCGCACGCTGAAACCACCCGTAACATTGGTAAACACTTCCACCTTGTTGTCTGTACTTGCTGGGGTTTTCTTCCCTTTGAGCGTCATAGACGTGCGCGACACGGCAATATACTGCCCCACGTCGTTGAACGTCACATCCGTGAACGCTTCATCTACCATGACAGACGTCACCACGATGTTTGGGTTGGTATGGTTTTCCGGGCTTCTCAACGCATCTTCGATAGTTTGGAATCCCGGCCCTTTCACTTCCTTGATGGTGAAGATGTAGCGGTGGTTGCGCAGGATGGGCATAGACTTTCCCTTTTCATAAGGAGGCACTCCGCCACGCTTGATGCCGTCCCACGTATAATCCAATCGGTAGTAATAGATATTGCTTTGGTATGAGAGTTGCAGCACGATGCAGGGACGGTCGTAGCCGGAGGTGGTGAGGGTGGCAGAGGTGGCAGGCTGCTCGTTCAGGTAATAGGTGATGAGCGGGCTGCCGGTATTGCCCATTCCTCGAAGCGGATCGCCGCTATTGGCTTTTTGCAGCACGGCAGGCAGCGTGGGCTCCATATAGCCCGACTGTGCAGCGTCGGTATTGTATGTTCCGAGGTCTACCCAGACACATCCGTTGCCTACGGGGTTGACGAAGTAAACTTCTTCCGCTATTGTGCCGGCTCCCGAAGTTGCCGGATTGATGATGTCCACCCGCGCCAACATGCGGATAAGCGGTATCACCTGAGTAATGGTTTGCGGCACGCCCGCTTTTATCTCTATGCCTCCCGCCGGGGCATACTCGCCGTACATCGGGATGTAGCTGTCCGCCCCCGCTCCTCCTTTTTGCCCGAATCTGCCCGTAACTTCCACTTGTTTAAGGTCATCGTATGTGGATCCCACATTGATGTTGTTCAGTTCCGTTTCGGCATTGGCTACGAGAGCTATACGTTTGTATGTTCCTGCGGTGACGGATATGCTGAAGATTTTCGTATTCGGATCCGAAGTACCGCCAACAGGGAACGGGGTGTAGGAGATATTTTTTTTCACCTTGACCTTCTCCGTGCCACCTTCATCGGCGAACATCAGCACGGTAATCTTGTCTATTTTTTCCTCATGTACTCCACGGGTATTTGCTGCCCGAAAATCGGGAATGTGAAGGGTAAGCGTCACTTCGGCTGTTTCACCTTTGCCGGGCGTAGGGAGAGCAGGAAGAATGGGGTCGTCTTGCCGACACGAGAGTACGAGCGGCAAGAATAACAAGACCGACAGCAGATTGCGAAATGGTATGATGATTGAACTACTTGGCATAATATATTGTTTTTATGATTTGCGTTTCATGATTGACTGACGTGTTTTTCACACTCCCCCTGGTTTCACATTCTGGTTTTCCCAGTCCTTAATCGTTATCTTCGCGTGTCCGTTTGTAAATGTAATCTCGATGGGGATCACGATTTCGTTTTCATCCCCTATCTGTATGTTGTACTTTCTGATAAGGTCTGCTATCGAGATGGGCGGCACGATGTGGTTTCCCGCGTTGTCTTTGAGTTCTATCAGAGCGGGCGTGTCCGCTCCGAATCTCGGCACGTCTATCACGGCTACGGCCTCTTTCTTCGTCCCGTCGTATTCCACCGACGGAACATATGTCTTTCCCTGCTCCACCGGAAGCACTTTCCATTCTCCCGTATCATTATCCTTTACAGGGTGCAGGGCGGACGCCAACCCGTCCATTCTTATCTTGGGTTGCAAGCTTATCCCTTTCAGCAGCACGCTCATACGGATGGTCTTGGTGCTGAACTTAACCTCTGTTTCCATACCTGCATTGCGCTCGTTCACGCTCAGGCTCGCCGTTGCAAACAGCAGCCTGTCGAGTGTGGGAATCTCTTGCGAAGTTTGCGCCTGCGGATGCTCCACGAACAAATCGGCAATGGTTTTTCCTGTTTGGAATCCTCCGAGCTTGCTGTTTTCTGCCGATGCGTTCGCCCAGCAAACAACCGTGTATTCCCCTTGGGGAAGGTAAAGTTCCGTCCCCTGAAACTTCATGAGTTCGCTTTTGGGGATTGTCAGGGTCTGTTCTATGCTCCCGTCCGGACAGTAGACGCACAGTGTCACCTGCTCCACACGCTCCCCGAACAGGTCCTTGACGGCGCCTTGAGGAAAATAAGTGAATCGTAACCGGGTATCCAGCGGACATCCCTCCAAAGACTCCCTGATGCACCCTGTGGTCAAAAGCACAGGAAGCATTAGGAAGAAATAGATTTTAAACAATTTCATGCGTTGTGTATTTAATAGTGATACTGATGCGTTATGAGTCAGGATCAGGTTATATTATATATTGGTTCTATAAATTTTTAATTATTGCTAAGCTTTACGCTTCCCTTTTGCCGTGGAATAAGCCGTCCGCCACTTTATGGCTCCCGACGTCTTTATCCCAACAGGGATGACTGTTTAAAACGGGATGGAACCATGCTGCGGATTTTCCCAAACCTTGAAGAAGGCTTCGCCCATCCCGTTTTGTAAACAAACATTCTTAGTGAAAAAAAGCAGAGTGGGATTCACATCGGACTCTGCCGAAAAAACTTCTTAACTAATTAATATCTTTGAATTTATGATTTATTATAACTGATTTTTATTTTATAAATTAGGTTTAACTGCTACAACTTCCCAAGGTTTAACTGTAACTTTCAACCAAACTCCTACGGCATCGGTGTTAGGAACTGGAGTCAGATTGCTTTCATCGAATTTGAAATTGGCTTTACTGATGGTATAGATTTTACCTTTTTCCAATTTCACAATATCACCAGTTCCACTATCCTTGAAACCTCTTACAGTTAAGAACTGAGTTCCACTGATAGTTACACCACTGCCCGGGGTGGTAGTTATATTGCTCAACTTGAATACAAGCTGCAACTGAGCATTGGCTGTTGTGCCCTCGTTCTGGAAAGCATGATAAGCCCAACGTTTGCTTGAAGGACTCGGAGTCACTTCAAGGCCTACAGCCGATAAAGCAGGATCAAACTTATCGTAAAGTTTACCTGCGTCTACCGTAGCATATTCTGTACCGGGAGCATCTTGTTCATACTTCAACACGTCAGTTCCATATTGTATTTGGTTAATTGAGCTTCCGTCTCCCATCTTCAACTTTTCAAAGAAGTTGGTCAGGTAGATACCAGCCAAATCAAAGCCGCTTACAGCACCTTGAGCTTGCAAACCCTCAATCTCGATACGGGCCACAGAGGGAATCAATGTGACTTCGGCATATTTGTCTTGAGCCGACATGCCGACAATCGGAGCAGAGCCTGAACCGTCCCACTGATTGATAGTAGCAGCAAGATGTCCCAGCAGAATGTTATCCTTATCATTTTGTGTTTTAATATTAATATCAAGGTTTTCAACCGCAGTGATCAAACCACCCGTAGGCAAGGATATAGTTGCGGGTACATTACCACGTACCAATACTCTGTCTGCTACTGCAGGCACATCAGTAATCTGAGCTCCCGTTGCAAGAGTTGAAATAGAAGGTGCGGTGGAATTTGTGACTTTTACATATTTCTGAATGTTTTTGGTAGCATCGTCATAAAAGTATATGTGCAAATTCGTGACCGGAGCGGTTGTACCAGTTGTAAGCTCATCTTCCGTGGCTCTCGTCTGCTGTTTTAAATCCAGTTTCATAAACACCGTTTTCTTTTCCCCTTTAGTTACATCAGGGACTTCATTTCCCTCGTTGCTGCACGCAGTGAACATCGCTCCCAGCGCACACATAGTCAATAAACTCTTGAATAGATTCTTTTTCATAATCATAAAAATTAAATTAATAAATAGAATAAATAGTTAGAAACTTTCTTATGTATTTTATATATTCTGTTATTTCTGTTATGGGGTTTATATTCCGTTTTCCCCCGAAGCTATCTTGTCGAGTTCCTCTTTCAGCCCTACAAATTGCGGTATCAAATCCGAAAGTTCGGGGTCCATGTTTACTCTCAGCACCATGTCCGGGTCTCTTCGGCAAGCCTCCAGCAGGTGTTCTACGGCTTCGTACGCATTTTGAAGTCTCGCGCATACCACCGCATAGATGTACTCCCTCCTTGCGCTTTTGGGCAATTGGGCGAGCAGGTCCGCCGCTTCGCTGTGGTATCCCAGGCAGGTGAGGCACAAAGCCGTGTTGTAGTCAGGGTATTTTTCCAATATTTTCAATGCAGCCCTGTATTCGCGCTCCTGCAAAAGCCGTAGCCCTTCGGCGTATTCTTTACCTTCCGGGGTATAAGAAGGTTCGCTGTCCAAGCTGTCGGGAAGCGATGCTACGCCGGAGGATGCTACGGTGAAGCGTTCCAGAGCGGAACGGTCGAGCAGGTCGCTGAGCGAGGCGATCACAAACACAAGGGTGTCTGAGGGGGCAGGTGTCCAGGTGCTCATGTCGCTCGCTTCAACGATGCTGCCCAAACGCAGTTGCAGTTTCTTCATCCCTTCGGTCACCGGCAGGGTAATTTCGTACGGATAGGTGTAATCTTTTCCCGGAATGCTGGTTTCGCGTACTGCCACCGAGTCTATATAAGGATATCTTATCATCCGCCTGCGTATTTCATCGCGGTTGCGGTCGTTCATCTCGTTGCGGGCAATCTCGTCGAAGAAGTACCGGTTGCGTGAGATTTCGGTGGAGTCTCCTGTGGTGAAAGCATAATTTTTTATGTCCGAAAGGGTACGTCCCCCTATGTATAAATCTCTGTATTTCCCCGGTACACGCGCGGCGGTAAGTTCCCTGTGCATCTTGTACATGGGCCAGAAATTCGCCTGCCTTTGATATTTGCGGTTGTAGGCATATCCCAACCCCACGGTGTCTTTTCCCGTGATATATCTTTTCACCCTTTCTTCGATGCGTTTGCGATCCAGGCGGTGGCGAAGCTTCGTGCGGTTGGCCTCGGTGCGCATGTTGAAAAAGTTCTGCCTGTCGAGCGTCAACCTTTTCCACCTCTCGTATGCCAGCTGTCTGTCGCGTTCTTTGCCGTAAAGCCCATAGTACAAGTCTTGCCTTTTGCGGATGTCACGGGCGATACCTTTCTTATCGAGAAATATGCTGTCGTAGGCAGAAGGATCGATAATGCCTTTGAGGAACAGGTCGTACGCCTGATAGTCTGCCGCTTGCATGCGGGCGAATTCACTTCCCGACAGGACAACCGGGTGGAGCGCCGTTTCCGTGCTGTCGTTCGTCCGTAGCAAGGGAGTGAGTGTCATCCTCCAACAACTGTCGATGAGCACTCCGGGTACTTTGACATTGAACTCCAGCCTGACAGAGCCTTGCCGCATGGTGATCTGCTTGATGACCTTCCGGGAGGCTACGATGTCGACTCTCTCCAATTCTACGCTCCGCCATATGTCAGTGGCGCTGTCTTGTACCGCCATGGTGTTTCCCACCACGGTGTCGGTCTTTTGTTCGAAGCTGACTTTTTCCGATAATATTCCCTCCCGTCCGGTCTCTTCTCTGGGCAGTTCGACGTTGGGGCGGCGAGCCTGCATAAACAAGCGCATGGTTTTGGGCTCCCTTGAAGACGAGCATGAGAACATCAGGCTTGTCCCCGCGCAAACTCCTGCAATGAACAATTTTTTATTTATGGCTTTCATCATACGTGATCTTTGTTTGAAAAAGTTATGGTATCGGTAGAAAAGTAAAAACAGGCAGAAGCTAAAACAAGTATACCAGATTGACTGCCGTGCGTGTGGGCACGAGCCTTACCCCGTTGTCTTTGGCCACTCGTTTTCCACAGTGCACGCACCTGAAACGCTCCCAGTCGGCCCATACGATTCCCGCTCCGAGTTCGAACTCGATGTTCCATCTCCTCGACAGGGGGCGTACCCATCCGGCGGAAATCCCTCCGCCCCATGCGGTGCCTTCGTAACGGTAACGATGCCCGAATATCCCGCCTGCGTTGTATATTGAAAATACCCCGTGGATCCCGAAGAAGTATCCCCCGCCGTAGGATTCCCTCATCCAGTACCGGACTCCGGGTTCCACGGTGAAATTCTTCAGCTTTGCGTCGCTCCATAAATTGAAAGGGTTATACTGTACGGGCAGATGCGCCGTCCATCGTGTGGAGAATGCCATGGAGCCTTCCACGTTTAGGTTTCCGGTTGCCATTCCTACAAGATTGGTACGCACCGAATAAAATTGCGCCATGGAATGTTTAGGAAAAAGCAGGCACAGTAGCAATGCCGGAAGCAAATAAAGTTTTTTGTTCATAAGGTTCAACATTTGGAGCAGGAAAAATTCCGCCCGTTACCTATTACTTATGTTTATGTATGCTAGGAAAGATTCCATTACTTGGTAGGTAACGGAAACTGTTGGAAAAGCTTTTATGAGAAGTTTTTAAGTAGGTTTGCTTACAAAAAAGGATATAGTATTTCCGTTCTGCAACCTGAATGTGTTTTTCTGTATTCCATATTAAGGGATATGGAGGGCTTTGTCATGCTCTTTCTTTTAGGGTTGTAGAAAGCGATACAATATATTTTTCATGTTTTTACAAAAAAAACAGAAAAAAGTTTAGGATTATCAAAGTAAATGTCTATCTTTGCCGCATCGAAATGGATTCCGTTACCTACCAAGTAACAGCAGCTTTTAATCGTTTTTTTCAAAATATCAGATTCTTTCTTATACGATTCAGGCTCTTATTTTTCGCTCTCCCTGCATTATATATGAAATAATCCCCCGGTTCATCCTATTTATCTCTTCATCCCTGAATTCTTGGAAATATGTTTCCGTCACTTTAAGGGATGAATGCCCCATGGCATTGCAGATCAACGTTTTGTCGTAGTGGCAGAAGTTTGCGATGGTAGCCCAACTGTGGCGGGCGCAGTATGTGCTTAGATTCACTCCCAGTTCCAAATGCCGAGAAAGTTGTTTGAGTCTTTTGTTGAACGTTCTGAGGGCACTTTGATATCGGTGGTATTCCATACCTTTGGCTGTGCCTGACAGGGAGAACAAGCGCTCGCTTCCGGCAGCCCCGCCGGCATGCTTATCGATGATCTCCATGGCTTCGGGACCGGCTTCTATACGTAGAGAACGACCTGTCTTGTGGCGTCGGTACCGCAAGACATTTCCTTGGAGGTTGTTTCTTTGTAGGAAAAACAAATCTACGAAACAAAGCCCTCTGAGCATGAAAAGCAATACAAACAGGGAACGTGCATCTTCCAGCTCCGGAGGCAATTCACGGTCCGGTTTCATAATTCGGCGCATCATTTCCACTGATAGGGCACGGCTCTTTCCACGTTCTACTCCGGTATGCACCTTATTGAACAGGAATGGAATATAGGGAGCCATTCCTTTTTGTACGGCTCGGTTGTAGGTAGCCCGTAGCATGCGTATGTATGTGGATATGGTGTTGGAACCGGCTCCCCGACTCAAAAGATAATTTTGGAAGGCATTCAGCCAACAGGTGGTAACGTTTGTAAGAGGGATTTCTTTGCGCCCTCCTTCAAACTCGATGACGCGTCTCAACGTGCTCCGATACACATGTGCGGTGCCGTAGCGTCCTTCTGCATGCAAATAGGATATAAGTTCATGCATAAAACCAATCAAATCGTTTCTTCTCTGTTTCTTTTTCATTGTTTTTTAATGTTGATAATTATTGTTTTTTCTCTCTCTTTGTTTTACTTGTCATATTTGTTTTTGATAGGTTTTGGATGATGTATGAATAATTATATACAAATATAATATATTTTTGATTACATAATACCGTAGCAGTCAAGAGGATTGCTTTGGAAGAAGTGACGGTGGTAAGTTTTAAACAAGATAAGTTGAACCGTTCACCGTTATCAGTCTTCCATCAACGACCGTTTTCTGAGAGAGAATGAGGTGCGGGGAATAAGCTGCAGCACCGCACCTGACACCGCGGTTGTAAACCGCACGAAGAAGCCGAAGGTAAGTGGAAACCGTATTGAAACTCAATCCCTGACTCAACAGATAACCTTCGAATAAAGAAACCCAACGGCATTTATACAAGAAAAAGGCAGGCGTTGCCCGCCTTCAAAACGGCGGATACACCGCAAAGTGCTTGAATATACGTGTGCAGTGCCATAACAGCCCTCCTCGTGCAAGCGACTGACAAGGGAAGACATAAAAACCAAAAGGTCCTCTTTTGATTGTTTGTTACTCATGTGGATAATATATTTAATACAACATTTGTCACAAGATCTGTTTCTCCGGATAATTCACCAGATACAATGTCTTTGTGGCACGTGTAAAAGCGGTATAAAGCCAGCGAAAATACTCCGGCGTCAGAAATTCATCAGTCATATATCCTTGATCCAGAAAGACGTTCTTCCACTGCCCGCCTTGCGCTTTATGGCAAGTAACGGCATACGCGTACTTCACCTGCAAGGCATTGTAGTACGGGTCTGCTTTCATCTTTTTCATCCGGTCGCGCTTCAACGGGATGTCCGCATAGTCTTCGAGTATGGTGTAGAACAAACGGTCGTTAGCCTCCTTCGGCAATGCCGGAGCATCGGAGTGAAGCGTATCCAACAGTAAGGTGGCGTCCAGTTCGGCGCCATTTTGGTCGGGAAAGGCAAGGGTAGCTTCTGCAAAACGGAAGCCATACATCTCGCGGGTTTTGCGAACACGGCGAACCACCGCAAGCTCTCCATTGGCAAGGAAGTCGAGTTCCTTATACTGCTCCGTCCAGTAATAATTATTCTTGGCAATCATCAATATATCTCCCGAATTCAATTCGTCTTCGCGCCATAAGATTTGAGCACGTATCCCATTGTTGTATAAATTGGCCCGTTTGTTGGAACGGCAAACGACAATCGTTTCTTCCATCCCGTCGCGGTCGTAGCAGGCGGACAACTCTTCTATCAATTCCGTTCCGGAAACGATTTTCACATCCGCAAAACCGGAAGCTTTTATCCGAGGCAACGAATGACAATCTTCTTTTACAATGAGATGACGTAATTGAGTAGCATTCCATAAAATTCCCGAATCTTGTTCCTGACGCACTACCTGAGTCAGATCGGCTTCATGCACTTTCAAGCCGTATCCTTTCAGCGCATCGGCAAACAGGGCCGGACTCATTTCTTCGCCAACGGGAGGAAGCTGCGCCGTATCGCCCATCAACAAGAGGCGGCAACCTTCGCCCGAATAGACAAATTGTATCAAATCATCCAACAATCTGCCCGTACCGAACATCGTGCCCGAAAGTCCTTCGTTGGAGATCATCGAAGCCTCGTCGACAATAAAAAGCGTATGCGCAAATAAATTCTCATTGACGGAAAAATTATCCAACTCATTCGAGAAAGAACGCTGACGGTATATTTTCTTGTGAATGGTAAAAGCCGGATGCCCCGCATAGTTAGCAAAGACTTTGGCGGCACGTCCGGTAGGAGCCAGTAAGACTGTTTTCTGTTGCAACCGGTCTAATGTTTTAACCAACGCACCGATCAGCGAAGTTTTACCCGTCCCCGCATACCCTCGAAGTATGAAGACTTCTTCCCCCACCCTCGAAAGCAAGAAGTCCGAAAGCGATTTTACCGCTATTTCCTGTTCAAAAGTTGGTTGATAAGAGAAATTTTCCTTAATTTGCCTTTCTAAATAGTTATTTATCATTTTTGTTCGAGAAAAAAGTTCGGGGAACTGCCATATTTAAATTTATTTATTCTATTTTTGCGATGCGAATATAACAACTAAAAAACATAAATCATCATGAAAACAGTATTTAATATTGTACTTGTACTCTGTGTTGCCGCGTTGGGCTACATTTGCTATAACAGCATCACGGGACCTATCAATTTCGAAAAATCCAAGAAAGAGAGAGAAAAAGCTGTTATTGCCCGATTGATCGACATTCGCAAAGCTCAACAAGAGTACCGCATGCTTAATCACGGACAATATACGGATAAATTCGACACCCTCATCGATTTCGTTAAAAACCAGAAGCTTCCTTTCGTTATGAAAATCGGTCAATTGACAGACAAACAATTGGAAGACGGCTTGACTGAAAAGAAAGCGATGGCTATCATCAACCGCGCTAAAAAGACAGGCAAATATGATGAAGTAAAAAAATGGGGACTTGAGAACTTCAAACGCGATACAATGTGGGTAGCTGTGATGGACACGCTGTATCCCAAAGGATTCAATGCCGACTCCATGAGATTTATTCCTTTCTCAAACGGTGAGCAATTCCAGATGGCAACCAAAAACGATACGGCAAAATCGGGTGCTCCGGTATTCATGTACGAAGTGAAAGCTCCATACGATGCTTATTTGCAAGGACTTGACAAACAGGAAATTATCAATTTGAAAGATGTTCAGGAGAAATTAGGAAGATACAGCGGATTAATGATCGGTTCTATCGAAACTCCGAACAACGGTGCAGGGAACTGGGAATAATGATCGATCTCACGAAATCCAAACAATATACTTTATCCATCCGTCTCGGTACGGATGGATTTTCTTTTTCTATCTACAATCCGATTTCCGACAACTCGCTATCGCTTATAGAGAAGGAGGCGGACGACTCACTATCTCTTACAGCCAACCTGCGGAGGGTTTTTCAAGAATCGGATTTTCTGAACTGTGCCTATAAGCGGGTAAACGTGATGATGACCGACAAGCGGTTTACAACAGTTCCGTTCGAACTGTTCGAAGACGAGCAGGCAGAACTCTTATTTTATCACAACCATCGGAAAAAAGAACATGAAAAGATTATCTACAACATATTGAAAAGAGAAAATGCGGTAGTTATCTTCAGCATGGACAAGAGTGCCCATGCTTTTATAGAAAAGCAGTATCCCGATGCCCGATTCTATTCTCATTCCACCCCTCTTATCGAATATTTTACGGTGAAAAGCCGATTGGGAAACAGCAGGAAGATGTATGCTTCGTTTCGTAAAGGGGCTATCGACCTCTTTTGCTTCGAACGCGGACATTTGCTTTTGGCAAACTCTTTCAAATGTACAAACTTTGAAGATTGTATTTACTACCTGCTGTATGTATGGAAACAGATGGAATTCGACCAGCAGCGGGACGAACTGCACTTAACAGGTGTCATGCCCGAAAAGGAGCGGTTATTAGGAGAGCTGAAGAAATTCATCTTACAAGTGTTTGTTATGAACCCATCCACTAATATTGACATGAAAGCTTTATTGACATGCGAGTAATCAGCGGAATCTATAAACGAAGAAGATTTGAAGTGCCACGCACATTCAAAGCGCGCCCCACCACAGATTTTGCCAAAGAGAATCTGTTCAACGTGCTCAATAAGTACATCGATTTTGAAGAAGGGGTAACAGCGCTCGACTTGTTTGCCGGAACCGGAAGTATCAGTATCGAGCTCGTATCGCGAGGTTGCGACCGCGTAATCAGCATCGAAAAAGATCCCGCCCACCATTCGTTCATCTGCAAAATAATGAAAGAGGTGGACACAGACAAATGCCTGCCGATTCGCGGAGATGCATTCCGGTTCATCAACAACAGCCGCGAACAATTCGACTTTATCTTTGCCGATCCTCCTTATGACCTGAAGGAGCTGCATTCCATCCCCGACTTGATTTTCAAGAACGATTTACTCAAAGAAGAGGGATTGCTTGTGTTGGAGCATGGCAAACAAGACAGTTTCGAGTCTCACCCGCACTTTATAGAAAGAAGAGTCTACGGAAGCGTCAATTTCTCTTTTTTCAAATAAGCGCATAAGAGGACGGATGCTGCTCCTATCTATGCGAAAACAGAGTTAAAGTAGCGGAGCCAACAAGCGGACAATAGACTCCGCCGCCTTTTGCTTCCACGACCGACGTTCCCAATTCTTCAAAAAGACTTGCGTGCACTCACGCTGATCTTCCAGGAAGATTTCTTTCATCTCAAGAGCAGTCTCCACACCGTATATGAAAGCATTCACCTCAAAATTGTGCTCGAAGCTGCGAAAATCTACATTGGTCGAACCGACGGTAGAGAGCATATCATCGGAAACCATAAGTTTAGAATGCAAAAATCCTTTTTTATAGAAATAAACCTTCACCCCCGCCTGCAACACATCTGCCAAATAAGATTGCGAACCTAAATGAGTAATCCGATTGTCGGCGTATTCGGGCAGCATCAAACGCACATCCACCCCGGACAAAGCAGCCGTCTGCATGGCAGCGAGCACTTGTTCCGTAGGGAGAAAATACGGTGTCTGCATATAGAAATACTCTTTGGCTTCCGAAATGGCTTTCGTCAACCCTTGCATGATCTCTTTCCAAGGCCCTACAGGCTCACCGGTGACAATCTGCGCCAAAGAATCTCCGCACGACTCTATTTTGGGGAAATAGCGGGAGGAAGTGATTAAAGTGCGGTCGATAAAGTACCAGTCGAGCAAAAAGGCTGTCTGGATGCCGTGCACCGCCTTTCCTTCGATCAGAATATGCGTGTCGCGCCAAACGCCCCAAGAGAGACCGCGCAAGTAACGCTCCGCCAGATTCATACCGCCCACAAAACCTACCTTTCCGTCTACAACTACCATCTTTCGATGATTTCGGTAATTTATCCTGCTGGTAAACAAAGGGAAGCGAACTTTCAGGAAACTGCGGACTTCGATACCGGCATCGCGCATCTCTTCAAAAAAGCGATTCGGCACATGCCAGCATCCCACATCGTCGTAAATTACCCTGACCTCCACACCCTGCGACGCTTTTTCTATCAAAACATCTTTCACCAATCGTCCGATGGCATCATCTTCGAATATATAGAACTCAAGATGGATATGATACTGGGCCTTTTGAATTTCCCGGAGCAGCGACTGTAGCATGGAGTACCCGTTTGTATAAACAGCCACCCGGTTTCCGTCGAAAGGAAAAGCCTGAGTTGTCTGGTAGAAAAGGCGGATAAGACGGTCGTAATTCGGAGGAAGATCGTAAGAATCCTGAGCATGATATTCTGCCATCGGTTTCTTCAAAAGACGGTCGTAGCTCTTCCGGCTGATGATGCGTTCTTTACGCTGACTCCGGCCGAAGAAGAAATAAAGAACAAGCCCGACCAACGGAAGAAACAACAACACAAGTATCCATGCCATCGTCTTTACCGGATTACGGTTATCGAGAACAATGACAAAGATTGTACCCACAATGGCTCCGATGTAAATCAGATGAAAGGCCACCGTCGCTATCTGGCTGACTATGTAATTCCAATCTACCATGGGCTCTGCTTTATGTCAATTTAGAATCCGAAACAACAAATATAAATTAAATAATCTAATAAAGCTAAAGCGGGGGTAGAAAAAGAGAAATATTCGCCGCCTCATCTGAAAAACGAAAGACAATGAGGCGGAAGAGCAAAGCGGCGATTTGAAACGACAGCAGAATAGACAGACTTACTTAGAAACGCCCTCGTCCTCTGCCTCCGAAGCCATCGCGGTGCGGACCTTCGGGCCGATGGAATCCGCCCCCTTGGCGCATGTGAGAACGCGCTTCTTTATTGCCGAAGATGTTAAGGCGGTAAGTAAACCGGAGCATGCAATAGCTGTTAATGCCGTTGAACTCGGAAACCGAACGTATGTCGGACGTCAGCGAACGGCTGACATTGGTCTGCTGCTTCAGAATATCGTAAATCTCGAAACTGACGGTAGCGGCATTTCCTTTCAGAAAGTTCTGCGCAATCTGGGCATTCCAGACAAGTTCATTCCGGTTCATACTTGTATCCCGGTAGCCACGGCGGGCATTGTTGGTAATATTAGTAGACAAAGACATTTGCCAAGGCAGGGAGATGTTGGTGCTCACTCCATAGCCATAGGTGTAAGGCTCCTGATTGTTTTCCGGACGCAGTTTGTTACGCTCGAAAGTGTACCTGATCGACCCGTTCACCGAAACCTCGAACCAGTCATTACGGAAAGTACCGTTCAGATGTTCTCCCAGCAAGAGCGAAGTGCTACGTGTCTTGTCATTCAGCTTCGTCTCATCGTTATAGAGATAAGATATGAGATTGCTGTAACTGGTACGTGAAAACGAATTGACGGTAAACCGCTTGTCTTTTAAAGCCGTATTAAAGCCGAACATGGCAAAAGCGCTCCAATTGCCATTGATGTTTTCCGGCCGGGTGATCAACCCTCCGTTATCGTAATTGTAACGTGTGACATTGCCTATACTATTCTGAGTGAGCGTAAAATTCGCATGCGCCATAATTCCCCGTTGAAGTTCGGCATTATAGGTATTGTAAAATGCCCGCATGTTGTGCGAGAAAGAAGGTTTCAACCCCGGATTACCCATGCGGATATTCAGCGGGTTGGAATTGTCGGTAATAGGCAACAGGCTCTCCATACCGGGCTGACTGCTTCGTCCGCGATAGGTCACGCGCAATTGGCTGACTTTGGAAAAGCGGTAACGAAAATCGATATTCGGAGAAAAATTGAATACGGTGCGAACGGTATCGGTCTGATAATCGCCTTTCTTATAAGAAAGAGTAGACCGCTGAGGCTGCAAAGACACACCCGCGCTCAACTGGTAGTCCGCACGGATAAACCGTATACCTGCCGTGACATCATGATTATAGTAATGATATTCGGCATTCTTTCCAAGACTGTCGACTTCATACGCAGGGTATCCCGACGGTAAAGGTTGTCCGATCTTCCAATCCAATGGCAGCAAATCATAAGTGCTTTTATCGCTCTTGCTGTATCTGTATCTGAAAGCATAACTCAATTGCAGAAATGTTGCGCGCGCAATAGGCTCGCTGTATGTGACCTGAGCCGTATAATTATAATTGGTGGCAGGCATCCTGATGTATTGGGCGCGATACAGAAGAGAGTCTTCGTCCGAATGACCGGGAACCTGACTTTTCAGTCCGTAATAACGAGTGAGCGACTGCGTATACGAATCGTTGTCATTGTCACCGTAGCCCACCGTTCCCCTCAATGTCACGTTACGTCCTCTCGAATTCAATCTTCTGTTCAGTTGCAACGTAGCGTTCCCCGACAAGCTCTTGTTCTCTGAAAGCGATCCGCTGTTCGAAGCATTGACACGAATATCTTTCAGCGGATCGTCTGCCGAATTGCCTTCAAGCCATTCGAGGCTCAGGTAATCATTCGGATTGGGCGTGTATTCCAGCGGATCTTTCTTGAAAGTGCCTGATGCCGAAACCGACGAAGCATCCGATTTTCCATACGAAAGGTTGGGACGGAAGATAATGTTGGTCAGCGTATCGGGCTTCCATTCCAATCGGAAGTCGGCATTGAAATCCGTATTTTTCCTCCTGTTCCTACTGTCGGAGTTGGCAAACGAGTTCCCTTTCTTCAGGAAGCGTTCGGACGAACTGACGGAAGACGCGTCACGGTCGGTATAATTATAGCGCACGCTGCCTCCCAACTCCAATTTGTCGGTTTGAGTAGCGAAATTCATACCGATCATCTTGGTTGCGGTCAGGCCGTTATTGTTTCGGAAAGACGGACGTCCGCCACCCGAAAAGCCTTGATCGTTCACATTATTTGCAGACCCGACCAAAGAGAACTGGCTGTTTTCCACAAACCGGTTCAACATCACATTGCTCGAATAGCGGTCTTTCGTTCCGGCAGCGACATCGGCATTTCCGAACCATCCTTGATTCATCCCTTTCTTCACTTTCAAATCGAGCACTGTCTCCTCCTCTCCGTCATCGATGCCCGTAATCCGCGCCAAGTCCGATTTCTTGTCATACGTCTTCAGCTTATCCACCATATCGACCGGCAGATTCTTCAGCCCCGTCTTCACGTCTCCGCCAAAAAACTCCTTTCCGTCCACCATAATCTTTTTAATCTCCTTCCCGTTAATTTTCACATTCCCCGATTCGTCGATCTCGGCTCCGGGAAGTTTCTTTACCAGCTCTTCGAGCATGGCGCCTTCGGGAGTGCGATAAGCGGCGGAGTTGAACTCAAGCGTATCTTCTCTTACAGTGACCTGCGGAGCTTCCGCAACGACAACCGCCTCAGCCAGCATCACCTCGTCGGGCTCCAACGAAACAGTACCAATCTTTTTATCGGGCACATCGGCAGAGAGCTGCAACGAGAGTGTTTTTGTACGGAAACCGATGGAAGAAACCACTAAAAGATACTTTCCGGCTTTCACCTTCGGAAGCGTAAACCAACCTTTGTTTCCGGTGGCTATTCCGGCAACATACGAACTGTCGGGAAGCGCTAACAGGCGGACAGTCGCCTGCGTAACCAGTTCTTTCGATTCCGTTTCAACGACACGTCCCGAAACGGCGATTGTTTTATCTTGTGCAAGAGCAAAGGAGGTGCATATGAATGTAAGCACCAGCCAAACTGAAATTTTTCTCATCAACCTTATTACGTTTTATAATCACTAAAAAACCTGTTCGGGTCCCATTCGTCTATCCGCCTTTTTCTCAGACCAGCAGTCGTGTCTCTCATAGACCTTATCCGACGGATGAGGCACTTCGATCCCTTTTCTCAGACCACCAGTAGTTTCTCTTCTCCTTCATTCCATTTTTACATATAGTCCCGTAAGACCTCAAAGTAAACAAGACGAAACTCAGGAAGCGGTCACTCCGAATTGTCGGAGAGAAAGCTATTCTGCTTTTTTATCACACACCGGCTTATGTTCCGTGTCGGATAAATTGCTATCTTCCTCATCGCACAAGTGAAATTACGGCAAGATCGTTTCAAAGCAAAGAACGGAAAGATGGAAACAGTTATTCAAACAGGCTCCAACAACGATTATTTGACGGACGGATTCAGGAAAGGTTTAATGAGCAGGCGAAATTTATTTTTTAAAAAGGCGGTCTACCACTGCTTTCTTCAAACCGAATTCCAAGCAAAGCACGTTTATAATCAGAAAAGTAAGAAAAGAAGAAGTGTCGACGTTAATCACATCGCCTTTCAGCACGCGCCAAAGCATACCTCCGAAGACAAAGAGGAAAGTGAAAAAGATAGCGTTGCGAACGGCAGTATTGCGGATCTGCTCCGTTTCACGGTTTTCATGCTTATTCAGCGCAAAAATAATGAACAGGCATCCTGCCATCATCAGCAACTTGGTGCATTCTTTATAGAACAAGAGGTTTCGATCGGTCACAAGCCCCTGCATATAAAGTACCGGGATGATGAATAAGGCAATCAGCAGAATGATATATCCCAACGGACGGCAGAAGACAGGTAATAAAGCTTTCATAATCGGATGTTTTCGGATGTTTTTAATAAGGCAAAAGTAAGTAAAAAAAGAGACTTATATTCATTTGCTTCGGAAAATCTGAAAATTATCATGTACATTTGCAGGTAGAAAAAGTCAAAAAACATGGATAAACAAGAAGTTATTCTCTGCGGGAATCTCGAAAAAGACCTCGCTAGCGCTATCGCAAAGTGCCCTCACGACAAACTATTCATCCTGACAGACGAGCACACCCGGCAACTCTGCCTCCCTGTTCTACATAAACTTTCTTCTCTGAAAGGAGCCGTAAATATCTGCATCGGAGCCGAAGACATCCATAAAAACATCGACACATTGGCTTCCGTATGGATGGTGCTGAGCACGAACGGGGCGACACGGCGCTCTCTGCTCATCAATCTCGGCGGAGGAATGGTGACCGACTTGGGAGGTTTTGCTGCGGCAACGTTCAAGCGTGGAATTTCTTATATCAACATTCCCACAACGCTGCTATCCATGGTAGATGCATCTGTGGGAGGCAAGACCGGCATCAACTTCAACGGACTGAAGAACGAGATAGGCGCTTTTGCTCCGGCAAGCAGCGTGCTGATAGAGACCGGATTTCTACGCAGTCTGGACACAGCAAACTTCCTGTCCGGATATGCGGAGATGTTGAAGCATGGTCTAATCAGCGACGAGGTACATTGGAGCGAACTGCTTTCTTTCGACATTTCCGCCATTGACTACGGCGTGCTCGGGAAGTTAGTGGGTCAATCGGTGCACATCAAAGAAAAGGTGGTAGAGCAAGACCCTCACGAGCACGGCATCCGAAAGGCCTTGAATCTGGGACATACGGCAGGACACGCGTTCGAAAGCTTGGCGCTTGCCGAAAACCGCCCGGTATTGCACGGATACGCCGTAGCATGGGGACTGGTTTGCGAACTTTATCTCTCGCATATCGTCTGCGGATTCCCCAAAGACAAAATGCGGCAAATGATACAATTCATAAAAGACAACTACGGAATCTTTTTCTTCACTTGCAAACAATACGAAACCTTATACGCATTGATGACGCACGATAAGAAAAACAGTTCGACACAGCATGTCAACTTCACCTTATTGGGAGAGATCGGCGACATACGCATCAACCAAACAACTTCCAAAAAAATGATTTTCGAAATGCTCGACTTCTATCGCGAGTGTATGGGAATTTAAACTTGCCTTCAAGAGCCGGCAGCAAAGCCGGTTATCGCTTTCTATCGCGAGTGTAGAGGGATTTAAGTCCCTCTTATATCGACGAAGGAAACCCATCGCGTAGCAAAGAAAATCGTTGTATATTTAACCCACCCGATATACATATATAGTCAGCTTGATAGCCATATATAGTCAGCTTGGAGGTGTGTCGTAATGCACGATGCACTTCCTTTTTTGTTCATCGCTATAC
>OHBE01001176.1_pt1 | contig 24089 bp, 19 predicted proteins | sample 1577231 | NCBI WGS metagenome assembly OHBE01 (sample SAMEA3541506, study PRJEB24748) | human gut metagenome | biome: human gut; feature: human-associated habitat; material: faeces | place: China | collected 2012 | reverse complement strand
ACGCTTATGATGGTCGTCATTCTGCCGTTTTTCACATCGCAGCTGCTGCTGATCTTCGTCGCCCCCGGTATGTTCATGAAGCATCTGGGCTGATTTCCGGCGAGAAATCCGATCATTAAATTGTACGCCGGAAGGAGGCAACGCAATGGACCTTTACCAGTCATTGGTGACGGTAAACCCCGTAACTCTGATTGCACAGATTTGCAACCTGTTTATCCAGCTGCTTATCGTCAAGATCTTCTTCCTGGATAAAATCAAGGCCGTGCTGGACAAGCGCCGCGAGACCGCCGACAAGCAGATTGCCGACGCCGAAGCCGCGAAATCCGAAGCGGCGGCCATTAAGCAGACCTATGAGGAGAATATGCGTCAGGCGAAAACCAAGGCTGACGATATGATCCTCTCCGCCCAGAAGACCGCCGCCCAGCGCAGCGAGGAGATCATTTCTCAGGCGCAGAAGCAGGCCGCCCAGATCAAGACCAAGGCCGCGTCCGACATCGAGATGGAAAAGAAAAAAGCCATCATCGAGAAACTGAATGCTATCAATGACCAAATGGATACGGAGGAAGCTACCCAACTGGTACGCGACCTCATGAAAGAATGGAACGGCATAGGACATGTACCTTTCAAAGAGAAAGACCGAATCTATAAGCAATACCACAGCCAGGTAGACAAATTGTTTGAACACTTCAACATCAGCGTCTCCAACAAGAAGCTAAGCAACTTCAAGTCGACTATCAGCTCCATTCAGGAAGGTAGTCCACAAGCCCTTTACCGGGAACGTGAGAAGCTGGTACGTGCCTTCGACAATATGAAGAACGAGCTCCAGACATATGAAAACAATCTCGGCTTCCTGACCACTTCTTCCAAGAAGGGAAATAGTCTGCTGACAGAAATCAACCGCAAGGTGGAAAAGCTGAAAGCAGACATCGAGCTTGTGAAAGAAAAGATAAAAGTGGTGGACGAGAACATCAAAAACCAAGGATAACGTAACAAGATAAGACTTAATAAAAAAGGAACCCGCCCCTACAGCTATGCAGCCGTGGGAGCGGGCCTATTTTTATACCCCTTATCAATGATGGAACAGACGGATACCCGTGAACGACATGGCAATGCCATATTTATCGCAAGTTTCAATCACATGGTCATCGCGTACAGAACCACCCGCTTGGGCAATGTAATCTACTCCACTCTTATGGGCACGCTCAATATTGTCTCCAAAAGGGAAGAATGCATCCGAACCCAAAGAAACACCTTTCAATGTATCCAACCAAGCCCGTTTTTCTTCACGGGTCAGCACTTCAGGTTTCTCCGTAAAGAACTGCTGCCAAACACCGTCAGCCAGCACATCGTCATGGTCTTCACTGATATAGACATCAATCGTATTATCACGGTCGGCACGGCGGATTTTCTCTACCCATGGCAAATTCAACACCTTCGGATGCTGGCGTAAATACCAAATGTCAGTCTTGTTGCCCGCCAAGCGAGTACAGTGGATACGGCTCTGCTGGCCGGCACCAATACCGATAGCCTGACCGTCCTTCACATAGCATACAGAATTCGACTGCGTATATTTCAAAGTGATAAGGGCTATCATCAAATCACGTTTCGCTGCTTCCGGGAAATTCTTATTCCGAGTAGGAATATTCGCAAAGAGTTCATCTCCATTCAGCTTTATCTCATTACGTCCCTGCTCAAACGTGATACCAAAGACATCCTTATGTTCAATCGGGGCAGGCTTATAGCCGGGACTTATCTGAATCACATTGTAAGTTCCTTTACGCTTTTCCCTCAAGATAGCCAGTGCTTCGTCCGTATACCCCGGAGCAATAACGCCATCCGAGACCTCGCGGTTAATAAAACGTGCAGTAGCCTCGTCGCACACATCACTCAAAGCGATAAAGTCACCATAGGAAGACATACGGTCGGCACCGCGGGCACGCACATATGCGCAAGCAAGCGGAGAGAGCGGAAGATTATCCACAAAATAAATCTTCTTCATTGTCTCGTTGAGTTCCAAGCCGATGGCGGCACCCGCCGGACTGACGTGTTTGAATGAAGTTGCAGCAGGCATACCGGTCGCCTCTTTCAGTTCCTTTACCAACTGCCATCCATTCAAGGCATCCATAAAATTAATATACCCCGGACGTCCATTCAAAACCTCAATAGGTAACTCCCCCTCCTGCATGAAAATGCGAGCCGGCTTCTGGTTAGGGTTACAGCCGTACTTCAGTGCTAATTCTTTTGCCATAAAATTCTGCTTTAATGTTGAAATGCTACAAATTTACAGAATATTTCCGGCTTACAGAAGCCTTGTCACTGAATTTGCCACCGAATGCCTACACTGAAATTTTCGTACATGGTCGAAAAGCAACAAAAAACCACTAAAACTTGCGATTTTAGTGGTTTTTTGACTTAAATAAGGTAAGTTCGTTGGGCTACCTGGATTCGAACCAGGAATGACAGGACCAGAATCTGTAGTGTTACCATTACACCATAGCCCAATTGTTATTATTTCCGTTTTGCGGTTGCAAAGATACAAAGATTTCTATAAATCAAAACAAAAACGAGTATTTTTTTCGCAAAAAACTGATAAGATACCGTAATCCAAAGGATTATATAACTAAAAAAAATCAAAAATTGAAAGAGTTTTCCTCTTTTGCGTGTTTGATATGAGAAATCAACGTATATTTGTCAACTGTTTTAATATAATAATGTATAATGAACGAAACGAAGAAACTGATTCAACAGATAACAGAAGGTATTCAAGATAAAAAAGGAAAAAAAATCGTCATCGCAGATCTGACAAAAATCGACGATACAATATGCAATTATTTCGTCATCTGCCAAGGAAACTCTCCCAGCCAAGTGACAGCCATTGTAGAATCCATCAGGGACTTCACACGCAAGGGTGCCGATACCAAGCCCTTTGCCGTAGACGGGCTGCGCAATGCCGAATGGGTAGCTATGGACTACTCGGACATATTGGTGCATGTCTTCCTGCCTGAAACAAGGGAATTCTACAATCTGGAGCACCTATGGGCAGACGCCAAATTAACTCAAATTCCTGACCTCGATTAATCAAAACGTATGGACAATAATACCAACAAGAAACCCAATAAAGTGAATATGCCCAAGTTCAACCTGAACTGGCTGTATATGATTATAGCGATGATGTTGCTGGGGTTGTACCTGACCAATGAAAATGGTACGGCAACTAAAAACATCTCTTATGATGAATTCCAGCAATATGTACGAGACGGTTATATAAGCAAAGTCATCGGCTACGACGACAATTCCGTCGAAGCATACGTCAAACCCCAGCACGTAGGAAACGTATTTCGTCAGGACTCCAGCCGCGTAGGCAAGAATCCGCTTATTACGACCGAGGCCCCCTCACGCGAGAGCCTAGGTAATTTCCTGCAAAAGGAAAGAGACGACGCCCACTTTGACGGCTCCATTAACTACGAAAAAAAGCGGAACTACTTCGGTGCCATTTTGTGGCAGATTCTCCCCTTTGCATTCCTTATCGGTTTCTGGATTTTCATGTCCCGCCGCATGAGCGGTGGTGGAGGCATGGGCGGAGGTGGAGGCATCTTCAGCGTAGGAAAGTCCAAGGCCCAATTGTTTGAAAAAGGTTCCCCCATCAAGATTACATTCAAGGATGTGGCAGGACTTGCTGAAGCCAAGCAAGAGGTAGAAGAAATTGTCGAGTTCTTGAAAGAGCCCCAGAAATATACCGATTTGGGAGGTAAGATACCCAAGGGCGCCTTGCTGGTAGGCCCTCCGGGAACAGGAAAGACCCTGCTTGCAAAGGCTGTGGCCGGAGAAGCCAACGTACCATTCTTCTCTTTGGCAGGTTCCGACTTTGTGGAAATGTTTGTCGGCGTGGGTGCTTCCCGTGTCCGCGATTTGTTCCGCCAAGCAAAGGAAAAAGCGCCTTGTATCGTGTTCATCGACGAGATTGACGCTGTAGGGCGTGCCCGTGCCAAAGCAGCTGCTATGGGTGGCAACGACGAGCGCGAGAACACATTGAACCAGTTACTGACCGAGATGGACGGTTTCGGCTCCAATAGTGGTGTTATCATCTTAGCCGCCACCAACCGTGTGGACGTTTTGGATAAGGCATTGCTGCGCGCCGGACGTTTTGACCGCCAGATACATGTAGACCTACCCGACCTTAATGAGCGTAAGGAAGTATTCGGTGTACACCTGCGCCCCATCAAGATAGACAATAGTGTGGATGTAGACCTTCTGGCACGCCAGACTCCCGGATTCTCGGGGGCAGACATTGCCAATGTATGTAACGAAGCAGCTTTGATAGCTGCCCGCCACGGCAAAAAGTTTGTCGGAAAGCAAGACTTTCTGGACGCCGTAGACCGTATTGTGGGTGGGTTGGAAAAGAAAACCAAAATCACTACCGAGGCCGAACGCCGTTCCATTGCCATACACGAAGCCGGCCATGCCAGCATCTCCTGGTTACTGGAATACGCCAATCCGCTGATTAAAGTAACCATTGTACCCCGTGGACGCGCTTTGGGCGCGGCTTGGTATCTGCCGGAAGAACGGCAAATCACCACTAAGGAACAGATGCTCGATGAGATGTGTGCCACCTTGGGAGGACGTGCCGCCGAAGACCTATTCTTAGGTAGAATATCCACCGGAGCCATGAATGACTTGGAACGCGTGACAAAGCAGGCGTACGGTATGATTGCCTATCTGGGTATGAGCGAAAAACTACCCAACCTCTGTTACTATAATAATGAGGAATATTCCTTCAACCGCCCGTATAGCGAAAAGACTGCGGAACTGATTGACGAAGAAGTGAAGCAGATGGTCAACGAACAGTACGAACGTGCCAAGAAAATATTGTCCGAAAACCAAGAAGGGCACAACCGGCTGGCACAACTGCTGATTGACAAAGAAGTAATCTTTGCCGAAGACGTTGAACACATCTTTGGGAAACGTCCATGGGCTTCCCGCTCGGAGGAAATCAGTGCAAACAAGACTGCTGCCGAGCTGAAAAAAGCGGAGCAAGAAGAAGAGCAAAAAGCCATAGAAGCAGAAAAGGAAGTCAAGGAAGAAGAAGAAAAGCATGAAAAATAACTTTATCCAACGTGCCGTTACCGGCGTGTTATTCGTCATAGTATTGGTGGGCTGTATTATTTACAGCCCCCTTTCGTTCGGTATACTGTTCACCATTATCAGCGCACTGAGCGTACATGAGTTTGCCCAATTAGTCAGCAAAAGCGGCGAAGTAAGCATTAACAAGACCATCACTGCATTGGGGGGAGCCTACCTTTTCCTTGCATTAATGAGTTTCTGTACCCAGCAGTCTGTAGGAGCACGGGTATTCCTTCCTTATTTGGGACTATTGCTCTACATGATGATTACGGAACTTTACCTCAAGAAAAAGAATCCGACGGGTAACTGGGCCTACTCCATGCTAAGCCAATTGTACGTGGCACTCCCCTTTGCCCTGCTGAACGTACTTGCTTTTCAGAACTCCCCGGAAACGGGCAGTGTGACCTACAACCCTATTCTACCGCTTTCCATTTTCGTTTTTATCTGGTTGAGCGATACAGGTGCCTATTGCGTAGGTTCGCTGATAGGCAAACACCGTCTGTTCGAACGTATCTCACCTAAAAAATCCTGGGAGGGCAGCATCGGCGGCGGAATATTCTCCATCGCTTCCTCTCTTGGCTTTGCACATTTCTTTCCTTTTATGCCAGGATGGCAATGGGTAGGTCTGGCAATCGTTGTCGTCATTTTCGGCACTTGGGGCGATCTGACCGAATCACTCATGAAACGCCAATTGGGCATCAAGGATTCCGGTAACATTCTGCCGGGGCATGGAGGGATGCTCGACCGTTTCGACAGTGCCCTGATGGCAATTCCTGCAGCAGTTGTTTATCTATATGCCTTGACGATGTTCTAACGACGGCTCACATGACCAAACTTACATAAAACAGATATAAAAAGAGCACCCGGGCAAGATGAATGACATCAAAATCACGGGTGCTCTTTCTAACTATATACTCTCGCAAACTCTTTCTTACTTCAACTGCATATTGGACAAATCCACATTAGTAGTCAGCTTTTCATTACTCCCCGCAGTTTTCAAATCAAAGGTTACTTCCACCTCTCCATTCTCTTCTGAATTGAGTTTCAACTTGATGCCTTTGGTTTCAGAGGGGATGTCCAGACTGTTCAAGTTATAGGAGACAGCACCAGGACTACGACGTCCCGTCAGGTCATCATAGTCGTTATAGCGGAGTCCCAAATGGACGTATCCATCTTCGCCATACAAAGTATCATCTTCTTGCGGACGCACCAGGCTGATACGGTGTTTATTATCAGTCGAAGATGGCAGGTTCTGCATGAAAAAAATGTTCATATAGCCACCACTGATGGTAATATCACCTTTATATATACGCACGGGGTCATTACCGAATTCCTCTTCGGTTTCGGGAGTCAGCGTCTCCACCTCTTTCGTCAAGACGTTCTGCAGACGCAGCAGCTTCACAGCATGGTCATATCCTGCATAGTTGTCCCACAAAGGATTGAACACGGTAATCACACGCTGCCCATCCACAGCATCATACCACCCAATGTCCGTATTTACCGGCCAGAGTGTCCCCCAGACATCGCAGTTTAAATAAAAGGCATTTCCCGTAACACGCACAGTAGCCCACAAAGGCGGGGTAAAATCACCCAAAGAATATCCGTCGTTATCATCACATGATTGCAAAGCGGGCATCACTGCCAAACATATTGCCATAAATAACCAATGTAGCTTTTTCATAATCAAAGTTCTTTTCATTTGTTTCTGTATAGAAAATACAAAAGCCGGGCATTTACTGCACCGGCTTTCCCCATTTTAACAAATTCTTAATTTTTCGACTATTCCTCCCTGCTCCTCCTCAACAATGCCACCATCTTGCGGGCAGCATGTTTGGGTGCCCCTGCCTCTCCCAGACGGGATGCCATATACTCATATCCCTCGAGCATCTGACGGCGGTATTCCTTATCGTACAAAATGCGGTTCAGCTCCGAGCGTACCTGCTCTACCGTCATGGTATCTGCAACCAGCTCTTTCACCACCTCCCGGTTGGCTATGAGATTGACCAGGGAAATGTACTTCACTTTCAGTACATGCCGTTTCAGGAAAGCGATAACCTTCCCTATCGGAGTATGGTAGCACACCGCTTGCGGCACACGGAACAGAGCAGTTTCCAGCGTTGCTGTCCCCGAAGTGACCAGTGCAGCCTCTGCCTGCCTCAACAAAGGAAATGTCTTGTTGAAGATAATCTTCACGTCCGCCCCACCCACATAACGTTTGTAATACTCGGGAGAAATGCCCGGAGCACCGGCCAGCACCAGTTGATAATCGGGAAAAGAAGCTGCCGCACGAAGCATGTCCGGCAGATTGTCCTTGATTTCCTGCTTGCGGCTACCGGCCAGCAGAGCAATAACGGGTTTGGCCGAAAGTCCGTTTGCCCGGACAAAGTCGTCGAATGTCTCTGAGCTGGAAGCAAGAAAAGCCGTCACTTCATCCACTGTCGGATTGCCGACATAATGTATTGGATACCCGTGCTTCCCTTCAAAAAACTCCACCTCGAACGGTAGGATGGAGAACAGCTCATCCACATCCCGTTTAATATTCTTGATGCGGTATTCCTTCCATGCCCAAATCTTGGGAGAAATATAATAAAAGACAGGAATCCTTGTGTTGGCATGGACAAACTTGGCTATATCCAGATTAAAGCCCGGATAGTCCACCAAAATCAGCACATCCGGCTGCCACGCAACAATATCCTCCTTGCAGCGCTTCATATTGGCAAAGATGGTGCGCAGATGCAGCAATACGGGAATGAACCCCATATACGCCAACTCTTTGTAATGCTTCACCATCACACCGCCCACTGCAGCCATGAGGTCGCCTCCGAAGAAACGGAACTCCGCTTGCAAGTCCTCCTCCTTCAATGCAGCCATCAGATGGGAGGCATGCAGGTCGCCGGAAGCTTCACCGACAATCAAGTAATACTTCATATCAATTGATAATTGTCAATTAATTCAGAACCATGCTTTCAGTTCATCAATCAAGCCGTATGCCGTTGCATCCACCGTGGTCGGGGTGATTGCCACATAACCGTTATCAAGCGCCCAATGGTCATTCTTCTCATTTTCGGCATCGTTGTTCTCAAACTCGCCGGTCAGCCAGTAGTAATGGGCATCTCCTCTATGAGCAAAGTTTTCCCATTCATTGGTCCATTGCCCCTTGGTTTGTTCGCAAATCTTCACACCCTTCAATTCTTTGGTATCGGGGAAGTTGACATTGAGGCATGTCAACGGAGGGAGTCCTTTCTCCAATACCAGCCGGGCTATCTCGCGGATGTAAGGACCTGCAGGTTCAAAATCAGCGTTCGGCTCATGGTTGCAAAGGGAGAATCCGATGGAAGGCACTCCTTTCAGGCATCCCTCTATCACAACGCCCATCGTACCGGAATAATGCAGGTTTACAGAAGAATTGTCGCCGTGGTTGATGCCGCCTACCACCAAGTCGGGCTTGCGGTCGAGCACCGTATGAAAAGCCAGCTTCACACAATCGGTCGGCGTACCGGAACACTTGTATACCGTCAGCCCAACATCCTTACGGACCAACTGGTAGTGGATAGGTTCCGTTACAGTCAGCGCACACGCACTTCCAGAGCGGGGTGCATCCGGCGCCATTACCACAATCTCGCCCAGCGGACGGAGGAATTTGATTAACTCGCTAATACCTTTCGCAATGATGCCGTCATCATTGGAAATCAATATCAAAGGTCTCTGATTTTCCATAACTTTCTTTTTTATTATCGTGCAAAAGTAGCTAAAAAGGCTTTAAACAGAATACTACAAAGATAATAATTCTTTTGTATTCAAAGATATTTTCAGAAAAGGCTAACTTTGTACCGACAATAGTTGGAATATAATCATTCATAAAATCCATGCTATAATGAACACTTTTTGCCATTCTACCATTGCTGCACGCATCGAGACGGCAGCTGCCGCAATTATTCTGTTTCTAACAACCCTGACAAGCTGTGGCAGGAGCAGTTCTCCCGAGCCACTTGACCAATGGAATGACGGGACATCTACGCTTCACACGGCAGACCCGGTCATTGCAGAAGGCCGGAAGCTCTTCAACGACAAAGAATACCAAAATTTCCGACTCACCGGAGAAGCCCTCACACAACCCGGCTCCGAAGCAGGCCTCCTCTTTCATACGGACGGCGAGTCCGGTTATGAAGTGATATTCCGTAACGGAGACATCGACGGCACACGCAAGAGCGGCTCACTCGCCTCGGTGCGCAACCTCTATCGCTCACTCGCAAAAGATGGAGAATGGTTTGACTTCGAGATAACCGTACGCGGACAAAACATCATTGTCTGCATTAACGGAACCGAAGTTGTTTGCTATACCGAACCCGGACACCCATATCGCACAGAGGAGCACGCCCGGCAACTGCTGAGTCAAGGTTCCATTGCCCTGCAAGGCATACACGGCGAAGTGTCATTCCGGAATCTCGCCATCGAACGGCTTGCCAAGGAAGCACGCAACGAAGCCGACACGCTTGCTCCGGTAGACGAGCGCACGGATGAGATAATCAGGCTACAGCAGCGCGATTTCCCAGTTATAGACTACCACGTTCACTTGAAAGGAGGGCTGACGAAGGAAACGGCACACGCCATGTCCATGAATTACGGTATCAACTATGGTGTCGCCCCCAATGCCGGAGAAGGAGGCGTAGGACGTATGCTGGCCGACGACAAAGAAGTGTATGACTATTTTAATGAAGTAAAAGAGATGCCATTCCTATGCGGTGTACAAGGTGAGGGACGCAAATGGACGGCAACTTTCTCGCAGGAAGCCTTGGGGATTTTCGATTACCTGTTTACCGACGCCATGACCATCATAGACCACAAGGGACGTAATTCGCGCATCTACCGGGCCGAAGAAGCACTCTTTGATGACATTACGCTTGAACAGTATATGGACCACCTTGTCGACCAAACAGTCCTGATTCTGACCAACGAGCCTGCCGACATTTATGCCAACCCTACCTTCTTGCCCGATACTATGGCGCATGATTACGACAAGTACTGGACGGACGGACGCATTGAACGCGTATTGGATGTATTGCAACAACATGGAATCGCTCTGGAAATCAATGCACGCTACCGGATTCCCAGTTTCGAGATTATCCGTCGCGCCAAAGCACGTGGAATCAAATTCACATTCGGTACAAACAATGTCGATGCCGACTTCGGACGACTGGAATACTGCGCCGAAGCCATCAAGCAATGCGGCCTCACAGCCGACGATATATGGTTCCCGTCGATGAGCACACGCCGCTCCCGCCCCATTGTCATATACAACCGATTCGAGTAGCAGGGAACAACCGCTGTCATCTTCACCAACAGAAACGATACACCTATGGACATTCTTCTCATCATCTTGGGCATCCTCTGCCTGATTGTCGGATTGGCAGGCTGCATCCTGCCTATGATTCCGGGACCGCCCGTAGCCTATGCAGGCTTGTTGCTTCTACATTTCACGGACAAGGCGCAGTTTTCCACCACGCAGTTACTTTTATGGCTGGCAGCAGTCGTCCTTGTACAGATACTGGATTATTTCGTCCCGATGCTGGGCAGCAAATACAGCGGAGGCAGTCGGTGGGGAACGCGCGGCTGCCTCATAGGCACCATCGTAGGGTTGTTCTTCATGCCTTGGGGCATCATCCTCGGCCCCTTTCTCGGAGCCTTTGCCGGCGAACTGATGGGAGGCAGCAAGACAGACCAGGCCTTGAAATCGGGGCTGGGCTCGCTGCTTGGATTCTTGCTGGGCACAGTAGTGAAATGTGTGATGTGTGCGTACTTCTGCTGGGAGTTCGTCAAAGCCTTGGTCTGACACCAGCTCCTCTCCTTCTGCCCGGGAACAACTTATCCCCCGACCATCTTCCACACGGTAGTCCATCTGCATGAGATGTACATCTCGAGCAACATGAGATGCACGTTTCAAACAACACGAGATGTACATCTCATGCAAGTAGAGAGAATAGTCCAAGCCAATGTCTTCCATTGGTTTACAAATCTTAATCTTCTGCAAGCGAGACAAAAAATCAGCTTCATTTCAAGATAAATACGTATATTTGCCCACTAAACAGAGAAAGAACGCTTTACGCGCAATTTACAAGAAGAAAAACAGCGGTAAACGTCTGTGAGTTATTAACAAAACAGCCGACTTATCAACCGTTTTTGCAATCTTTCTCCAAATTTGTAGGCGCTATCCGGAATTATCACTTATTTCGCTGCCAATAAATATTGAGATTATGGGAAAAATAATTGCTATGGCTAACCAAAAGGGTGGTGTAGGCAAGACTACGACGACAATCAACCTCGCAGCCTCACTCGCCACACTTGAAAAGAAAGTGCTCGTTGTGGATGCCGACCCTCAGGCCAATGCCTCCTCAGGATTGGGTGTGGACATCAAGCAGTCGGAATGTACTATCTACGAGTGCATTATTGACCGTGCAGACGTACGCGAAGCCCTTCATGACACGGAGATAGACACACTGAAGGTAATCTCCTCCCACATCAATCTGGTAGGTGCCGAAATAGAGATGCTCAATCTGAAAAACCGCGAAAAGATACTGAAAGAAGTACTCGCTCCGCTGAAGAATGAGTTTGATTATATCTTGATAGACTGTTCCCCGTCTTTGGGTCTGATTACGGTCAACGCACTGACTGCCGCCGATTCGGTAATCATCCCCGTACAAGCGGAATATTTTGCACTGGAAGGCATCAGCAAATTGCTGAATACCATTAAAATCATCAAGTCCAAGCTGAACCCTGCCCTCGAAATCGAAGGCTTCCTGCTGACGATGTACGACTCGCGTCTGCGCCAGGCCAACCAGATTTACGATGAAGTGAAACGCCACTTCCAGGAATTGGTATTCAACACCGTCATCCAGCGCAATGTGAAACTGAGCGAAGCTCCCAGCTACGGCCTGCCCACCATTCTCTATGACGCAGACTCAACCGGAGCCAAAAACCACATGGCACTTGCCAAGGAATTGATAAGCAGAAACGAAAAGAAGTGATTATAGTGGTTAGTGATTAATGATTAGTGATAAATACCATATTTACAATGCACAAACAAATCATCCCGTATGGTTAAATTGTAAATCGTCAAATAGTAAATAAACAGATGGCACAAAGAAATGCATTAGGACGCGGGCTGGACGCCCTCTTCTCCATGGATGAAGTAAAGACCGAAGGCTCCTCCTCTATCAATGAGATAGAGCTGTCGAAGATTACGGTCAATCCCAACCAGCCCCGTCATGAATTCGATCCGGTTGCGTTGCAGGAGTTAGCCGATTCCATCTCCGAAATCGGCATCATACAGCCCATCACCCTGCGCAAGCTTAGCGACGACGAATACCAGATTATCGCCGGCGAGCGTCGTTTCCGTGCTTCGCAGCTTGCCGGACTGACAAGCATCCCTGCCTATATCCGCACTGCAGATGACGAGAACGTCATGGAAATGGCGCTCATCGAAAACATACAGCGCGAAGACTTGAACTCCGTAGAAATAGCCCTCGCTTACCAGCATCTGTTGGAACAATACGGACTGACGCAGGAACGCCTCAGCGAACGCGTAGGTAAGAAGCGTACCACCATTGCCAACTACCTGCGCCTGCTCAAACTGCCCGCCCCCGTCCAGATGGGACTGCAGAACAAGCAGATAGACATGGGACATGCCCGCGCGTTGGTAACGCTTGGCGATCCCAAACTGCAAGTGAAGATTTTCGAAGAAATCCTGGAGCACGGGTATTCCGTACGCAAAGTGGAAGAAATCGTAAAGTCACTGAGTGAAGGCGAAAGCGTGAAGAGCGGTGGTCGTAAGATTGCCCCCAAGCGCGCCAAACTGCCCGAAGAATTCAATATGCTGAAACAACAGCTCTCGGGCTTTTTCAGTACCAAGGTGCAGCTAACCTGCTCGGAGAAAGGAAAAGGTAAAATCAGTATCCCGTTCAATAACGAAGAAGAATTGGAACGTATCATCGGCATTCTTGATACGCTGAAGAAATAAATGAGGAAAAAAGGAAGAATATATCAGTTAGCCATTGCCCTGCTGCTCTGTTTTTTACAGATGGCAGGGATTGCTATGTATGGTCAGGACCGTCCACGTGCCGCTTCCAAGCGTGCGCAGCGGCATCAGACCGATACACTCAACACCGTGGTGAACCGGGACAGCCTCACTGTTGCCGACAGTCTTGCAGCCGAAAACAAGCGGAAGATGCTGGAAATGACTGCCAGCCCCGACCTGAAGGAACAGCCCGTGCCTACAGACAGTCTGCAAAAGGCCATCGACCCCAAAAGGTGGGTACCTAATCCCACAAAAGCCACCTGGCTTGCCCTCGTCATTCCCGGCGGTGGACAAATTTACAACCGCAAGTATTGGAAACTGCCCATCTTCTATGGAGGATTTGCCGGTTGTGCCTATGCCCTTACGTGGAACAGCAAGATGTATAAGGACTATTCGGCCGCCTACAAGGATGCCGTAAATGGTAATTTCAACTCCAGTACCATTACCGACCTGCTGCCTCCCAACTATAACTATACCGAAAGCCAGCTGACGGAGACACTACGGAAGCGTAAGGATACCTTCCGACGATACCGCGACTTGAGCATCTTCGCCTTTATCGGTGTATACCTGCTGTCCGTTGTCGACGCATACGTAGACGCAGAGCTGTCCAACTTTGACATCACCCCCGACCTCAGCATGAAAGTGGAACCTGCCATAATCAACAGCCAGATGACTGGTTCCTCTAATAAGAACGTCGGAGTGCAATGCAGTTTCCGATTCTAAAAACGAAAATTAAAGCATAAATTATTACCTAATGACACACAAGGCCATATATATGAAAAGAATTATTCTCGGTTCCTCGCTTCTGTTTTGCGCCCTCTTCACCGCTCCGGCCATGCATGCGCAAGAAAGCGTGGAAGTACTTATCCGCGAAAACGGCACGGAACGCCAGGAATCCATCGAGCTGCCCAAAAGCATGACCTATCCGCTGGACAGCCTGCTCAATGACTGGAAAGCCAAGAATTACATAGACTTGGGAAAAGACTGCAGCACCTCTACCGTAAACCCGATGTTCAGTGACTCTGTATACATAGACCGGTTGTCGCGCATGCCGACCGTCATGGAAATGCCATACAACGAGATTGTGCGCAAGTTCATCGACATGTATGCCGGACGTCTGCGCAACCAGGTTGCCTTCATGCTGAGCGCCTGCAACTTCTATATGCCCATCTTCGAAGAAGCGCTGGATGCCTACGGCCTGCCGCTCGAGCTGAAATACCTGCCCATCATAGAATCCGCTCTCAACCCTTCTGCCGTATCCCGCGCGGGAGCCTGCGGACTATGGCAGTTTATGCTCGCCACCGGAAAGATATACGGACTGGAAAGCAACAGCCTCGTAGACGAACGCCGTGACCCGATAAAGGCGACCTGGGCGGCAGCACGCTACCTGAAGGACATGTATGACATTTACAAAGACTGGAACCTGGTGATTGCCGCCTACAACTGCGGTCCGGGCACCATCAACAAAGCCATCCGCCGCTCGGGAGGGAAAAACGATTATTGGGAAATCTACAACTATCTGCCCAAAGAGACACGCGGCTACGTGCCCGCCTTCATTGCCGCCAACTACGTAATGACCTACTACTGCAAGCACAACATCTGCCCCATGGAAACCGACATTCCGGAAGCAACCGATACGGTGCAAGTAAGCCGTAACCTTCATTTCGAGCAGATTTCCGACCTATGCGGCATCAGCCTGGACCAGATAAAGAGCCTGAATCCCCAATTCAAGAAAAGCATCATCCCCGGAGAGAGCAAGCCGCAGACGCTACGCCTCCCCATCAACTACATCAGTGCCTTCATTGACAAGCAAGACACCATCTATGCCCACCGCAGTAACGAGCTGTTCAAGAACCGCAGAGTCGTGGCCGTTTCCAATACACGCTCGGCAGCACGTAGCAGCAAAGGCAGTACCGCTACGGGGAATGTCACCTACCACAAGATACGCAGTGGCGAGAATCTCGGCAGCATTGCACGGAAATACGGTGTCACTGTCAATCAGTTAAAAAGTTGGAATGGATTGCGCAGTACCAGAATCTCCGCAGGAAAGCGCTTGAAGATTTATAAATAAAGACATAAACGCTTGCCCGGTGTTGAAAATTGCTTATTTTTGCAAAAAGTGAAGTGAAGAAAGGAGAAAGCAGTATATGGAAGAAAATATAAGTCAGAAGGAAAAGGAAAAAGCCGAAGAGGAAATGATCGAACAGGCATTCCAAGAACTGTTGAACGACTATTTGGCCACCAAGCACCGCAAGCGCGTCGAAATAATAACCAAAGCATTCAACTTTGCCAACCAGGCGCATAAGGGCATCAAGCGTCGTTCCGGCGAGCCCTACATCATGCACCCCATTGCTGTGGCAAAGATTGTCTGTAATGAGATAGGACTGGGGTCTACTTCCATATGCTCGGCATTGCTGCATGATGTGGTGGAGGACACCGACTACACCGTAGAGGATATTGAAAACATCTTCGGTCCCAAAATCGCCCAGATTGTAGACGGGCTGACAAAGATTTCCGGCGGTATCTTCGGCGACCGTGCCTCGGCGCAGGCAGAGAACTTCAAGAAGCTGCTGCTCACCATGTCCGACGATATCCGGGTTATCCTCATCAAGATAGCCGACCGTCTGCATAACATGCGTACACTCGGCTCCATGCTGCCCAACAAGCAGTTCAAGATTGCAGGCGAAACACTCTATATTTATGCCCCGCTCGCCAACCGCCTCGGCTTGTACAAAATCAAGACAGAACTGGAAAACCTGAGCTTCAAGTACGAACATCCGGAAGAGTACCACGAGATAGAAGAGAAACTGGAAGCCACCGCCGTGGAGCGCGACAAGGTATTCAATGAGTTCACCGCTCCGATACGGGCGCAACTGGACAAAATGGGACTGAAATACCGTATCCTTGCCCGTGTAAAGTCCATCTACTCCATCTGGAACAAAATGCAGACCAAGCATGTCCCCTTCGAGGAAATCTATGATTTGCTTGCTGTCCGCATCATCTTCGAGCCCCGCAATATAGAGGAAGAGCTAAACGACTGCTTCGACATTTACGTCTCCATATCCAAGATATACAAGCCCCACCCTGACCGCCTGCGCGACTGGGTGAGCCATCCCAAAGCCAACGGCTACCAAGCCCTGCACGTCACCCTTATGGGTAACAACGGGCAATGGATTGAAGTACAAATCCGCAGTGAACGCATGAATGACGTTGCCGAACAAGGCTTTGCCGCCCACTGGAAATACAAAGAAGGCGGAGGCAGCGAAGATGAAGGCGAACTGGAGAAATGGTTGCGTACCATCAAGGAAATTCTGGACGACCCACAACCGGACGCCATCGATTTTCTCGATACCATCAAACTGAACTTGTTTGCATCGGAAATTTTCGTCTTCACCCCGAAAGGCGACCTCAAGACCATGCCGCAGAACTCTACGGCACTGGACTTTGCCTTCTCCTTGCATACCGACATCGGCAGCCACTGCATCGGCGCCAAGGTAAACCACAAACTGGTTCCCCTAAGCCACAAACTGCAAAGCGGTGACCAGGTAGAGATATTGACCTCCAAATCGCAACGCGTGCAGCCGGAGTGGGAAGTGTATGCCACCACCGCCCGCGCCCGCGCCAAGATTGCCGCCATCCTGCGCAAAGAGGCGAAAACCTATCAGAAAGAAGGTGAAACCATACTGAACGAATTCTTCAAAAACGAGGATATACGTATGGATGATGCTGCTCTGGACAAGCTGACCAGGCTGCACGGCTTCCACACCCGCGACGAGCTGCTCGTTGCCATCGGCAACAAACGGGTTGTGCTGGGCGATGCCGACAAGAACGTGTTCAAGGAAAAGCAGAACAGCAACTGGAAGAAGTTCCTGACCTTCTCCTTCGGTAACAAGGACAACAAGGATGCCAAAGAACAACCGGAAGAGAAAACACCGCAAGAGAAAATCAACACTAAGCAGATTCTGAAGCTGACGGAAGAGACCATCTCAAAGAACTATATTATGGCCGACTGTTGCCATCCCATTCCGGGTGACGACGTACTGGGATACATCGACGAGCAAAACCGTGTTGTCATCCACAAGCGCCAATGCCCCGTTGCCACCCGCCTTAAGAGTAGCTACGGAAACCGTATCATCGCCACCGAGTGGGACACTCACAAGGATTTGTCGTTCCTCGTCACCATATATATAAAAGGTATAGACAGCATGGGATTGCTGAACGAAGTAACTCAAGTCATCTCCCGCCAGCTCAACGTGAATATCCGTAAACTGACCATCGAAACCAACGACGGTATCTTCGAAGGAAAGATACAACTCTATGTACACGATGTGGACGACGTGCGCACTATCTGCAATAACCTGAAGCAGATACAGAATATAAAACAAGTGACGAGAGTAGAGGAATAAACGGAGTGGTATTTATTCTACTTCAGTCCTTGAATATTTTCCTTCAAGCTCTCCACATCCTCGTAAGTAAACTCATCCAATGCCAGTTTCATGCCTACCAGTTCTTCGCGGATAGCTCTCAGGCGATCTACGATTTCAAAGTTGCGTATCGTAGCTTCTTTATTGTCTTTCATCCGTTGGCGGGCGCCGGGCAAGGTCATTCCGCGCTCCTTCACCAGATGATAGATAAGTTTCACTGTCTCAATGTCCTCCTTACGGTACTGGCGTATTCCCCGCCCCCCCTTCTTCGGATTGAGTTGCGGAAACTCCTTTTCCCAGAAACGGAGCAGTGATTCGTTGACATCGAACATGGCAGCCACCTCGCTGATGGAGTAATATAACTTTAAATTCTTATCTGTATTCAGCATGATGTAATCCTTTCTCTATAAATCATCCGTCAATCAAGCACCTTACCATGGTTCGCCGCAATCTGTATCATGCGGTCATAATCCTCGGCACTGAGATCCATGAAGTAGTAGTTGACGGGATTCACAACTTTTCCCTTGACGTGTACTTCGTAGTGCAAGTGCGGACCAGTACTCTTGCCCGTACTGCCTACCCCGCCAATGACCTCACCACGTACCACTTTCTTGCCCAACTTCGTCCGGAAATCGCGCAAGTGTGCATACACCGTCTGATAACCGAAGCCGTGGTCTATCACAATTCTGTTGCCATAGCCCGATTGCCAGCCCATCTGCACCACGGTGCCATCTCCCGTGGCATAGACATCCGTGCCCTGGGGAGCCGAAAAGTCCATACCCTCATGGAACTTGCTGGTACCATAAATGGGGTCGATACGCGTACCGTAACCCGAAGCGGTCTTACGGAGGTCTTTATTGGAAACCGGCTGTATGGCAGGAATGCAGCGCAGCATTTCATCATGATTCTTGCACATCTCCACCACATCGTCAAAGGAGCGGGACTGGATATAGAGTTGCTTGCTAATCATATCCATTTTCTGCGTGGTATTGATAACCAAGTCGGAGTTAGCCATATCCATCAGATGCTCATAGCGGTTGGTACCGCCGTATCCAGCCTGACGGATGGCAGAAGGAATAGGGTCGGCCATGAAAATCACCCGGTACAGATTGTCATCACGCTGCTGTATGTCTTGCAGCACTCCCATAGCCTCGTCCAGCCGGCGGGAGAGGACGTTGTACTGCGCCTGCAGTTTGCTGTTCTCCTTTCGCAACTCCTTCTCCGACGGAGAGCCAAAGATAAGCAGCAATACGATGAAACTGCCCGCACCCAGCCCCATACCGATGAACAAACGGCGGAGAATGCTCAGCGCCCGCTGCCTCACGGTAGGATAAATACGGTCGTACGTCTGCGTCTGGGGATTATAAATGTAGTAAACTTTGCGCATCTTAGGAAATATTTCGCTTGTCAATGCGACAAAAGTAATAAAAACAAGCTATCTTTGCACAGTTTTTTCAAGAATATTAAGACTAAGTAGCAAGTAGTTAGTAGTAAGAAACGGGCAAAAAACGACAAGAGAAGGTAAATCAAATTAGAATCAGATAAATCAATAGAGAGTATGTTGACTGCAAACGAAATCAGAGACTCTTTCAAGAGTTTCTTCGAAAGTAAAGGCCACCAGATAGTGCCTTCGGCCCCGATGGTGATTAAGGATGACCCCACGTTGATGTTCACCAATGCGGGAATGAACCAGTTTAAAGATATCATTTTGGGCAACCACCCGGCGAAATACAAAAGAGTTGCTGACTCGCAGAAATGCCTTCGCGTAAGCGGAAAGCACAACGACCTGGAGGAAGTGGGTCACGATACCTACCACCACACCATGTTCGAGATGCTGGGCAACTGGTCGTTTGGCGACTACTTCAAGAAAGAAGCCATCTCCTGGGCATGGGAATATCTGGTCGATGTGCTGAAGCTCAACCCGAAAGACCTATACGCCACCGTATTCGAAGGCAGCCCCGAAGAAGGCCTGGAACGCGACAACGAAGCCGCTTCCTATTGGGAACAGTTCCTGCCGAAAGACCATATCCTTAACGGAAACAAACACGATAACTTCTGGGAAATGGGTGATACCGGCCCTTGTGGCCCGTGCTCCGAAATTCACGTGGATTCACGTTCGGAAGAAGAAAAGGCCAAAGTACCCGGTTCGCAACTGGTGAACAAAGACCATCCGCAGGTTATCGAGATATGGAATCTTGTATTCATGCAGTTCAACCGCAAGGCAGACGGCAGCCTCGAAGGACTTCCCGCCAAAGTAATCGACACCGGTATGGGCTTTGAACGCCTGGTACGTACACTGCAAGGCAAGACTTCCAACTACGACACCGATGTTTTCCAACCGATACTGAAAGCCATCGGTGACATGACGGGAGCCACATACGGCAAAAACGAACAGCAGGACATCGCCATGCGCGTAATTGCCGACCACATCCGTACAATCGCCTTCTCCATCACCGACGGGCAACTTCCGAGCAATGCCAAGGCAGGTTACGTAATCCGCCGTATCCTCCGCCGTGCAGTGCGCTACGGCTACACGTTCCTCGGACAGAAGCAGGCTTTCATGTACAAGCTGTTGCCCGTACTCATCGAGAACATGGGCGGCGCATACCCCGAATTGAATGCACAGAAAGAGCTGATAGCCAAAGTCATTAAAGAAGAAGAAGATTCTTTCCTCCGTACTTTGGAGACCGGTATCCGTCTGCTGGATAAGACCATGGCGGATGCCAAGGCAGCCGGCAAGACCGAAATCAGCGGTAAAGACGCCTTTACGCTCTATGATACGTTCGGCTTTCCGCTCGACCTCACCGAACTTATCCTCCGCGAAAACGGCATGACCGCCGACATCAAAGAGTTCGATGCCGAAATGCAGCAGCAAAAACAACGTGCACGCAATGCCGCCGCCGTTGAAACCGGAGACTGGATTACACTGCAGGAAGGCACTACCGAATTTGTAGGCTACGATTATACAGAATATGAGACATCCATTCTGCGCTACCGCCAGATAAAGCAAAAGAACCAGACACTGTTCCAGATTGTACTGGACAAGACTCCGTTCTATGCCGAAAGCGGCGGACAGGTAGGCGATACCGGCGTACTGGTCAATGAGTTCGAAACGATTGAAGTCATCGACACCAAAAAGGAGAACAACCTTCCTATCCATATCACCAAGAAGCTGCCCGAACACCTGGAAGCACCGTTCATGGCATGTGTAGATACGGACAAACGTGCCGCCTGCGCCGCCAACCACTCTGCTACCCACCTGCTGGATGCCGCATTGCGCGAGGTATTGGGCGACCACGTAGAGCAAAAGGGTTCTTTGGTGACTCCGGACTCATTGCGTTTCGACTTCTCGCACTTCCAAAAAGTGACGGACGAGGAAATCCGCCAGGTGGAACACATCGTGAATGCCAAGATACGTGCCAACATCCCTCTGAAAGAGTACCGCAACATACCTATCGAAGAAGCCAAGGAACTGGGCGCCATCGCTCTTTTCGGCGAAAAGTACGGTGACCGCGTACGTGTCATCCAGTTCGGTTCTTCCATTGAATTCTGCGGTGGTACGCACGTAGCCGCTACCGGAAACATCGGAATGATGAAGATTGTATCCGAAAGTTCCGTTGCCGCCGGTGTCCGCCGTATCGAAGCCTATACCGGAGCACGCGTAGAGGAGATGCTCGATGCCTTCCAGGATACGATGCGCGATTTGAAAGCACTCTTCAACAACGCCCCCGACCTGTCAGGCGCCATCCGCAAATACATCGAAGAGAACGCCGGTCTGAAAAAACAGGTGGAAGATTTCATGAAAGAGAAAGAAGCACAACTGAAAGAGAAACTTCTACAGAATATCCAAGAGGTGAACGGTACGAAGGTAATCAAGTTCTGTGCAGCCATGATACCCGCCGACACGGTTAAGAACATCGCATTCCAACTGCGCGGAGAGATTACGGAAAACCTTTTCTTCGTTGCGGGAACGGTATTCGAAGGCAAACCGATGCTGACAGTGATGCTGAGCGACAACCTCGTAGCCGGCGGACTGAAAGCCGGTAACCTTGTGAAAGAAGCCGCCAAGCTGATACAAGGCGGCGGCGGCGGTCAGCCCCACTTTGCAACTGCCGGCGGAAAGAACCCTGACGGCTTGAGCGCAGCCGTAGACAAAGTCCTGGAACTGGCAGGATTATAATCCGTAAGATTGCCGGAGAGGCAGATATTTCAACTTCAATTTACAATAAAAGGAGAAGCCATCGCTTCTCCTTTTGTTTTTCCCGCTTGCAACTCCTGCCCGAAAGGGCCCGGCTTCTATTCCAACTTCAACAGGAAGTGCTCGCGATAAATGACCGTCACCCCCTCAGGCAGCAGTCCGGGCGAACAGAACGGGGTTACATTCTCTGCAAGCACGCATATCACCGTAGCCACTCCTTCACTTCCGGCAAGGCTTCGCGTAAAGATTCTCTGCTCTCCGTCATAAGTAAACCGCCACAGCGCATGTACGTCCCCGTCTTCCCCTGCCATCGGAACTGTCTCGTAACTTCCCGTAAGAGGTGCATCTTCCTTCCCCGTAGGATAGATTTCCAGCACTCCCTTATCCAGGTAATAGGAAGAGCCCTTGTCGGGTATCAACACATAATATCCGGAATCTTCCAGCCAGGAACGGCCGGAGAGTTCTTCCGACACCTTACCCAACAGTTCCACGGGCGCATCGCCGCTGATTCCATATTCAAATCCCTGCTTCGACATCTTATATTCCCGACGCTCTTTCACCGTAATGCGCAATTGCGCACCGGACCCGGAACCGTCCATCACCCGCACTACCGTTTCTCCCGCCGCCAAAGGCTGTATGCTTATACGCCTGTAACCGTTGCTATCACCTGCAAACGTTACGGCAGCCACCGATTCATGCTCATTCGTCAAGGTATAAGCACCATCGCCACCGTCTATGCCGAGCACCGTTTCCCCTTCGGTTTCGGAAAGGAAGAAAGCCAGAGACGAGACCAGGTTATCACATGTTCCAACCTGATAAACCGGTTCCGCACCCTCAAAAAGCACCACACTGCGATAATCGTCCTTACAGCCGGAAACGGCAAACAGCAACCATACCAAAATCAAAAGAAAATACTGTTTCTTCATAATCGTCAGATAACAATTGTTCTATCTGTAAAAATACAGAAAATAACGGAATACTGCATCATTATCCGTCTCTTTTTCAGCAGATCTGCTCTTTCGGATAGTTCACCAGATAAAGAGTGCCCGTGGCCCGGGTAAATGCCGTATAAAGCCAACGGAAATAATCGGGCGTCAGATATTCGTCCGTCATATACCCCTGGTCCAGAAAAACATTCTTCCACTGCCCGCCCTGCGCCTTATGGCACGTCACGGCATAGGCATACTTCACTTGCAAGGCATTGTAATAAGGGTCGGCTTTCATCTTCTTCATCCGTTCCCGCTTCACGGTGATATCGGCATAATCTTCGAGAACGGTATAGAAAAGGCGGTCGTTATCCGCCTTGGGCAGTGCAGGCGCATCGCTGTGCAATGTATCCAGCAGAAGATTTGCTTCCAGTTCGAAGTTGTCGTAATCGGGAAATTCCAGCGTGACATCCGCAAAACGGAAACCATACAGTTCGCGGGTGCGGCGCACACGGCGCACCACCGCTGTCTCGCCGTTGGCTATAAAGTCCATCTCCTTCTGTTTTTCCGTCCAGTAATAATTATTTTTCGCCACCATCAGCAAGTCGCCCGTATTCAGTTCATCTTCCCGCCAGAGTATCCGGGAGCGGATGCCGTTATTGTAGATATTGGCACGCTTGTTGGAGCGGCATATCACAATCGTCTCGTCCAGCCCGTCGCGGTCGTAACACGTTTCGAGCGCATCTATCAGTTCATCGCCCGGCAGAACTTTGATGTCGGCAAACCCCGCAACCTTTATCTTCGGCAGAGCCTCGCAGGCATCTTCGGCAATCAGTTGCCGCAAGCGCGTAGCGTTCCACAAAATACCCGATTGCTGCTCCTGGCGTACCACTTGGGTCAAGTCCACTTCCTGCACCTCCAGTCCGTAGCCTTTCAAGGCATCTGCAAACAGAGCGGGACTCTGCTCCTCGCCCACCGGCGGAAGCTGTGCCGTATCTCCCATCAGCAAAAGGCGGCATCCCATACCCGAATAGACAAACTGCACCAAGTCGTCCAGCAAACGCCCCGTGCCGAATGCCGAACCCGACAGACCGTCATTGGCAATCATCGACGACTCATCGACAATATATAATGTATGAGTTGTCAAATTATCGTTCACCGAAAAGTTGCCCGTCTCATTGGAAAAAGATTGCTGTCTATAAATTTTTTTATGAATTGTAAACGCCGGATGTCCCGCATAAGCGGAGAAAACCTTCGCCGCCCGCCCCGTTGGAGCCAGTAATACCGACTTCTGTTGCAGCTTGTCCAAAGTCCTGACCAGAGCGCCCACCAGCGAGGTCTTACCCGTA
>OHBE01001173.1_pt1 | contig 24132 bp, 10 predicted proteins | sample 1577231 | NCBI WGS metagenome assembly OHBE01 (sample SAMEA3541506, study PRJEB24748) | human gut metagenome | biome: human gut; feature: human-associated habitat; material: faeces | place: China | collected 2012 | reverse complement strand
TTAAGGCTTATGATGAATTTAGTAACTTTGAGATAGAGCAATCTTGTTGCAGTCAAAAATATCCTGAAAACTTTAATGAACTATATGAGAAACGAAAAAATCAATCGTCCAAAAGTAAGGTTGATTATTTGCACTATGGTTGGCTTGATAGCATATCGGCTTACAATCCAACATCTAACAACAGATACTCAATATACGGAATTTTTGATTATCTGATGCGAGAATCCAACGATACACAATCTGATTCTTTAAATGAAATAAAACGACTGTACAAAATGTGTCACGGATATACGCACGGGAGTACAATACATGTTAAATATCCATTGCTTCAATATTTTGAAATATCTATGATGATTTATTATGTTGTAAGAAATGTTTTTACTGAAATCTGCAATATAAGTAATATTGATATTTCCGATAATGAGCCTAATCTTGCGGAAATTGTTGATCGAGATTTCGCTATTCTCAAAGAGCAATATCGTATTCGCTCAACAGAAAATTTTGATTTATATTATGAATTAAATAATTCTAAATAAGACTATTTTATCACATGACTTTGTGTGTTGTGCGCCGGAACCGGGATTAATGGTAGAGGTTTCCGACTTTCATGTAATGAATATTTGATGTGTTGTGCGGCTGTGCCATGAGTGAGCGTGTAATCGGACGACATTGTAGTACCGAAGCATGAATGGTATGGCATGCCCGACTTCATCCTCCAGGCACTTCGGCTTCCACCTCTGCATCCCATCAGATGAATGGTATGGCGTGCCTGACTTCATCGCCGGAACAATTAACTTATTGGGGCAGCTCTACTGTTGGGATATCAAGAGAGGAGCGAATTTTATTAATACGATACGAGATTATGGAGAAAGAAAGAGCCCGGCGGCTTAGGTCGGATTCTTCTTTTTCTTAAGAATATTTTAAACAAAAATTAGAGGAGAAGAAGAACGGAACCGGTAAGTGCTCTCAATTCCGGCAGCCTCCGGATTCTATGTTATCGTTTGCAAAACAGTCATATAGGCGTTTTGGCATTTTGGCGTTTTCGAAAAAGCTTCTCCGGCGGCAATATTGTTTGCTTTCTGATTTGTTAATTCTTTGATTATAAGATGGTATGTGATTAATTCTCTCTTTGCCGAGGAAGAAAATCTTTCCGAATGAGGTAAAAAGTTTGCGTTATATGGCTTTGGGGGAATACCTTCTCCGGAAGGCTCCGAATGTCGGATTGATCAGTCGAATATGACCTTTTTGGAGACGATTGTTTTTGAGAAAAAGTATTACGTAGTTGAGGGGTGTAAAGAGGAACCGATGATGAAGGATTCGCAAAGCGTACCAGAAAAAAGAAAGAATGGGATGCCAAAACAAAACTGAGCGCTCGGGAAAGTTGCGGATTGTAAGAGACACGCGTAAAATGGCCCCGTCAAACTTCATTTTGAGGTAATGATAGGGCTATTTTTACGCATCCTCATTCAACTCCAAACGGTATAGCCTCACTTGATTTCCGTTTCTAATATCCGGTTTTCGGTTAAGCGCTCGCTTCAAAGAGAAACAGCCTGCCCCTGTTGTTTCTCAAACTGCTTATCGGACGGGCTCCTGTCAGTCCTCGCTGTCGGTAAGGCTCAAGGAAGCTAAGCAGTATGATAATTGCCTGCTGCGGCTTCCGCAATGCTGTTATTTATTCAGCTTCCACTCGAATCCGTCTTTCGTGTCTTTGATTTCAAAGCCGAGAGCGGTAAGCGTGTTGCGGATTTCGTCCGAAGTAGCCCAGTCTTTGTTGGCTTTGGCTTTCATGCGTTGTTGCAACAACATGTCCACCACTTTTCCGTAGGCTGCTTCGCGACCGTCGGACGACCCTTTCTCTTCTCTCAGTCCCATTATGTCGAAGCAGAAAAGGTGGAAAGTCTCTTTCAATGCTTTCAGATCGTCGGCGGAGAGCGTAGCGTTGCCGGCAATCACGTTGTTGATGATGCGTGCGCCTTCGAAAAGCTGCGCGATCACCATCGGCGTGTTCAGGTCGTCGTTCATCGCTTCGTCGCATTTGGCACGCAGTTCTTTCACGTCGATTCCGGCTGAGCTGGCGCTTGCGGGAGCGATCTTTTCCAGTGCCGAAACGGCTTCCATCAATCTCTGCAATCCTTTTTCGGCAGCCTGCAACGCTTCGTTGCTGAAATCTACTGTGCTGCGGTAGTGTGCCTGAAGGATGAAGAAACGGATTGTCATCGGAGTGTATGCTTGTGAGAGCAGCTTATGGCTGCCGTTGAAGAACTCGTCGAGCGTGATGAAGTTGCCGAGCGATTTGCCCATCTTCGTCCCATTGATGGTAATCATATTATTGTGCATCCAGTAGCGCACCATATCGTCGCCTTGAGAAGCCACCGACTGCGCAATCTCGCATTCGTGATGCGGGAACACCAAATCCATGCCGCCGCCGTGAATGTCGAAATGTTCGCCCAGATATTTTCGTCCCATGGCGGTGCATTCGGCGTGCCATCCCGGGAAGCCGTCGCTCCACGGCGAGGGCCAGCGCATGATGTGTTCCGGTTGTGCTTTCTTCCAAAGGGCGAAATCCGCCGGATTGCGTTTCTCGCTCTGTCCGTCCAGCTCGCGGGTGGTATTCAGTACATCGTCCAGATTTCTTCCCGACAGCTTGCCGTAGTGGTGGTCTTTGTTGTATTTCGCCACGTCGAAGTATACAGAACCTTCGCTTTCGTAGGCATAGCCCGCATCCAGAATCTTCCGCACGAGCTCTATCTGTTCGATGATGTGTCCCGAAGCGTGTGGCTCGATGCTCGGGGGCAACACGTTGAGCGCCTCCATGGCTTTGTGGTAACGGTTGAGGTAATGCTGCACCACCTCCATCGGTTCCAGCTCTTCGAGCCGCGCTTTCTTGGCTATCTTGTCTTCGCCTTCATCGGCGTCGTGCTCCAAGTGCCCCACGTCGGTGATGTTTCGCACGTAGCGAACTTTATATCCCAAATGTGTGAGGTAGCGGAAAAGCACGTCGAACGTGATCGCGGGGCGGGCATGTCCCAGATGGGCGTCTCCGTACACTGTCGGTCCGCATACATACATGCCCACATGCGGAGCATGGAGAGGAACGAAAAGCTCCTTCTTTCTATCTAAAGTGTTGTAAATGGTCAGTTGATGTTCCATAATGTTGGTTGTTTACTCTATTCAAAAGCGCAAAGTTAGCATAATTCTCTGATATATACGATAAATGAGTTTCGATGTTATTTCCTTTATCGGCTTGTGTATGTGGAGTATGTATGATTTTTGAATTATTATGTACGTTTTTACTACTTGTTGTGCAGGCTCCTGAATACATTTGCAATATCGGATAAAGTTCCGATTGAATGTAATTTTAATATGAACCTTTGTAATATTAAGTTTATTATTATGACAAAAAAAAGATTGTTTTGCAGCATAATGAGCATGTTGCTTTTTTGCATGTTATGCGCGCAAAGTGCTTTCGGGCAAAAACTGGCGGTCACGGGCAATGTGACCGATAATAACGGTTATCCGGTGATTGGCGCTTCGGTGCTTGTGGAAGGAACGACCAACGGTACGATTACCGACATGGACGGCAATTTCAAACTGTCCGATGTTCCTGCGAAAGGAAATCTTCAGGTATCTTTTATCGGGTACAAACCTCAGACAATAAAAGTAAACGGGCAAACGAAGTTTGACATCAAACTTCTGGAAGATACGCAAACACTCGATGAGGTGGTTGTGGTAGGCTACGGCGTGATGCGTAAGTCGGACCTGACGGGTTCGGTGGCTTCGGTGAAAGCGTCGGATGCCATCAAAAGCACTCCGGTGGCCAACGTGTCGGATGCCTTGCAGGGGCGTCTGGCGGGTGTATCCATTGCCGGAGGAGGCGATCCTTCCAAATCGGCTGCCATCCGCATCCGTGGGGTGAACTCGGTGACTGCCGATGTGGAACCGCTGCTTGTGGTAGACGGATTCATCGGCGGCAGCTTGAAGAATATCAACCCGAACGATATTCAGTCTATCGAGGTGCTGAAAGATGCTTCCGCCACTGCGGTATATGGTTCGCGCGCTGCGAACGGGGTGATTCTGGTGACTACCAAGAATGCGAAAGAAGATAAGGTGGTGATCAACTTCAACGCTTTTGCCAATCTCAAAACGGTGCTCGATAAGCCTGATGTGCTCAGCGCCGGCGAGTTTGCGGAGTTGGCCAACGACTATGCGAAAGAGTTTTTTGCAAACAAGCCCCGCGCTCCTTATTATACGGAAGAACAGATTGCCGACTTCAAGCAAGGCAAGGGAGGATACAACTACGTCGATCATATTTTCAACGAGCCTGCCGTTGCACAAAACTATGATTTGTCTATTGCGGGCAAAAGCGGCAAGACTTCTTATCTGGCTTCTTTCCGCTACGAAAATACAGACGGTGTGATCAAGGAATCGAACTACCAACAATACAACTGGCGTTTGAAGCTCGATACGGAACTGAAGAAATGGCTGAGTGTCGGCTTGAATCTCTGGGGCGATTATAGCGAGAACAAGGGTCCGCGCATGACTCAGTACAACGGTCTGCTGATGACTGCCATGAACTTTGCGCCGACCGTACAGCCCAAGAATGAAAAAGGCGTTTATAACAACAGGTTTGCCATCGACGGTGGTCCGGCTTATAACCCGATGGGGCATATCTGGGAACTGGACGAGAAGGTGAAGCGCCTGGACAATTATCTTCAGGGGTATGCCGACTTTAAGATTATGGAAGGGCTGACGTTCCGCAGCCAACTGGGCATCACCTTTACGAACAATCTTTCGAACGCAGCTCACAACGAAAGAAGCTACGAGTACTTTGCCAACAGCCAGACCAGTGCGATAGCCAATTCGGCATGGACTTTCAAGTTCCTGAACACCAATACGCTGAACTATACGAAAGAGTTCAACAAGAATCACCGCATCAATGCTACGGCAGTATTCGAGCAGGCACACAGCAACCGCTACCAGCATAAAGGCGCAGGACGCAATCTGACATTTCCCGATCTGCTGACGTACAATGCGCTGGATGCATCCGAAATAGGCGATGTTTCGTCCGACCTTGTGAAGCATTCGCTGATCTCTTATCTGGCGCGTGTCAACTACGTACTGATGAACCGTTACATGCTGACGGCTTCTGTGCGTGCCGACGGCTCGGCGGCTTTGGCTGACAAGTGGGATTATTTCCCTTCGGTGGCTTTGGCTTGGGACATCAAACAGGAGAAATTCATGGAGAAATACGATTGGATGGATCAGTTTAAACTGCGTGTGGGCTATGGTTCGGTAGGGAATCAGGCGGTGGAGATGTACCGCATCTTCTCTAAAATGGTGGCGAGCAAGAACTCCGACGGCAGCACTTCCTATCGTCTGGACCGTCCGGCGGCAAGATTCCTGCAGTGGGAACGCAACGACCAATGGAATGCGGGACTCGACTTCTCGTTCCTCGGCGGACGTATTACCGCCAGCATCGACCTGTACGACAAACTGTCGAAGCGTGTGCTAATGGAAGTAAAACAGCCCATTTATACCGGTTGGAACACTTTGTTGCGCAATGCGGGCGAAATCAGAAACAGAGGTCTTGAGGTTACGCTGGGAGCTACTCCGGTACGTACGAAAGACTGGGACTGGCGCACCGACCTGACGCTCTCGCACAACAAAGGTACGTTCGAGCAGATTCCCACCATCACGAAGATGCAGACACAGGGAAACGGTAAGTTCGAAAGCCTTATCTTCCGCATGATCGAAGGCGAGAAGCTGGGAACGTTCTACGGCTATACGTACGATGGCGTGTGGAAGACGAACGAAGTGAACCAAGTGGCAAATATTCAGGGAAATACCGCCAATAAAACAAATGCGGAGGTGTATGGAGTCATCCCGGGACAGGCGAAATACCGCGACCTGAACGGCGACGGCAAGTATACCGAAGAAGATATGAGCATTATCGGCTGCGGACAGCCAATGTTTAACTGGGGATGGAACAATACGGTGAACTATCGCAATTTCGACTTTACAGTGTTTGTTGTCGGCTATCACGGATTCGATATTTATAATGCTACTCGTCAGGCACGTTTCAGTATTTTGCCGGGTATCAACCTCGACAAGCTGACTCCGAACCCCGAATGGAAGAACCGCTGGACTCCTACGAACGAGAACAGCGATATCCCCGGATTTGTAAACGCCACCAAAGACATTCGCGATGCCATCAGTTCGCGTTTTGTGGAAAACGGAAGCTTTGTCAAGGTGAAGAGTGTGACGCTGGGCTACAGCCTGCCGAAGAGCTTCTGCCAAAAAGCCGGAATCAACAACCTGCGTCTGTATGCTTCCGTACAGAATCCGTTCCACTTCACAAGTTACAGCGGACTCGACCCCGAAGCGGCGCTGGGCACTCCGTTGAGTCAGGGAGCCGATTGGGGAGCCTACCCGAACGGGCGTAACTTTTTGTTCGGCCTTAATTTCTCATTCTAATTTTAACCGTATAATAAACAGAAAAACATGATGAAGAAAAATATAATGATGACATGCGCGGTGGGAAGTTTGCTGTTGGCAACCTCTTGTGTCGAACTGGATCAGCTACCGCAATCATTCCTTACGGAAGAAGAATACATCGAGACTCCTCAAACTCTGGATGTGGTGGCAAAAGCCGTGTCAGGCGTTTATAAGGATATGTGGAACGGGAACTACGGCTTCAGTTGCCGCATCCTGCGATACAGTACGGCTGCCGGCGATATTGTTCCGCTGGTCACCAAGCCCAACAACGATATGCTGTATCTCTACAACATGACTCCGACCACCAGCGGAAGCGTGAAAGACGTCACCGCTCTCTGGAAAAACTTCTGGGATGTAATCAGCAGCTCGAACAAGATCATCGGCGGCACTCCCATCCCTGAGGATCAGGCAGAGGCGGCTAAGTATAAAGCTGTTGTGGCGGAAGCACGGTTTATGCGTGCGCTGGCTTACTTCCACCTGGTGCGTATGTTCGGCGATGTTCCTTTTATTGCCAGTTCGGGGGAAACTTTCGAGGATAAGCTGCCTCGTGTTCCGGTTGCGCGCATCTATGATGAAATCATCGTTCCCGATCTCACCATCGCTTGCGCCGATCTTCCTGCGACAAGCCGTACGGGCGATGCCGGATCTCCTTCGCAGTGGGCTGCCAAAACTTGTCTGGCGGACGTAAACCTTACGATGGCGGGATGGCCTTTGAAGAGAGATACTTATGCCGAAGCTGCGCGTCTGGCCAAAGACGTTATCGAAAAATCGGGGCTGACCCTTACCAAAAAGTACGGGGATCTGTGGAAAGAGGATAAAAAGCACGAAGCTAACGAACATTTGTTTGCCATCATGAACAGTGTGGCGTATAAAACTCCGAGCCAGTACGGTAAATCGTTCTATCCCAACACCCATGCCAAGTATCCGGGATGGGGCGACTATTTCGCGAATCCCAAATTTGTGGAATCTTGCCCCAATGATGACCGCAAAGCATGGAATTTTGAGCTTGCATGGGATGAGAAAGTGGGCGGAAAGGTAAAACACGTCACTTATCAGGAAAGCGTCAATAAACTGCCGCTTATCTCGAAATACCGCGACTATAACGAAGTGAACAAAAAAGGGGTGTTGAGTCAACTATCCAACGGCCTTACCACAGTTTATCGCCTGGCGGATACGTATCTGATTTATGCGGAGGCCTCTACGCTGGCCACTAAAAAAGTGGATGATCTGGCTGCCCGCTGTCTTCGCCAGTTGCAGGAAAGAGGCAATGTTCCCGAAGCGGAACGTACCCAAACGACCGATCCGGAAGCGTTCGACAAAGCGGTGTTCAAAGAAAGAGGTATCGAGCTTTATGCCGAAGGCAAGCGCTGGTTCGACTACATCCGCCGTGAAAAGGCCGCCGAAATAAAGGAGTTTCGCTATGTGGATGAAGTGTCGGGCATCACCGATCCGTTCGCACAGTCTGTTTATAAGAAAGAAGGACATTATTATCTGCCCATTCCTCAGGACGAAGTGCAAATGGCCGGATGGGAAAACAATAAGGGTTATTGATTATTTCCTTTCGCGTCTGCCGGGCGGTTACAGTTGGTCCGCGCATGTACGGGAAAGTCGATAATGATATGAGTAAAGGCACACGGCCGGAGCGGATTCTTCGCGAATCCGTCCCGGCTGTGTTTTTTACGGACGTTATTTTTCTGCAGACTTAAGATAGTTTCGGCTTCAAAGTTGAGCACATTTACTGAATATCCCTACTTATAAAGACGCTGTTTACAACAATCACCATCCTGGATTTTGCTTCAGATTAGGATTCTTGAAACGTTCAGTGTTGGATATGGGATAGAAATACATATTGTCCGTTATTTTGTGAGTCTCAAGTAATATTTTTTCATAATTAAATGTATCATCGTCGTTCTTTGTTATTTTTACACCGTATATATTAGCTGTCTTTTCAAGTTCTTTCCAACGGCGTACATCCCAGAAGCGATGTCCCTCAAATGCCAGTTCCACTCGGCGTTCATTTTTTAAACGTTTCACAAAATTATCTTCGGTAATACCTGATGGAAATCCCGGTAGTTCAACGCTTGTGCGTCCACGAATCAAATTTACCGCTTCACGTGCACTCATTTCATAATTAGCATCTTTATAGTCAGGATCATGAAAAGCATTAATCATGGCTTCTGCATAATTAAGCAGAATCTCACCATAACGGAACAATACCCAATTATGTTGCTTTTTCGTAACAGTACTACCAGCCTCGAAACTTATCGAATTATTTACATATTTTTTTAAATAATATCCTGTTTTTGTTGCATTCTGCAGAGGGATCCCGTTAGCTCCTCCTTCCCATATTTCTATAGGATTTGCAGGCCATTTCATTTGATTGCAGACAATTGTATATTTCATACGTGGATCGCGATTATCATAGGGGTTTGATTGGTTATTCCATACAAAAGGCTCACCATTAGCCATGTCATACGCTTCCATCAGATTTTGTGTTGGACAAGTCGATGTGTTTCCTCCTTCCACACCTATGGGGAAATTAGCTCTCTCAAAGTTGCCGGTCTCTCCTACTGGACGATACAATATGACTTCTGCTTTTTGGTTATTAACTTCATTAAATATTTGGAGGTAAGAAACTAAGTCCAAGCCTAAATCATTCTTTTGTTTGATAATATCATAGGCGGCTTCTGCCGCTATTTCCCACTTTTCTTCGCTATTATCTGAAAATAAAGGGCTGGCCATATATAAGGTAACGCGTGATTTTAATGCCATGGCGGCTGTTCTTGTGATACGTCCTTTTTCTTTTGTGCTGAAATGATCATAATTTACAGGTAAGATATGGGCAAGTTCCGAGCATTCATCCACAATAAATTTGGCAACTTTCTCACAAGTTTCAGGTTTAACATTGTTAGCCTCATCTTGGGTCAAAACATCCAGTACAAGAGGAACATTATGATAACGCTTGATCAATTCAAAATAGAAATATGCTCTAAGAAAACGGACTTCATACTTGTAGTTGTTGAACTCTTTCATAATATCCTCATAATCATCTGCATATTTCCATTCTTCAAAAATCAAGCCGGCAGTTTCTTTTAAATAAAAGTTAGCTGCACGAATTCCTTCATAATAATGTCCCCATACATTATCTACCAGGTTATTGGCAGACCAAGTACCATCTACAAACCGTTGAATGTGGGAAGACTTGTAAATATGGACAGCATCATCTGTAGCCGTATCTAGCATAGCTCCATCTATGGAACAGAAATCGGCTTTTAAAAAGCCATACACATTTGTTACTAGTTGCTTAACTCGTTTATAGCTATCAAGCACTTCCTGTTTTGTGAAGTTATCAGACTCATCACAATCCATGAAATCACATCCTGTTGTCATCAATAAGAACAAAAGCAGTAGAATATTTTTTATTTCTATTTTTTTCATTTTTGCCTCTCCGAATTAGAATTGTAAATTAAAACCAAAAGTATATTGTTTCATTGCAGGATGGCTGGTCCCCAATGCCTCTGGATCAGCAATATCAATACTGTCCAAACAAAATAAATCATGACCACGAATGTAAAGCTTCAAGGATTTTATGGCATTCCATTTACGCAACCACTTATCAGGAAACTGATAATAAATTTCTAATGTGCGTAGCTTTAAAAAAGAAGCATTTGTTACCCACAATGAATTATTATTATAATTATTCTCTGAACTTAATGCGGTTAATCTGGGCAGTGTTCCGTTTGGGGTATGTTCACTCCAGCGATTCTCCCAATAATACTTGGAGATTGTATTATTGTTTATTAACGGGCGATAGATACTTCTTGTATCTAACACTTGACTATAATTGGTTACTCCCTGGAATTGGGCTGAAAAGCCTGCACCTTTGTATTCAGCTCCTAAACTGAACCCATAATAAATCTCCGGACAAATAGTATTATAGCCTATTGGCACCTTATCATATTGATCAATCCGTTTATCATCATTCTGGTCTTTGAACCTTAAATCACCAGGACGTACATCGGACAAATATTGTTTTATTTCACGCTTGTCTATTTCTTCCTGGCTTTTATAAATTCCCTCCACTTCATAACCGAATATTTGACCAACACGATGGCCTGTACGCTTCAGATAATTATATGGACGATACTCTTCATTCATATTAATAATCTTACTGCGATTGAATGAAATTTGTCCACCCACCTGATAGCTGAACACATCTGCTTGTTCATTCCAATCTACCATTAAATCTACTCCATAATTATCAACGATTCCATCATTACGCTTGGGAACAGTCATACCAAATACAGAAGAAATAGCATTGCCACCATCCACCAATATATCAGTCCGATGGTCGTAATAACCATCAATGATAAATGAAAGTTTTTTCCATGCCATGAAGTCTATACCTACATTTAATTTATGTGATTTTTCATAAGTTAGTCCATCCACAGCAATTTGTTTCTCTTTCATTCCACTCTGACTACTCGGAGTATCTTTAAAATAATAACTGCTTCCACTTCCCATATAATATTTATACAAGTTTACTCCAAAATCTGTTCTTCCGGCTATACCATAAGCTACTTTCAACTTCAAGAAATTGATATCTTTCCCTTTCAGCCAGTCTTCTTCCGAAAGAATCCAGCCAATCCCTACTGATGGAAATACTCCCCAACGATGATTCGGTTCCAAAACGCTGGAAGCAGAACCAGACAAAGCAAGGTCAAGCAAATAGCAATTCTTATAACTATAATGTGTCTGCATAACCATATCCATGTAAGCTCGCGAGGCATTCTGTCCGTCACGGTTCATCTTGTCCATGGCATATAGCATGACAGAACTTAGTCGATGTGCTCCCCATTCTTTTTTGTAGTTTATTTGTGCATTAAAATTGAAACGACGAACGACTTGTCCTGTATTGCTAGTAAAGTTTAAAGAAGACTCATTACGTAATATGTTATATTCATCTTCCTTTCCATCCCAACCCTTTGTTGCAGACTCATAAGCGAAGTTTCGTATATTTGAGTCCCAATAACTGGCATAACTGTCAAGCCCGACTCGAACAGAGGCAGACAGTCCGGGAATAAGAGCATTTAAATCCTGTTGAATATTCATATCGGCATACAAAGCACGATTTTGTGAACGCGCATATCCCTTACCGGAAATGAGGGCTATGGGATTGTTAGAATACATAATAGAACCTCCCCATATTCCATTCTTTGTTTTAATGGGAAATGCCCCTGAGGGAACTTGATACAAAGCCGTAAAAATGTCATCTATTTGTGTGCCGGGACGGTTATGTTCTGAGAAGTTACCCAACATACTCAATTGTGCTTTTGTTGTTTTAGTAGCTTGTATATCAAGATTAGTTCGTATATTTAATTTAGAAAATTTAAACTGAGTGGAATAATCTTCATTGTCATTTGCTGGTTTCAAAATTCCTTGGTCATTAAGATAATTCAACTGCGCATAATATTGAATTTTTTCATTGCCCCCTTGAATGGAGAAATTAGCATTATGCCCATAACTATGGTTCCGCAAAGCCTCTCCCCACCAGTCTACATCCGGATAAAAGTCAGAATAGGTTCGATCTCTAAACGCATCTAGTTCTCGTTGAGCATAGCGGGGGGTAAGACCATCATTCCTTAGTCCTTCATTTAAAGCCTGTGCATAGGTATATCCATTTACCATTTCTGGTAAACGAATAGGAGTCCCCATGTTAAACTCGTAATTAAAATTAATCGTTGGTTCTCTTACTTTTCCACGTTTAGTCGTAACATAAACTACGCCGTTGCCTCCCCGTATTCCATATAAAGCCAAAGCAACGGCATCTTTCAAAATGGTAACAGTTTCTATTTCTTGTACCGTCAAATCCGATATAGAACGTACTAAACCGTCAATTAGAACCAACGGACTTTTGCTGTTCGTTGTTCCCAACCCGCGTATATACATTGTGGGACCATCTGCCCAAGAGCTCCCGGCATTTTGTAAAACATATAATCCCGCAATAGTTCCAAACAACAAATTGGAAGGATTAATGCTTGTTTTGTGAAGCAATTGTTTTTCCGTTATCGTTCCTCCCGCAGTTGTAGATTCTTTCTGATCCACTGTAATCCCCCGTCCGTACTGCTGTTGTATGTTGTCTGTTTTTTGTGCCAACATATTTACTGACACCAACAAACTTATCATGACTAATTTTATAGTTTTATTCATAGTATGTTTTTATTTATTCATTGAATGATTTTTCATTATCACCACCCTGGGTTCTGTATCAGCCCGTACCCTTTATTCACTTCTTTATCTGGGAATGCACTTAGATACCATTTTGCAGAAAAGCCTCCAGGTTTTTGCCATGCTCTTTCCGGCAGTTGTGGGAAATCGAATTTATATGCTCCGGTAATTTTATGGCGGTACACATTGATTCCATGCAGATGCTTAGTAAAATCAGCTTCACGTTTCCAGCGAATCAAATCGAAAAAACGGTTTTCTTCCCATACAAACTCACAGGCACGTTCACGAAGAACAGCTTCACGAAATTCAGTTTTTACATCCTTCTCCCCTTTCAAGATAAGTTCAGGCAAACCAACTCGCTTTCTTATTGCATTGATGTATTGATAAGCTTCATCCGTTCGATTGCATTCATTCAACGCTTCCGCGTACGCAAGATAAATTTCGGCCAAACGCAAATAAGGCCAATGAATTACACGGTTGGTATATTCACCTTTCCGGTCAAGAGCAAATTTGCGCCCAGCAATACCTGTGGCTAGACTTTGGCTGTCTAAATAACCTTTTAAGCCCCAGTCCGCACCCTTTGGATAATTCTCTTTGTCTTTAGAATCTACTTTATAGACTTTAGCCTTTCGCCCTTGAAAATCGTCACCATCCAACAAAATTGTTTCACATAGACGAGGATCACGATTAATAAAAGGATTTGCTCTATGAACAGGATTATCCCAATCGAAATCATCGCCGTTTGCCATTGGGAACATATCGAAACATTCTTTTGTAGGACACCAGGCTCCCCAACGCAAACTTTGCATCAATGTATTGATGTTATTTGTCCTAAAATGCCTACGCACAGAAATTAGGCTTTCAGTAGTACCTCGTGTATAGTATGCATCTTGAAAAGCCTGTCGGAATGTATTCTTTGTTGCCGTTTCTTTTTGTACTAAAGCATAAAAACCGCCTTGATTCAAAGCTCGAAAGAAATCTTCTCCCGCTTTTGCTGCATCTTTCCAGCGCTGTTCACTATACTCTCCGAACCAAGTTAATAATCTGTCAGAAGCCTCTCCTGGGAAATAAGGTTTATCAGAATTAAACAATGGGCTAGCAACAAATAATAGTACTCTCAATTTTAATCCCATAGCGGAAGCTCTTGTCATACGTCCACTTTCATTGCTCAGGTCATCTTCGGGCAAAGCCCAAGGCAAATCTTTACATGCAATAGCCTCATCCAATAATCGAATGGTAAAATCTACTGTCTGCTGTAAGGTTGAACGAGCCGGCAAATCCATCTCTTTAGGTGTAATGGCATGATCTACAATAGGCAATGCTCCATAGTGGCGCAACATTTCGGAATATTGCACAGCGATGGTAATTTTAGCTTCTGCTTTTAAGCGAGATTTTTCTTCTGCAGTCATGTCAGGTACTCTGTCCACATTATTTATAAATATCCACGCATGGCGAATTCCTTTCCATGGGTCACGCGCATACATGTTGTATTTGGTTGCATGACTTTCTCCTGCCGAGTAATCCTCACTCCCTGCGTTGTAAAGTCCTGGATAGTATAATTTGTCCGCTCCTGCATAACCGACATATGATTGTGCCAGATCTGTTAATGATTCTATTGATCCTATCCGCATTGAGGTTGAATTATTATAACCGGTCGAAAAGCCATAAGGCAATTTCGAATAAGCATACCATAACACTCTTCGGGCGTATTCTCCTGTAGAAAAAATAGTGTCAATAGTAACATCTCCACTAGGCGGTTTTTGAAGAAACTTATTTCCCAAAGCAAAATCTTCACATGATGTAAAAGTCACATATAAGAAAAGTAGCAACAGATGAATATATTTTCTTGTTTTTTTCATAACTATTTCTGTTTTAAGTAATTAAAAACCCACTTTTAGCCCCATATTTACTACCATTATTACTGGATACATTGTATTACTACTTGGATGGGATTCCGGATCCACTATTTTCAACTTGTCAAATGTCAACAAGTTGTATCCTGTTGCAAAAACTCTTAAGCTTCCGACATTTATCTTGCTCAGCATTCTTTTCGGGAAGTTGTAACCTATCTCCACATTCTTCAAGCGTAAGTAGGAAGCATCACGTAACCATAAATCCGAATCTCTGTAATTATTTGTTTTGTTAGTAAACGAGATGGCCGGTGCTTTAGCGGAGTTCCCTTTTTCCGGCGTCCACATATCATTTATCATATATTGCATCAATGAGCGAGTGTTAGTAGCTCCAAACGGTTCCCGAAAAATGTCATCCAATAGACGGGAAACTTTTGTGGCTCCAGCCCATGTTATACTAAAATCAATCCCTTTATAAGAAAATCCCCAATTAATGCTTCCTGTAAGAAGAGGATATGAAGGATAGCCGATAGCGGCGACATCGTACTGGTTTATTTTATGGTCGCTGTTTAAATCCTTGTATTTAACATCGCCAGGTTTGGGAGTATATCCTGTCCCGTGGTCTGGAATTGATTTTCCACGTTCAGTCGCATAGTTTGCTACATCCTCTTCCGAGAAAAAACCGTCATATTTATACCCCATTTGTTGCCCGACTGGCTTGCCGGTTCTTCTCATATAATCATAAGGGTAAGGAACTTCATCCTGAAAAACTATCTTATTTTTAGCATAAGCCAGGTTGAACCCTAAGTTGTATCTAAAATTATGAATCTTATTTCGCCAATTGATGCTTAACTCATAGCCTTTATTATCTACCTTTCCTATATTGGCAATGGGTAAGTTTACTGCCAAGTAGGTCGGTAAAACTTTTCGGTTAGTGAGAATATCTTTACGATGCTCAATAAAATAATCAAAATTTACTTTTAGTTTATTACTAAATAAATAGATATCAACTCCGTAGTTTTGTTTGGCAGAAGTTTCCCAAGTTACATCTGGATTACCCATTTTACTTTCCACTGCACCTTTCCAAGCAGAAGAAATGGTGTTCCCAAAAAAATAATTGCCGGTCGAAGGGTTATAGGAGTCCGGTAGATAAAGGAAACGGAAGTTGCCGCTCACACGGTCGTTACCTACTATGCCGTAAGAGGCGCGAAATTTGAAATAACTCAACCATGGTTTTAAAGGCTGCATAAATTTTTCTTCAGTTAAAACCCAACCAGCCGAAGCCGCAGGGAAAAAACCGAATCGTTTGCCTGGCGCAAAGTTTTCCGATCCGTTGTAGCCCACATTTATTTCAGCCATATAACGAGTCTTCCAGTCATAAGTAGCGCGTCCTACCAACCCAATATAACTTCGGGGAATAGATTTAAATACCTCAGGGTTGCTATCCGGATAATATTTCATTGTTTGGTTATACATCGCCAAAGTAGAAACATGATGATTTCCAAAATCGCGTTTGTAGTTAACGGCAACCTCCATATACCAATCTCTACTTCGGTTTGTGCTCTCTGAATACTGAAGATTAGTTTTATCTCCAACTTTGCGTAAATTAATCGTACCTTCTTCATTGACTATCGTCTCATAATGAGGAGTAGAAGTTTTACGTATTTTTTTTAAAGTTACACCACTATTATAAGAAGCCTTTATATGGGCTTTTAGTCCATTAGTAATGAAGTTTAGCTTTTGTTCCAGCATAAAGTCAAAATTCAGGACATCGCCTGCTGAAGTATTATATCCAGAACCATAATAGGCATAAAGTGCATCTCTGACATCTCCGGGTAAATTAAACTTCTTAGTATCAGGCCATATCCATTTGCCATCCACAACACCTACCCCTGACATTGGAATTGCCCAATAAATATCACGAAACAAGTATTGGATATTATCCTTTCCTTCATAGTTTGGCGTACGTTTATTGTTTACACGTCCTCCTAAGTTTATACGCATCAATGTATTTTTTGTAAGACCCAAATCGAGATTTATACGATAATTGTAACGGTTATATCCAAAATTAGCATCATACTCTTTTTCAAACGATTTGAAAAGCCCATTTTGCGTGAATACTCCCAAAGAAGCAAAATAACGTGCATCTTTTGTCCCACCGGAAATTGAGAAATTGTGTTGTGTCTGCAAAGCAACATCCTTGACTAGCATATCCACCCAATCTGTATCCGGATAAATTAAAGGATTGCTGTGATTCCGGTAAGCCTCAATCGCTTCGTCGGTAAAAGCAAAATTACTTTCTATCCCATCTCGGCGCTGGGCATCTACATATGTACTTGCGTAATCATAACTGTTGGCAAATTCTGGTATACGAGTAGGCATCTGTAATGAATAAGAGGTAGAAAAATTAATTTTTGGCTTTCCTTCCTGCCCCCTTTTCGTTGTCACCAGAACAACCCCATTAGCACCACGCACACCGAATACAGCAGTTGATGAAGCGTCTTTTAAAATAGAAATATTTTCAATTTCATTCGGATCAAGTTGATTGAATGAACGCTCAACACCATCTACCAATATAAGAGGTGAAGACAAGCCTTCTGTCAACGAACCGACACCACGCACATATATTGTCGCATCATCTGCTCCCGGTTGTCCGGTACGTTGTACTGTAGAAAGTCCTGGCATTTTCCCTGCTAGCGCGTTGGAGATGCTTGAAACTGGAGACTTTAAAATTTCTTCCGTACCGACAGATGAAATGGCACCTGTTACGGAAACTTTTTTTGTTACACCGTAAGCTACCACTTGTACTTCTTGCAACTGCAAAACATCTTCTGTTAATTCTACCTTCAAAGTAGACTCGCCTCTATAAATGATTTCTTTATTATTATATCCGATATAAGATATGAGGATAGTAGCTCCGACAGGAATCTCTAACTTGAAATTTCCTTTCATATCGGTAATCACTCCCTTATTGGTACCTTTTATCACAACGCTGGCTCCTATAATAGGATCATCTTTATCCACCACCGTACCGAGAACCATTTTGCTTTTCTGTTGTGTAATAGCATTCTCAACAGTTATACCTTTCATCACATAATTCTCTGAAGAAAAAGCCTGTTGACCGGATATAACAGAAACAGCTATCAGACATATCCATTTTTGAGGAATTTTCATCCGAGTGAAAAAGTCTTTCATTACATTTAAATTTAAGTTAGTATAATGATTCATTAAAATCTATTATTTACTACATTCCGTAAATATAAATTGAATTCTTTTAAAAAAAGAGGGCTTCAGGAATATAGATAGATAAGAAAGCAGATAAACTATATTGGTATACTTTTCGCATTGTTCATGTGCTAAAAGCCGCTTTTCTGTACTTAATAACACTATCATATTTTATTCGTTTTTCGGATAACATGTGTCATGTTATTTTGCTCTATGTCTTTTTTTCGTTTTAATGCTTCCAGATAATAATAATCCGCATAATTTAAAGGAACATCAATTTCATTTCCTTGTGGATAACTCCCAACAGAATGCATCAATAAGAAGTTATGATTCTTACCCATTTGGTTTCGATAAGCCGGTGAAGACAGGGAATACATAATTTTATCTGCTGTTTTTTTGTATTCCGCTTTATTCGAATATATGCTTAGTTCATACAAAGCTGCGGCAACAATGGCAGCGGAGGAAGCGTCTCTGATTTCATGGGGAATATTTACAGCATCGAAATCCCAATAAGGAATTAAATCTTCAGGTAGATTGGGATGTGTGAATATAAATTCATATGTAGCTTCTGCTTGTTTAAGATATTCCGTTTGGTGTGTATACCTATAACACATCACATATCCATAAATACTCCAGGCCTGTCCGCGAGCCCAAGCGGATTCATCTGAATATCCTTGAGCAGTGCAGCGGCTCCGTATCTTACCCGTTTCCATATCATAGTCAACAACGTGGTAAGAACTTCCATCCTCACGAAAATGATTTTTTAAAGTCATATCAGCATGTGAAACAGCGATATTATAAAATGTAGAATCGCAGGAAAGAGAAGTCGCTTCAAAAAGTATTTCCAGATTTACCATATTATCAATGATGACAGGACACTTCCAACCTCTTTTTGCCTGCCATCCTGTGTGAGCGCTCCATGACTGAATTACCCCCGCTTTAGGGCGAAAACGGGTGGATAAAGATTTGGCTGCTTGTATAATGATTGAATCATATGCTTCATGTCCCATACGCATGCCATTCAAATAACTGCATCCGATAATGAAACCTATATCATGATGAGACGTTATATACTGTTGACTTTTTAATGCTTCCGTATATTTCTTAGCCAGTGTTTTCCATTTCTCATCGCCTGTAAGATTATACAGATACCAAAGGCTTCCAGGGAAAAAACCTAAAGTCCAATCCCATGACTGGGAGGCATATACTATGTCGCCTTTCGTGTTTACTGTACGAGGTGTCCAAAGCTTGTCATTCTTTTTAAGTTCATCTATCAACATTCTGTATTGTACTACTGCATATTCGATATTCTCTAAAAGAAAATTATTTTGCCCTTCCATTCCTTTGCACGCATCAATAAGAAGGAAACATAGTCCTATACAAATTAAAACAAGGTTTCTCATAAACAATCATTTATCTGTTATTTAGATAAACAAAAATAAGTATGTAAGGGCAAAGAGCAGGATGATATATGTACAAAAAAATACAAGGGATATACAAAAATCTGATCTTAAACCAATATGTACAATAATAGCATCTAAAATGGACAAAACTACCCTCTACGAAACGATTATAAGCATACACTTGTACTAAAAAAACTGTATATTTGTAACTTAGATAATAATATCTAAGACATTATGAAAAGCTATATTTTACTTGTTCTTTGTTTTATATATATTCAAGGAAAAGCACAAAGTATATCATTTCTCCATCTGACAACTGATGATGGTATGCCTAATAATTCTATATCCTCCATTTATCAGGATGAACGTGGGTTTATGTGGTTTGGTACCCGCAATGGAATTGGTTTATACAACGGAAGAAAAATTAAAGTATATCAAAAGGAGAAAGGTGTTTCTAACACCATTCTATACAACGACATATATCATATTACAGGTGATAAGAATGGACATGTTTATGTCATGACCAACAGAGGAATATCCGTTTACGATATAGAAAAGGATTCATTTAGCATCATAACCAGAAATAATATAAGAGCTCAATTTTACTATAAACATCTATATGCCGCTACCTCAAAACAAATATTTAAATACAATGGAGAAAAACTAGAGTCTTTTTATAAACTCCCAAACAATAAAGGATATATTAAAAAACTCTATGTACATAGTGATTCCATCCTCATAGGAAGTGATCAGGGATTATATATACTCACGCCACAAAGAGAATTATCTCACCCCATTCCAACAGGAAATATTTCCGATATTTTCAGAGATAGTAGTGGGGAATACTGGGTTACAGAAAGTTCTGGACATGGAATATATCGTATTCGAGGTAAAAAGATCAGTAACTTTCGGTATAAAAGAGAAGATCCAACAACTATTAGCTCTAGTTTTACTCACAGGTGTTGCGAAGATAAAGAAGGAAACATTTGGATAGGAACCTTTAACGGTCTGAATAAATATGATAAAAGTACCGGAAAATTCAGTCGGTATTTAAAGCGGGAACAGAGTAAAAGTCTGAGCCATTCATCAATTTGGGGGCTATGTTGTGATGAGCAAGGGAATATTTGGATAGGAACTTACTCAGGCGGGGTTAACTTCTTTAATCCACAAAAACAGATTTATCGTGAGTTTCTCTCTTCCTCTAAAGAAGAGGAAGGGCTAAGCTCTCCTATCACCGGACGTATGCTAGAAGATAAAGAAGGGAATTTGTGGATTTGTACGGAACGGGGAGGAATTAACAAGTATAATCCTGTTACACAGACTTACAAACGTTACATAAGCAATAGTAGTGCCAATGATTTGCCTCATGATAATGTACGTGCTATTTACTATGATTCTTTACAGCAAGTATTATGGCTTGGTATACATTTGAAAGGATTAAACAGGTTGGATATGAATACAGGGCACTTTATCCAATATAAAAATGAAAAAGAAGATAAAAACTCTCTTCCCTCAAATCTTGTTGAGGATATCATTCCCTACCAAAAACAATTAATACTGGCTACAGCAAATGGAGTTACATTATTTAACCCAGAAAATGGAAAAAGCAAAGCTCTATTTCAGGATAAAACCGCACTTTATAATACAAGATCTACGATAGGCTTAACTTTTGACCATGAAGGAACACTGTGGATGGTGAACAATAATAATGGGGTATGTTCTTACCATTTTGGCACTCATAAATTCTCTGTATATAAGCACAAAAACGCCAATGAGCATAGCCTTAGCAGTAACAGCGTCAATTCCATTTATGAAGATAGCCGGAAGAGACTATGGTTCTGCACAAATGAAAATGGTATAGACCTATATAGAAAAGAGACTGACGATTTCATTAATTTCGATATGCGTAAGAATGGAATTGCCAGCAACGTAGTATATAATATGTGTGAACTGTCACCTGATAAATTGTTAGTAACTACAGATAAAGGATTTTCGATATTGGATTATCAGCAAAAAAAATTCAAGAATTATGATGAACTGCCATTAACTTGTATTAGTGAAAATGCTCTTTATAAAAGTCGGAAGGGAGAGATATTTATCGGAGGAACCACCGGGTTTATTTCTTTCTACGAGAAAGATCTTGGAGAGACTCCACGGGCTTACCATATATATCCATATCGTCTGATTGTGAATGGAAAAGATGTCAAAGTAGGAGATTCGAGCGGTATATTACAAAAAGATATTACATGTACTTCCAAAATTGTTCTCAAATCTACACAAAACATATTCAATATTGAATATACATCTACAGACTACATTCCTTTTAATAAAGATAAACTCATTTATCGGCTGGAAGGTTTCTCTAATACATGGAACATATTAGAACTGAATAGCATTACCTATACAAATTTGGCTCCCGGGAAATATACCTTAGTTGTTAAAGCTGAAGATGTAAATGAGATGCTGGTGCCTCCAAGCCGGATGCAGATTGAAATTTTACCTCCTTTTTATCGTACGGAATGGGCATATCTATTGTATATTATATGTGTTACTATAATTGCATACTATATTATAGATACCTATCGTCGCCGTCTTAAATTACAGGAATCTCTTAAATATGAAAAGAAACATATCGAAGATATTGAAAAACTGAATCAGATTAAACTGGGTTTCTTTACTAATATCTCACACGAGTTTCGGACTCCGTTGACACTTATTATTGGGCAAATGGAAATGTTATTACAAATACGCTCCCATGCTCCTAACGTATACAATAAAATTCTGGGAGTATATAAAAGCTGCTTGCAGCTAAAAGAGCTTATCACCGAACTTTTGGACTTTCGAAAACAAGAACTAGGACATATGACTATTAAGGTAAGCAAACATAATATAGTTGATTTTATATATGAACATTATTTGCTTTTTCGAGAATATGCAGTACAACGCCATATCTCTTTTAACTTCGAAAAAAGTAGTGATAATATTAGTGTTTGGTTTGATTCTAGACAGATGCAAAAGGTTATGAATAATCTTGTTTCTAATGCATTTAAATATACAAAAGCCGGGGATTCAATATCTATATCAGTCAGAAAAAGGAATCAAGAAGTACTGGTTGAGGTTACGGATAGTGGTTCGGGAATTGCGGGAAAAGATATTGATAAAATATTTAATCGATTCTATCAGGCAGATACATATGCTTCATATACGGGTACAGGTATCGGACTAGCTCTTACTAAAGGAATTATTGAATTACATCATGGGAGTATTGATGTGTCTAGTGAACTAGGGGAAGGGACAACCTTTTGTATACATTTGAAAACAGGAAAAGAGCATTTTGCAGCCGAGGAAGTTTATACTCCTGCTAATATCTTCTTATCAGACGATGCTTGCCAACCCAATTTAATCTCCCAAGAAATGTTATTACAGGAACAAAAGAATGTAAGTTATGAAAATGTATTAAAGGGGAAAAAATACAAAATATTGATTGTAGAAGATAACAACTCACTTAGGGAAATGTTAGTCAGTATCTTTAATACATTTTATGATGTAATTACTGCTTCCAACGGAAAGGAAGGACTGGAAAAAACTTGTTCTGAAATGCCTCATATCATTCTTAGTGATATCATCATGCCTGAAATGTCCGGAACCGAGCTTTGCAAGGCAATTAAACAGAATTTTGATACTTGTCACATACCTGTTGTTTTGTTGACGGCAAAAACTGCAATAGAACACAAGTTGGAAGGATTGGAAATGGGAGCGGATGACTACGTTACAAAACCATTTAATATTAATATTCTATTATCGAGGTGTAATAATCTGATAAATAATCGAATGGTATTGCAGGAGAAATTCAGTAAACAACCGCAAATAAATACACATATTTTGACTACAAATATCCTGGATAAAGAATTCATGGATAAAGCTATGGAAATTATTGAGAATGAAATTGACAATGGGGAGTTTAGCGTTGATCGACTTGTATCCCAAATGGGAATTGCTCGAACTAAATTGTTCACTAAACTAAAAGCAATAACCGGCCAAACACCTGGCGAGTTCATCATGACTATCCGTTTAAAACGAGCTGCATATATGCTGAGAAGCAATCCTGAATTAAATATCTCTGAAATATCTGACCGGGTAGGATTCAATACTCCTAAATATTTTAGTAAATGCTTTAAGGGGAAATTTCATACAACCCCACAAGCATATAGAAAAGATGCCCCTAAATTTAGCAAAGATTTTATATAATGAGATGTATACGTGAATTCGGGATAAATATATAGTTAGAATAAAACCAACTGTTGATTCTGTTCTATGAAATATTTTTTCGTTAAGACTGAATCATTCATGGTTGTTGCCCAAAAGATTGATGCAACGGCAACCCGTTGGCGATCAATCAGGAAACGTTTTGTTTCTGTTTTGTGCTTTCTTCTCAGGTAATCTATATCTCTACTTTTGCATTCTGTTTCTAAGTTTTTATCTCGCCTATTGATTATGTGGTAAAAACGGAGTAGACTGTTACAGCAAAAACGGCCATGCTGTTACAGTTTTGACGAGGCAAAGTTAATGTTTTTTTCTTAAACTGTCTCCTTTCAATGTAAATCTAGATGCGGTATTGACTACTCTATCCAAGATAGCATCAGCGGCAGAGACATTACTATCGAGAGTTTCGTACCAATTTGCTACAGGCAGCTGGCTTGCAAAGATGGTAGACTTGTTTCCGTGTCTGTCTTCTATGATTTCCATTAGGTCGATTACCTGTTCTGTGGTTAGCTTCTTTATTGCAAAGTCATCGAGTATCAGCAGGTCATACTGCGAGAGTCGTTCGAAGAGTTTGGGAAGTCTACTTTCTATACGGGCCATTGTAAGCTCCTCAAAAAGTTTCATCACATTGTAGTAGCGAACCTTGTATCCACATAGGCAGGCATGGT
>OHBE01001165.1_pt1 | contig 24202 bp, 19 predicted proteins | sample 1577231 | NCBI WGS metagenome assembly OHBE01 (sample SAMEA3541506, study PRJEB24748) | human gut metagenome | biome: human gut; feature: human-associated habitat; material: faeces | place: China | collected 2012 | reverse complement strand
AACTGGAGGTGTAATCAGAATGTTACACAATCACTTACGCAACTTCACGTCGCACGAACTTCGAATAGACTTTGACTCCACCGATCAACCCCACAACCGCGCCGATCGCATAAATGAGTTTGGTCGCGGGATCGAAATAGGAGGTTACCATATTGGTGGCTTCGGTAATCCCCCCGACACCATTGCCCTGTGCAAAGGCACCATAAACGGTAGCCCAAAGAAACGCTACCGAAAGAAATACTTTTTTCTTGGTCATATTGAGAAATTGTTAAGAGGTACCGGGATGGATGGCCCCGATACCAGATAAATAAATGAGGTTACTTAATACTTTTTAGTGGCAAACCTCCTTGTCATCCATACTCTTTTTCTTTCATCGCTTCTTTTTTTACGTTGTTACACTTCTTGTCTTATACTTTATATAAAATCCCTGATGTTGAAATCGTCAGGTACTTTCTTTAGATCTCCGGATATCCCGGCCTCCCGGTCTTTCCGTTCATAGAAAGCGGCAAGGCTTTCCGCCATCAGCTCGGTAACCATTCGTTTCGCATCGGGTTTGCCCGAAACCAATTGCTCGAACAAATCGCTCCGGCGTATCTCCAGCAGGGTATCTCCCGCTTTTTGCCGTTGTCGGGGCGTAACGACCTCTGTCCGGTTTAGGGTGCGTACCACATTCCCCAAATCTTCAAAGCGAACACCCGTTGCCAGCATTGTTCCGGCCAAGCCTTCCGTCTCTTCCGTTTCTTCTTCATCGAAGTCTTCCGGAGGCGCCGTTTCATATTCGAGCGGATAGTCGATTTCCATCGGCTCGTTTTCCTCACCGGAAGGCGTATCGGAGAATACTTCGTCGAGTTCGTCCGGCGGAACTTCCGCGATCGGTTTTCCTTCATCCGGCAGGGCAAAATTACCGGCTTTTTCTATCGCATTTCCGGGTTCCGACAAGCTGGAATCAAGTGGCTTCGCGTTGGCGGCGAGTGGCATCGAAGAGCTTAATTTGAAACGGCTTTTTCCTACGATGTCACTCTTCAATCGCTTGTCTTCAGGATAAGAACCGCTCCGCCCGATGATATGCTTTTTGCGTATTCGACCGGCTCGTAACCAAGTAAGGTAAACGGCGACAAAAAGAGCGTACAGTAGGATTATCCCGGTCAGTATCTTTTCCATAATCCGTTTCCTTAGAAGATGTTTTCATTGTACTTCTCGTACAGCTCCTTTATCTCATTTTGATAGGTCGCAAAATGGTGCGTAAGTACTTGGTCGATATAACTGAACAGGGAAACCTGATTCTTGCCGATAACCTGTACGATTTTTGTGATTCTATCGTGATGCTCCTTGCGGATATAAACCGATTTGCCGGTGCGTGCCGTAATGCCTGCCTCCTGAATGAACAGGCTCTCATAATCGGGTAACTTGCCACGTTGCCGCTTCGGCTCTTCATGAGGGGCCTCCACAGGCACAACGGCTATGCGGATTTCTTCTTCGTTCTCTATCGCATCCTGCTCCGGCACCAAAGCTTTGGGAACGGCGCTCGGATTGTTCCGTCGTTCTTTGTTCTTGAACGAGGAGATGACGAAGTTGGCATCCAAGTCGCTTAGATTAATGTCTTTCTTCTTTGCCATAATCGGTTATTTGAGCGTGTTCAACATTTCATCTATGAGGGCATCCAGATGACTTCCTTTGATCAAGGTTTTATCGGCAGGAAAGAGGGTGGAACGGAACAGGGCTTTGTGGCTGACGGATTGTTCCCTTCGGAAGCGCTTACTGTCGGGCAGGAAGGTTTTGAAAAGCGAGAAGCCCAGTTTCGCGATCACGTCTTCGTACACCTCGTAGAGTTCGGTCTTTTCCCGTCCGTCGACCAGATTCCAAAGCAGGTACAATCCCTTGATTTGCGCTCTTCCGGGAGTGATCAGGGCATCGTTGACCGTGATGGCGTATTGCAGGGTGCTCTCCAATACGACGCGGTCTGCCGATATGGGGGCAATGATATAGTCCATCCGAGAAAGGGTTTTGACTACGGCCGGGTTGTTGATGGTTCCGGGCAGGTCGAAAAAGATGAAATCGGGATGTAATGCTTCGGTCAGCTCCTCCGCATCGGTTATCGCGTTTTCGGGGCTGCTTTCAATTACTTCGTACGCCTTTTTCCCGAGAGCGGAAAACTGTTCGTAAGCCATCAATTTATAATGCTCGTCTTCCATGACCATTTTCAGGTCTCGCTCACGCATCTCCGCGATAGAATGTTGGGGAAAGTCGCAATCAAGCACGGCCACATGGTAGCCTTTTACGTAGTGCAGGTAGGACGATACCAGCACGGTCAGGGTTGTTTTTCCGGCTCCGCCTTTCTGAGTGCTGAAAGCCACGTTTAATGTCTTCTTTTGCATAATTTTTATATTGAATGAGTGATACATCTGTCTATGCGTCCGTACAGCTATCCGTTTGACCGGCTGTTTGTCCGTCTGTCCGTTTGGCTGTTTGGCTGTTTGTCCGTCTGCCCGTTGGGCTGTTGGGCTGTTGGAACGTTTAGCCGTTGGTACGGCCAAACTGGCAGACGCAAGGCTGCACAGCCTTCTGTTTACCGGTCCGGATAGTTATATGGCCGGATGTCCCAACGTTCCAATTTCCTGCAAAATAAACCGGCCTTTTGCTTTGAATGATCCCTTTTTTCGTAGGTGGAAGCAAGTGGCTCTGATTCGGCACCAAGAGGCATATCCTGCTATATGAGAGCAGAGAGGTTTGCTCCGTAACTTTGCGCCATGAAAGATTCGAACGTATCCGGGACTGTTTTTACTCCTCCTCGGCTTTACCTCTGTTCCGGTCAGAGAACAGATTTATTTGCGCCGGAGAAGCAAATAGCAAGCTGTGTTTTTTGCTGCACGAAACAAGTTCTGCTGCAAAAAACGCTCGCCTCGAAAGGAGACGGGCACATCCTCCGAAGTCGGTTGCTTGCAAAGAAGATTTTCGGGGGATTAGGGAATCGTTACAGATGCTTTTACGACAGTCTATCCACTAAAAAGGCCAATGTATGAATGAAGAGAAAAGTAAGCCTCCGAAACGAGGCAAAGGAGGAAGAAATCCCAAAATCGACCCGGCACGTTTCCGCTACTCGGTCAATTTTACGGCCGAAGAACATGCCCGATTCCTCACACTGTTTGAGGAGTCGGGAGTGCAATCGAAAGCGCGTTTTATCGCCGCCCGTGTCTTCGGGGAAGAGTTCCGGGTCATCAAACACGACCGTGCCATTATGGAATATGCGACCAAGCTCTCCTCTTTTTACGCGCAGTTTCGCTCCGTCGGGGTGAATTACAACCAAGTGGTAAAGGAGTTACACAGCCATTTTTCGGAGAAGAAAGCGTTGGCCTTGCTCTATAAATTGGAGAAAGCGACGGTCGATTTGGTAGAGATCGGCCGGAAGGTCTTGGCCTTATCGGAAGCGTGTAAGGAGCAATGGTCGCAAAAATAAATATCGGCAGCAACCTCTACGGGGCACTGGCTTACAATCAGGAAAAAGTGGACGAGGGATTAGGCAAAGTGCTCGGCTCGCGTCTGGTCTTTGAACCTGCCGACGGAGCGTTCAGTGTTTCGGAATGTATGAACGATTTTATGCGGTTTGTTCCGGCACACTTCCGTACCGAGAAACCGGTCTTTCATGTTTCCATCAATCCGCATCCCGACGACCGTCTGTCGGACGACCAACTCGCGGATATCGGACACGAGTATATGCAACGGCTCGGATATGGGAATCAGCCTTATCTGATTTTTAAGCACGAGGATATCGGGCGGGAACATATCCACATCGTTTCGCTCCGGGTAGACAGTAACGGAAAGAAGATTAACGATTATCGCGAACATGAGCGAAGTAAGCAGATTACGGAACAGCTGGAGCGCAAATACCATCTTCATCCGGCGGAAGGACAAAAGCATTCCGAGCAATGGGAATTAACGCCGGTCGATGTTTCGCAGGGAAATCTGAAAAAGCAGATGGCATCGGTCATCAAACCGTTGGCCGCCATGTACCACTTTCAGTCGATGGGCGAATACAAGGCGCTTCTTTCTCTGTACAACATCCATGTAGAAGAACTTAAAGGCGAAGTAAAAGGAAAGCCTTACCGGGGATTGCTCTATTCGGCGTTGGACAGCGAAAGAAACAAGGTTGGCAATCCGATAAAGTCTTCCCTATTCGGTAAATCTGTCGGGTATGACGGATTGGAAAAACGGATGGCAACATCTGCCGGACGCATCAAAAAGCAACGGTTGAAGTTGCATACGCTCCAAGCGGTATCGGAAGCCAAGCGGAGCTGTCGGAATGAGAGCGAGTTTCGAGCGGAGCTACGGCAACAGGGAATGGATGTGTTGTTTCGACGGAATGACGAGGGGCGTATTTATGGTGCAACCTTTATTGATCATACGACCCATACCGTATTGAATGGCTCCCGATTGGGCAAGGAGTATTCCGCTAATATCTTCAATGAGTTATACGGTAGTAAGCAGGAACAAGCGGAGAATACGGTCAGCCCTATCCGGCTTTCGGATATTTACCATACGTCCGAATGGGGTGCAGGCGGTCTGTTTTCCATGCTTTCCCCGGAGCCGGAATACCACCCCAAAGAAGAGCTGCCTATCTCATACCGTAAGAAAAAGAAAAAACGAAGGTATGGGAGGCAGGTGTAGAAAGGACTACTTAGGATATAGGTACAGTAACAGATTTTAGAACCATTGTTGTCCGATAAAAGTTATTCTCGAAAGAAAGAGTGTATCTTTTATCGGACAGCAATGGTTTAGAACATAAAAGTATTGCTACACCACAAAAGTTAATACGAGAAAGTTTGCTCAATATATATCTGCAATAGGATTCTTTCAGCCCTATTGGGGGCTACAGATTATTAGATGGTTTTTTATCCTAATCTTCTTATCAAAAAATTTTTTATTATCTCTCGAGATCTTTCTTCGTTATTTTTTTTCTTCAATACTTCTTTATATTCAGGATGAAGATATATTCTAAGCCACTGCAAATGAGAATCGAAATAATTATTTATACCAGATATAATACCAGATATATCAGTAATTTTCACTACCGAACGATCATATTTTATGACATTAATATCTTCTCCCAGCTTTTTGTTCTTCTCAACAGGGATATCAATTAAAAGGTTTATCTTATTTGAAGAAAATTGAAAAATTAAATTCAATTCATCTTCAAGTTCTTTTCTTATTGTCTCTATTTCATCTGAATTCATCTGTGTAATTCTATTACACACGCCTGTCAATACACTCTCTTCTTCAGATTTATTTACTACAAATAGCCTTTTGAATATTCTAGGACGATTAGAGTTAATTAGTTTAATCAAGTCAATAATTTTAGGATCACAGGATTGTTTTTCAAAAAAAACTAACATATCCGTAGGACTATCAAAAAGCATCTCATCAATTAGGCGATATTGAAAATCATCTGATTCCAATTTTAATAAAATTTGTTTTAACATTGCCGTATAGGCTCTATTGGGTTCATTCCAATAAATGTTTTTGTACATCCAATAGCGGGTTGCAATAACTTGCTCTACATAACTAACCCCTCTACTTGTTACAGCGACTCTATTATTGTGGATGTCTAAGAAGTCTATTAGGCTTTCAAAATCATATTGAATTCCATCATTTAAACCTAGATGGTAAGGGTCTCTTTTTAAGAAATCTAGTACTCTTACGTCAATCGAAGAATTAACCAGCGAATAAATAAATTGAATTTCTGAACTTTTAAAACCAGCGTCAACCCCTCCGATAATATCTTTTAGTGTATCTATTGAAGGAATATTAAAGTGTTCTTTTATTATTTGATTTAGAGATAGTCGAAAATGATCATTATCCTCCCTATAATCAAACATTTTCTCCAATAAGTTTTTTTGTGTTATCAATTTATACTTAGTATGATCGGTCGTTTTTATCTCATGTATAGCAAAAGAATAAGGGAATCGAGTTATGTTTGCTAGTGCGGAAGCGACCAAAGCGTATTCAAGAAACTCTTGGTTAAAGAGTTCAATAAATCTAGATTTCTTTAAAAGCTGAGTCAATATATACCGCATGTTTTCATATGTCCCTAACGAGTGCTCGTATCTTGTATGATTTGAACCTGGAAAAATTTCAGACCCCATTAATAATTGTGGAACCTTTTTCAGTCTCAACAACATTGGATGATTAAATAAACGCTTCATTCTATAAGTTAAAAGCACATCCTTAATAGGAAGTAGCTTTTTCCAGCTTCCACTATCAGACTCAGAAAGTTCTGTTAGCCCTGCTGTTTTTCTGTGATATGGCCGTACTTTCTCAATATCAAGCTGTAATTCAGTAATATCTGAATATCTTCTTTTTAACATTGACATCAAAGCATTCAACCACGAGTAATCTGTAGTATCACCAATTTTGACATCGAAAATTTTTTCTATACACTCATTGAATGTTTTGATTAATGCATAAATATCCCATAATGGCTGAAGTTTCTGGAATTTATCAACATCAACATCTTTATCTTTAACAGATAGAACCTCATCTGGCATATATTCACGTGTTCCTGTTATTTTGAATTTTTTCTCTTTATTGTCTGTTAATGATTTTCCAACACCCAAGTCTCCGATTACAACATGAAAATCATTGTCGAAAAGTTTAATGAAAATATTTTTAGGCGCAATATCACAATGAAAAAAATTCCTTTTATGGAGGTATGAAATTCCTTTTATGATCTGTAAGAAAAGATCGATAATTTTCTCTTTCTCTTTGAAATACACCTTTAGGTCTTCTGGTGACTCAAAGAGCTCTGCCAGTGTTTTTCCTTCTACATAATCCGTTATTATATATGGAATCTTATAACCCTTTGTTTCATAAATCCCCCCCCATCAATAACTTTTATAAGATTCTCATGGCTAAATAAAGTTATATTAATAATTTCATCTTGAAAATTATCTGAGGAGATGTAAGTGCCTAGTCTTTTTTGTAAATCATCCCTAAAGATAAAGAACTTGACGGCCCTCTTTACTTTTGCACTTTCAGTAAAACTTTGTTCGGACAGATATACAATTCCAGAACCGCCTTCTCCTAAAGGTTTTATTGTATTCGTTTCAGAACCATCCTTGTTTATTGTTTTATACTTTTCTGTCTTGAATTTTTTAACATCTAAAACTTGTTCTCTATTTGACTTACTCATCTATATATCCTGTTAAATATGATTATTATGAAGATGTCTTGCGAGAAGATACATCCAACATGGAAAAAATCGCCATAGTTAGCTTGTATCCGATAACAATATGAAATTACAAAAGTACAAGATTATTTCTTGGTAAAGTATCAAGATGTCGTTTTTTATTGAGATATCCACTCTCTTCCAAACCAACGCCACAAACTGCCAGCCCATCTCACAAGAATTATCCAGCCATACCCCCTTCTTAAATTTGTCTCTCAAACTATTTAACTCTGCCATTATGCAACAAGAAGACGATTTGAGAGGACTTTCCAAAGTTATGGAATTTATGCGGACGATAAGCATTTTGCTCGTAGTGATAAATATCTATTGGTTCTGCTATTACGCCCTGAAGGAATGGAATATCGGTATCACAGTCATGGATAAAATCCTGCTAAACTTTAACCGTACAGCCGGACTGTTCGACAACATTCTTTATACAAAGCTGTTTACCGTTGTCTTCCTTGCCCTTTCCTGCTTAGGAACAAAAGGTGTCAAAGAGGAAAAAGTTACGTGGCCGAAAATCTACGTGTTTTTGACTATCGGATTTATCCTTTTCTTTATGAACTGGTGGATACTCGATTTGCCTTTGACACCAACAGCAACCTCCGGATTGTACATCTTGACAACAGCAACGGGCTATCTTTTTCTGTTGCTAGGAGGGCTGTGGATGAGCCGGCTGCTCAAAAACAACCTGATGGAGGATGTTTTCAATACGGAGAATGAAAGCTTTATGCAGGAAATACGACTGTTGCAAAATGAGTACTCCGTAAACCTGCCGACCAAATTCTGGTACAGAAAAAAGCAATGGCGCGGCTGGATAAATGTAGTGAATCCGTTTCGGGCAAGCATCGTGTTAGGAACTCCGGGCAGCGGAAAGTCGTATGCCGTAGTGAATCAGTACATCAAACAACAAATTGAGAAAGGGTTTTCGATGTACGTGTACGACTTTAAGTTTCCCGATCTTTCCATGATTGCCTACAATCATTTACTGAATCATCAGGCAGGATACAAAAAAGTTCCTACTTTCTACGTGATAAACTTCGATGACCCGGCCCGTTCGCACCGTTGCAATCCTATCAACCCTTCGTTTATGGAGGACATTAGCGATGCTTACGAATCGAGTTTTACTATTATGCTGAACCTGAACAAGAACTGGGTACAGAAGCAGGGCGACTTCTTTGTGGAGAGCCCGATTATCCTTTTTGCGGCTATTATCTGGTTTTTGCGCATTTATCAGGATGGAAAGTACTGCACTTTTCCGCATGCCATTGAGTTTCTGAACAAGAGGTATGAAGACATTTTCCCCATTTTGACTTCTTACCCTGAACTGGAAAACTACTTGAGCCCTTTTATGGATGCTTGGTTAGGTGGCGCCGCAGACCAATTGATGGGGCAGATTGCCAGTGCAAAAATCCCGCTCTCCCGAATGATTTCGCCCCAGTTATATTGGGTGATGAGCGGAGATGAGTTCACTCTGGACATTAACAATCCGGAAGACCCGAAGATTTTAGTTGTCGGCAACAACCCCGACCGTCAGAATATTTACTCGGCGGCATTGGGGCTATACAATAGCCGGATTGTAAAGCTCATCAATAAAAAGGGGCGATTGAAAAGTTCGGTCATCATCGATGAGTTGCCGACTATCTTCTTTAAAGGACTGGATAATCTGATTGCCACCGCCCGAAGCAACAAAGTGGCCGTATTATTGGGCTTTCAGGATTTCAGTCAGTTGCGACGCGATTATGGAGATAAAGAGAGTAAGGTTATTGAAAATACGGTTGGTAACATCTTCTCCGGTCAGGTGGTCAGTGAAACGGCGAAAACATTATCGGAACGTTTCGGAAAAGTGCTTCAGAAACGGCAGAGCATGAGTATTACCCGAAGCGATAAAACGACTTCCATCTCTACACAAATGGACAGCCTGATACCGGCATCGAAAATATCCAACCTTACACAAGGAATGTTTGTCGGGGCTGTGGCCGATAATTTCGACGAACGCATTGAGCAAAAAATTTTCCACTGCGAGATTGTAGTGGATAATGCAAAGATTGCAGCCGAAACAAAGGCTTATCAACCTATTCCTGTTATCACTGATTTTACGGATGAGAACGGGACAGACCGCATGAAAGAGCAGATACAACTTAACTACAATCGCATCAAGGAGGAAACGAAACAAATCGTTACCGACGAGTTAGAACGGATAAAGAATGATCCGGATTTACAACACTTGCTGCAACAAGAGGCTTCGTAGAAGTATATCACTCTTGCCGAGATGTGGCGGCAGTCATCAAAAATGTTTCTCATTGATTGTTGACACAAAACAATAGTTTTTCTATCTTTGTAATGTGTTGTTAAGTCAGTAACAAATGGATATTTGGGATAAAAAGAAACGTTCGGAAGTAATGTCGAAAATTCCGTCGAAGAACACTAAGCCGGAAATAATCTTGCGGAAAGCCCTTTTTGCTAAAGGCTTCCGTTACCGGATTAATTATAAAAAGCTGCCCGGTAAACCAGACATTGTTTTTCCTAAATATAAAATAGTAATATTTGTTCATGGTTGTTTTTGGCATGGGCACGATATTGGTTGTATAGACTCGCATATTCCTAAGACAAATACCGATTATTGGGTAAAAAAAATTGCAAAAAACAAAGAGCGAGATAAAAACAATGCTATTCAAATTTTATCAATGGGATGGAAAATTTTAACCGTATGGGATTGCGAAATTCAGCAACGAGATAACTTAAAACTACTGATCGAAAAAATTGCAAATACGATATTAGAATCAGTTGCTTCTCGGAAAAGTATGCGAATCAAATTTTACGAAGAAGTAGAGGGCAACCTCACAATGGTTGCCCCAAAAACGATTTCTTATCAAGACAAAATTTCTGAATAGTTTACTCGGAGATATTTAATATATAGTTTTTTAATATTTCAAATCGCAACTTTCTGTTTTTAATCTTATTTACTCCTTCCGAAGACGCTAATTTGTATTTTTTTATCGCTTCGTTATCAGGGGTAGTTTCCACTTCTGTATCAGATGAATTCTCGAATTCATTATATTTTTTGATAAATTCACTAAATCGTTCTATCATTGTGGTGTTAATATTTATCTTCTCTTGGGTTAAATAATCCATTAAAGAAAACACGGTGTACAGTTGTGTTCGTTTCCTCATAAATGAATAATTTTCTTGCGAATAGAATTGTTTGAATTTTTCAATCCATTCTAATATTCTGTTTTTATCTTTCTCATATTCAGGATAGTTGGATGCATAGTCTGTATATGCTTCATTCAGAGGACTTTGATTAGTTTGATTTATTATACCCTTTCTCGCCAATAAAATAAGAGATGAACAAAATTCGTCATTTTTCATTCTCTTGATATCTCCATAGTTAAATAGTTTATAGTCAATCCAAAATGGCAATTCGACAATTTCTTGTGTTAAATCAGCAAAGAGTCCCCAAGTATTACTATGCCTTTTTTCTTGGTCATTTAAGGAGTAATTTGTCAAGTTAAGGCGATAAAAAATATTCCTTATTTCATCTCGCTCTTTGTTCTTTATTGATACAATAGACAAGTTAAAAGACCATATGATTACCTTATCATCATTAGATAAATTCTCAAAGCGTTTATCTCCATATTTTTCTTTAATATCTTCACTTGTCAAATGCTCTTTTGATAACCGGAATTCATTACCTATGAACTGGACAATTGCATTTATTCTTTGCTGCCCATCTACAATGTGGGTTATGGTTTTTCCGGTATCAGGGTCGGTCTCTGCATCCCAGAAGTAAACTTCTGGAATTATCAATCCCATTAATATGGTTTCTATTAATCTTATTTTATCTCTTTCGAGCCAAACACTTCTTCTTTGATAACTTGTATCAACAATCAAAGAACTGTCCTTAAAGTCACGAACAATATGTTCTACTTTCAGTTCATGTCTATTATATGTCAATCCCATAAGTGTTATATTTAAATTTTTTCTTTTAATTTTCTAATTCCTAAAATATGGTATGCCTCTAAATCTTCCCAGCTTCTATAAATTCTATAATTAATAGAATGGTAGATAGATAAATGTTTTTGTAAGGATTTGTTTACTTCGTCAATCTGATTGTTCCAATCCGGACGAATTTCATCTATGTTTTTGAAATTGTGTTCGTTTATAAACCCTCTAAAAATAGACGACGTTATTTGGTCATAATGACATAAGTATTTAATGCTGTATTCCGCCCTTATTTTATTCCATAAATGGTCAAATAGTTTAGATGAAATGATTGCAATGTCAATGTCAGAATCTTCATCCCCTTCATCAAATTTTTTAAAGTCTTTACTTGGAGATAAACTGCATCCAATTTTCCCACTCCCAACCATTAAAACATTATGAAATGCCACTCCTATATTTTTATTAATTATCTCTTTGAGTGCATCCATTTGGGCTATAGAATCGGCCTCAGATTTATGTTGATATTCGCTAAAATACCAATTATCTGACCGTAGCAAGTATTTAATGAGAAACTCTTTCTCTGAAAGTGTTCCCACATCTTTCCTTATAGATTCTACTGAAAAATCCATATACAATAAATTACTCGATTATTCTATCTAGAAGTTTTTTCATCGATTTGGCAATCTCGTTGCTTAACTTTACAGGGACCCCATTGCCTATCACTTTAAATTTAGTTGATAATGAAATATCTCCTGAAATCACATATGAGTCAGGAACTGTTTGTATTCTTAAGGCCTCTCTGACGGATAGCCTTCTTTTTTGTTCCGGATGCAAATGTACCTCGTTATTGCCATATGCTGCTGTTGGACTGAATTTATTTCTATGCAATTTTTTGAAACTTTTTCTAGAAGTATCTCCCTCTTCTATTTCGTTAAATTTTGACGATTTTGGCTTGAAGTATTCATCAGAATTTGGCAATTTACCCAATTCTTCCTGATTTATGATGTAACTTCCAACTTTTAATTCATCGGGTATTTTTTTTAATGCCTCAAAGTCATCAATTTTATCCCACTCAAAAGCATTTTTTGCTTTAGGGTATTTTTCAGTAGGCCATGGAAACCAATCACTTTGGCTTGAATAATTTTTCCGAAAAATTTTCCGGAATAAACCTTTTCTAATTCCAAGTAGGATAATTCGTTCTCTGTCTTGTGGGATGCCAAAATCCAAGGCATTAAGTAATTTGCTATCTACCGCATAACCATTTTCTTGTAATTGTTGGATTAATTCTATGAAAAACTCTTGATGCTTTTTTGTTTTAATCAATCCTTTTACATTCTCAAATATAAAGAAAGAAGGTTTAAGTGTACAAATATGATCTACATAAGTTTTTGACAATTTACCTCTTTCTCCATTTTTTCCTTTATTTTTCCCTCCAATAGAAAAATCTGGACAAGGAGGCCCTCCAATAATTCCCCATATTGGGGTATCAATCTTTTTTACAATCTTTTTTTTCAAAGATGAAATATTAATATCTTCGATAGATTCATTAGAGCTAATATTCATTTCTTTCTCTAATGTAGAGCTCATTCCTGAATTATATATTTTTGAAATTTCAACTGAGATTTCATTCGACCAAATAATCTCAAACCCTTCCTGTTCAAATCCAAGATCTAAAAATCCACCTCCTGAGAAATATGATAAAATAGGTATATTCATTTGTGTTATTTTGTTGAAACAAGTAAATCTTTTATATCTACATTCAGTCGTTCGGCTATTTCAGCAAGTGTTTCCAATGATGGCTGGTATTCGTTAGTACACCAACGTGAAACCGTTGCTTCATTTCTACCTAACTCTTCTGCCAACCATTTACCGGTTCTATTCTGTTCTACAAGAACGACTTTTAGCCTGTTCAACTGTTTCATTTGTCAAATTATTGATATACCTTGCAAAGGTATTGATAATATTTGATTTAGGCAAGACAAGTCTCCTCTTAATTACCAGTATCCTTATTACTAATGAAAACATCTTTACCAAAGTCCTGCTAAGTCCCCCTCAACGCCACACACCGCCATCCTGACGCCACACTCTTCCAGAGCCTTTCAAACAGCTTAGAATCGTTCTGTTACCGACTACTTTCGTTACGCATTAATAGTGATGCGTAACAAAAACAGTATAATTATGGACGAAAAATTAAATCCGAAAGACCGTGTTCTCCTGATGCGAGAAGAGGGAGAAGGCAACAAACTCCAAGTAGTAAAGGGTATCGACAAAAAAGGAAAAATCGATGCCATTGACCCCCTGAAGGCAAAGCCCAATGACTTTCTCATCATTGACCGGCACGCCGATCCGATTGAGAACTTTTTCAGAAACTTCTTCAACCAGTTCAAAAATCCGTCGCATATCGGTTTTTATGCCGTTACGGTCGAGATGTTGGACAAGGTACTGACGCTAACCGAAAAGGAATTGGAGAAATTCCGCATCAATCCGAAGAACTTCCTGAATCAAACAAAGGGAGAGTCTCAATCAGTACCCAAGCAAAACGAAATTATTAACCCTCAAACAGAAGAAATGAAACCTCACGCACCCAAAACAGACGAACCGAAAACCGATTTCCGGCAATTCGACACCAATCGTATTCCTGAAAGCGAATACCAAAAATACGGCATCAAGCCGGAAGCCATTAAAGACGAACTCAATGCGATGAGTCACGGATATAAATCCCCTCATTTGCTGGATATTACTCCGAATATCGACGGCGTTGAGTGTCCGATGAAAGCCCGTTTGTCGTTGGAAGAGCAGCCGGACGGAAGCCTGAAATTCGTGCCACATCCTTACCAGCACCAAGTCGATTTGGACAAACCGTTTCAAGGCATTATCCTTCCGGATGACGTCAAAGAAAACCTGTTGGCAACAGGCAATGGCGGTAGAGTGGTAGAATTAGAGCCGAACATCCCCGGCGAAAAAGTTCCTTCATTGATATCCATCGATAAACTGACGAACCGTCTGGAAGCTGTTCCGGCAGACAGACTAACTGTTTCCCAAAACCTGAAAGGCACTGAACTCACTCCCGAACAGCAACAGGCACTCAAAGAAGGTAAAAAAGTGCTGGTTGAAGGAATGACGTCCAGAAATACGATCGGAACGGATCATCCCAAGAAATTCGATGCTTATGTACAATTCAACGCGGCCAAAGGCGGGTATGATTTTACTTACGACGGGTTGAACCGGAACAGGTATCAACAAAGCAACAAGGAAAAACGTCTATCACCCGTGGAACCCACCAAAGTCCGCATTCCCCAAAACCTTTTAGGAGTCAATTTGAACGAAAAGCAACAGAATGCGCTCCGGGAAGGGAAGACAACCTATGTGCAAGGTATGGTTAAAGACGGGAAAGGTGAACCTTTTAATGCCTATGTAAAAGTTAATCATGAGAAAGGGAAACTCGATTTCTTCAAATGGGATCCCGACAGGGCGAGAAAACAAAGTGCCCACGTGAAGCCTGCCGAAGAAAGCAAAACGCAGGTTGCCGTCAATAGTCACGGAAAAACCAACGAAGCGACGAAATATGCCAAAGAACCTCTGAAGCAAGGTCAACAACGGCCAACGGAAGCGCAAGATACCCGTCAGAAACAGCAACAAGGCTTGAAAAAGCCTGTGAGAAAATCCTCCGGACAAAGAATTTAATTCAACCACTAAAAAAGATCCAACAGTAGTATGAAATTGATTATAGCAGAAAAACCGAGCGTAGCCCGCGATATAGCGGCTATCGTCGGTGCAGATAACCGCAAAGAGGGTTATCTGGAGGGTGGCGGCTATGCCGTTACATGGGCTTTCGGACATCTTGTCGGGTTGGCCATGCCTGCCGACTACGGTATCACGGGGTTTCAGGCAGAGAAGCTGCCGATACTTCCGGCCACATTTAAGTTGATCCCCCGCCAAATCAAAGAGGGCAAGGAGTACAAGCCCGATCCGGGCGTATTGAAACAACTTAAAATCATCGGAGAACTGTTCGACAAGTGCGAACGTATCGTGGTAGCGACCGATGCCGGCCGGGAAGGTGAATTGATCTTTAGATACCTGTACGCGTATCTTAACGGCGATAAACCTTTTGATCGCCTTTGGATAAGCAGCCTTACGGATCAGGCAATCCGAAACGGATTGAACAACCTGCGTCCGGGAACCCAGTACGATAACCCGTATCTCTCCGCCAAAGCACGCAGCCAAGCCGACTGGCTTGTCGGCATCAATGCTTCGCAAGCCCTTTCCATTAGTGCCGGAAGCGGCGTCTGGTCATTGGGACGGGTGCAAACGCCGACCTTGGCGATGATATGCAGCCGCTACCTCGAAAACAAGGAGTTCAAACCACAAACCTATTTTCAGATAAGACTCCACACGGCAAAAGAATCGATATCGTTCCCGGCAATCTCTACCGACTGGTACGACACCCGGCAAGACGCCGACAAAATCTTAGCGCGTATCCGCTCCGCAGAATATGTCAGCGTATCCCACGTTGAAAAGAAGCAAGTAAGTCAGGAACCGCCATTGCTTTACGACCTGACTACCTTGCAAAAAAAAGCGAACAGCCGGCACGGTTTCTCGGCCGACAAAACTCTGTCAATCGCCCAATCACTCTACGAAGCCAAATTCATTTCCTATCCGAGAACAGGGAGCCGGTATATCTCCGAAGATGTGTTTGCGGATATACCCGCCCTTATCGCTCAATTATCGGCTGATCCGTCATTCGGAAGTTATGCCCAAGCGTTATCATCGGGTACGGAACTCAACAGACGTTCGGTAAATGATAAGAAGGTCACCGATCACCACGCTCTGATTATTACAGAGAATATGCCCCAAGATTTATCCTCCGAGCAAAAAACGTTATACGATATGATTGTCGCCCGTGTGCTGGAAGCCTTTTCGGGGAAATGTACCCAAGAAACTACTACCGTTTCGTTGGAAATTGCAGGTGTGCCTTTTTCGGTAAAAGGGAGTGTCGTTGTTAGCCCCGGTTGGCGAGGCGTGTTGAATGCACAGGATGAAGAAAGAGAGGATGACGCTGTTTCAACACTTCCGAATTTATCTCCCGGTGAAAGACTTCCTGTGAACGACGGGGAACTCTTGGAGAAGCAAACCAGACCTCGCCCTGTACACACGGAAAGCAGCCTTCTTTCGGCAATGGAGACCTGCGGAAAAGAATTAACGGACGAAACCGAACGGGAAGCCCTCAAAGAGTTGGGCATCGGAACGCCTGCTACCCGCGCGGGAATTATCGAAACACTCTTATCTCGCGAATACATTCGCCGGGAAAAGAAGTCCCTTGTTCCGACAAACAAAGGATTAACGGTTTATCTTGCCATACGGGATAAAAAGATTGCCGACGTCAGCATGACCGGAGAGTGGGAAAGAGCCTTGAATAAAATAGCAGCAGGCGAAATGGATGCCGATACATTTCACAAAGGGATTGAGGTATATGCCTCACAAATCACCTCCGAACTGTTGGAAAGCCGGATTGAAAGCGACCATGCACGGGAAGCATATCCCTGTCCGAAGTGTAAAAACGGCCGGGTCGTTTTGTCCCCGAAAGTGGCCAAATGCAATAACGAAGCATGCGGGCTTACCGTATTCCGGAACAAATCGGGCAAAGACCTGACCGACGGACAACTGAAAGAGTTGCTGCTCAAAGGGAAGACCCCACTTATCAAAGGGTTTAAGAGCAAAGAGAATAAGCCTTTTGATGCGATAATAGCCGTTGACGCGGACTATAAAACCATTTTTGAATTTCCGCCAAAAACAGGTTTCAACAGGAAACGCAAATAAAAGCGCTACCTTTGCCACTAAGAAGTTCATACGCACCACAGGTTTAATGAGCGATTGTTAAGTCGGGGTACTGTTGAATTTTTTAGTGGCGGCACTGGGGAGGGATACCCCGGTGCCTTTTACTTATTTCAATTTGAATATTTTACCACTAAAAAATCATCCGTATGAAATACAATCCCCATTTAGATCCGGCGGAAATGTCTTACTTCCGTTTGAACCTCCTTTCTTATTTGCGAGATGCCCACCCCGACAAGGCCAATGACCTATCTTTCATTGCCGCACGGGGAGACATGGCCGCCGAAGCGTACAGCCAAGCCATAAAAGCGGGCTTAGACCACATTCAGGCTGCTGAAATAGCAAACGAAATCCTTTTCAAAGGGCTGCACTTCTCCCCATACAATATGCTTGTCGAAATCCTTTGGAATGAGTTTTACGACGAAGTTTCTCCCGGTGAAGCGGAAGAGAAAGCGAGAGTATTGTTACCCGAATGTCAGGCAGTATTTGCCAAATACCACCTGAACGATCATTACGCCGATACCCCTGAGTACTCAATTCTCTATACAGAGCTTGTCGGCATCATTCAATTGCTGTTAGACGATGGGCTACAATAAGCGTATTCATCTGCGACAGAATATCGACGCCATCCGGCTGGCGTTGATGCTCGACAAAGAACGAGGGGAAGCTACGCCCGAAGAGCGCAGCGTGCTATCTCTCTATTCGGGCTTTGGAGGGCTCAAGGCCATCCTGAATCCTGTTGATAAGCCTGAGGACATCCGGCATTGGTCTAAATCCGAGGCTGAACTTTTCCCTTTAGTCGCGGAACTTCATCAGGTACTTCGTGAACACTCCTCCACACCGGAAGCGTATAAACAATATATCGGTTCGTTAAAGAACTCTGTACTCACCGCCTTCTATACGCCTAAGCCCGTTGTAGACATCTTGGCAAAAACATTGAAAGAAAGCGGGATTGAGCCGATGCGTTTCTTGGAGCCGAGTGCAGGGACAGGAGCGTTTATAGAGGCTTTTAAGGAAGAGACTCTCGAATCCCGGTATATGGCATTTGAAAAGGATTTGCTGACCGGTAAAATCTTATCGCATCTCTATCCCGATGAGTATATCAGAATAGAAGGCTATCAAAAAATCGAGAACCGTTACTCCGGATATTTTGACGTCATCGCTTCCAATATTCCTTTCGGAGATGTAGCTGTCTTCGACCCGCAACTCTCCAATCACAAGAACCCTGCCGTAAAACAATCGACACAAGCTATTCACAACTACTTCTTTACCAAGAGTGTTCAAACGGTCAGGGAGGGTGGAATTATTGCATTTATTACCAGTCAGGGCGTTCTGAATGCGGAGCATAACAAGCCGGTACGGGAGTACCTTATGAGCACCTGTAACCTTGTTTCGGCTGTCCGTTTGCCGAACAATCTTTTTTCAGACTATGCCGGGACGGATGTCGGGAGCGACCTGATTATCCTGCAACGAAAAAGTGAAAATACATCTCTAAGCCCAAGAGAACAGGATTTTATCGAAAGCCGGAAGCTGTCGAACGGTATTTCGATCAACAATCTGTTTCGCGACTTTTCACGGGTGGTGCAAACCCATTCAAAAGTAGATACCGATCCTTACGGTAAACCGGCCATTGTCTTTACGCACGAAGGAGGGATAGACGGTATTGCCCGGGATTTGGGGCAAATGCTGAAAGAAGACTTTGCCCGGCATCTGGATTTGCGGCATTATCATATCTATACTCATCAAGAAGAAATAAAAAGTGCCGCACAATTGGATTGGGAAGAAAATTCGTTAGGTTTTCAAGACGTTCTTTCCGAAGAGCAATCGAATGAAAACGAGGTATCAACTGCTCAGCAAATTTTACCTTCGAGGGAACGTTATCAACTCACCCAAGAGGATATAGAGTCTTTTAGTGAATTTATAAACGAATCGGATCGAAAACTTTTTTCGCAACGTCCGCCATTGCCTGAAGACTACACCCCAAAAGAAGCCGCGACAAGTGTGTCGAAACAGACTTCTGGAGGAATACATCAACGCTCTCTTTTTGACAAAGGATTCTCAGTAAGCAATGAGCCAACTGCGGAGGTGAAAGCCGGCTCTGTTTCGCAAACACCGGTCATTACGCTCTACGACCTCTTCGGTTTCTCGCAAGAGGAACGCAGCCAAATCAAAAGACCTAAAAAGAAAAACAAACCAATCAAACCGAAAGCCGAGCAACCCGAACTCCCGTTTATGGACTGGAGAGAGGAGATGGCTTACGAAGCCGCTCAAAAACGGGAGCAACTAAAACAAAAGCACTCCGGTGCAAATCCTATATTCGATACTCGCAAGGAAGAGCAACTGCCCGGTTTGCAGAAAACAACTGAGCAGGAACAGGAAGAACAAATGCAGCCTACTCCTTACAGTCGTACCGAAGAGATGCCGGCCCATTATCGTGAAGGCTCACTGATAACCGATGAAAACAACCGTATCGGCTATTTGCGGGACATGAACGGATTTCAGCCGATGTTCCATCCGCTTCAACTTACGGCTACACAGCAGGCGAAAGTGTCCCTTTATATTGAGATACGGGACACTTATCACCACCTGTATAGCAATGAAGCAACGCGATTAGAGGCTAATCCCGCTCTCCGCGAGATGCTGAACAGGCTTTACGACGATTTTATCCGTCGTTTCGGGAACATCAACGACCCCAAAAATCTCAGCCTGATCAAGATGGACGCGGGGGGAACAGAAATCCTCTCACTCGAACGCTACATCGATGGCAAAGCCGTCAAAGCCGATATATTCCGGCAACCCGTCGCATTCAATCCGAACGAGATAACTCATGCCCGTAATGCCAGAGAAGCCCTGACTGCTTCTCTCAACAAATACGCAACCGTGAACCTCGAATATATGGCGGAGCTCACGGGAGGGACATCCGAAGAGCTATTAGATGAACTAAAAGGCACGGTTTACTTCAATCCCATGATCGCGGCTTATGAAATCAAGGATAAGTTCATCAGTGGCAATGTCATTTCCAAAGCCGAGCAGGTGGAACGTTTTCTGGAGAGCCATGCTGACCATAAAGCGGCCAAAGAGTCTCTTTCGGCTTTACACGAAGCGATTCCCCGGCCAATTCTTTTCGATGAGCTGGATTTTAATTTCGGCGAACGATGGATTCCGACAGGAATTTACAGTAAATATGCTTCATACCTGTTCGACACGGACGTTTCGATACACTATGCCCCAAGCTGGGACGAATATACCCTTACTACAAACAGTAAAAACGTAAAGATATGGGATCAATTTGCGGTAAAGACCCAAAGTCGAACGTTCGACGGCATTGCCCTGATGAAACATGCCTTGCACAACACATCGCCGGACATTACAAAGAAGGTCAATAAATACATTGACGGAGAATTGAGAGAGGTGAAGATACGAGACGCTGAATCTATTCAACTTGCCAACTCAAAGATCGATGAAATACGAAACGGCTTTACCGACTGGTTGAATGAACAATCCGAGGAGTTCAAAGAACGGTTGGCAGAGAAGTATAACCGCACATTCAACTGTTTTGTACGTCCTGATTATGACGGTTCGCATCAAAGCTTTCCGGGGCTGGACTTAAAAGGACTCGGCATCCCGGATCTGTACAAGAGTCAAAAAGATGCCGTATGGATGGATATCCTCAACGGCGGAGGGATTATCGATCACGAAGTTGGCGGAGGAAAAACGCTAATCATGTGCGTAAGCTCATACGAGAAAAAACGGTTAGGACTAGTCAATAAGCCTGTTATCATTGCCTTGAAAGCCAATGTTCACGAGATTGCTCAAACCTACTGTACGGCTTATCCCAATGCCAAAGTGCTGTATCCCGGCAAAGAAGATTTTACTCCGGCCAAGCGGATAAAAATCTTCCATGAGATGAAAAATAATAATTGGGATGCCATTATCCTAACACACGAACAGTTCGGCATGATCCCTCAATCGCCCGAGATACAGCGGCAGATACTGCAAGCGGAACTCGATAGTGTGGAAGAGAATCTGGAACTCCTTCGGAGGGAAGGTAAGGAAATATCTCGTGCAATGGAAAAGGGACTTATTAAAAGACAACAAAACCTCGAAGCCAAGTTGGAGCGTATTGCTTTTCAGATTGAGAACCGGAAAGATGACACGGTCGATTTTCGCCTGATGGGTATCGACCATCTTTACGTTGATGAATCGCATCGTTTCAAAAACCTGACTTTTACGACCAGACATGACCGTGTCGCGGGATTGGGAAATGCCGAAGGTTCACAGCGCGCCCTCAATATGCTCTTTGCTCTGCGGACGATTCAGGACAGGACAGGTAAAGATTTGGGTGCGACATTCCTTTCGGGAACCACCATTTCCAACAGTCTTACGGAACTGTATCTTTTATTCAAATACCTTCGTCCGAACGAACTGGAGCGGCAAGGCATCACCACATTCGATGCGTGGGCGGCTATTTTCGCCAAGAAATCGATTGATTACGAATTTTCGGTAACGAATGAAATCGTACAGAAGGAACGTTTCCGCTATTTTATTAAAGTCCCTGAGCTGGCCGCGTTCTATGCCGAGATAACGGATTATCGCTCTGCCGAGGATATCGGTATCGACCGCCCGGCAAAGAATGAAATCCTGCATCATATACCGCCCACTTCCGACCAACAGGAGTTTATCAGAAAGTTAGTGGAATTTGCCAAGACGGGAAATGGGAAGATACTGGGGCGCGAGCCTTTGTCGGAAAAGGAAGAGAAGGCTAAAATGTTGATCGCAACGGACTACGCCCGAAAGATGAGTCTCGATATGCGAATGATTGACCCTGAAAGTTACGGCGACCATATAGACAATAAGGCTTCTCATGTGGCTAAAATGGTATCGGAATACTACAAAAAGTTCGAGGCTCATAAAGGAACGCAGTTTATCTTTTCGGACTTGGGAACATACAAGCCCGGCGAATGGAATCCCTGCTCGGAGATAAAACGTAAGCTGATGGAAGATTATGGCATTCCGTCGCACGAAATACGTTTTATTCAGGAAGCCAAAACGGACAAAGCACGTAAAACCATGATTAGGGAAATGAACGAGGGGAAAATTCGTGTATTGTTTGGCTCTACCGAAATGCTCGGTACGGGTGTGAATGCGCAGAAACGCTGCGTTGCCATTCACCATTTGGATGCTCCGTGGCGACCATCGGATTTGGAACAAAGGGATGGCCGGGGTATCCGCAAAGGCAATGAAATTGCCAAGCAATATGCCGGCAATAAGGTTGATGTGATCATTTATGCCGTGGAGAAATCACTGGATGCGTACAAATTCGGATTGTTGCACAACAAACAGCTTTTTATCCGCCAGTTGAAGAACAATTCATTGGGTAGCCGTACAATCGACGAAGGAAGCATGGATGAAAAAAACGGGATGAATTTCAGTGAATACGTGGCCATCCTTTCGGGGAATACGGAGCTGTTAGAGAAAGCCCGCTTGGAAAAGAAGATTGCCTCCCTCGAATCGGAAAAGCAAGCGTTTATGCGGGGTAAATCCTCTTCACGCTATAAATTGGAGGATGCTCTTATGAATGTGGAGAAGAACAACCGTTTTATCAGCCGCATATCCCAAGATATGGAAGCTTTTAGCGCTCGTGTACAGTATCAACCGGACGGTGTTACCCGTCTGAATCCAGTACTGCTGGACGGTCTGCAAGGGAGCACTCCGAAAGAAGTCGGCTTAAAATTGAATGAAATTGCCGATAACGCCCGCACACACGGAGCACATGAGAGAATCGGAACGCTTTACGGTTTCGATCTGCTGGTCAAATCCGAGACAACGGTCAAAGACGGTTTCGACCTGATTCAAAACCGCTTCTTTATCAAAGGCGCAGGCGATATTCTCTACAACTACAATCATGGGATTATAGCCTCCGATCCAAAGACGGCATCGTTGAACTTCCTGAATGCCCTTGACTCTATGCCCAAACTGAGGGACAGGTATCAGGCGGAAAACGAAAAGTTGCAGAAAGATATTCCGGTACTCAAAGAGGTGGTGGAAGGTTCATGGCGGAAAGAGCCTGAGTTGAAAGCCCTGAAAGAGGAGCTGGTGCGGTTAGACCGTGAAATCCAGCTCTCACTAAAACCGATAGAAGAACAGGAAGGAGAAGAGGTAACTGCCGACAAGGCTGTCTCTTTAAAGCCTCTTAATCAATTACAAGTAAAACGCGAAACATCCATAGCACCCGATGTTTCATTACCTAGTACTTTGGCGGGTGTGAAAGAAATCATGGGAGATAAGCTTGTTATCTCATCGGTGGGAGGCAGTATGCCGAAAGTAGAGAAAAGAGAGGTTGTTAAAGGTGTAAGATTATAAACCAAAAGCGGCTAATCTCACAAGTTAGCCGCTTTTATTTGTTATCATTCATCAAATAATTCCTGTAATTTTCGTTGGAGGATTTTCTTGTCGGGTAACTGGGTCTGGTACTCCGATACCATCGTGGGTGATAAATACCTGCTTAGCGCATATTCTACGACTTCACAGTCTTTGTCTTTACATAACAGAACGCCAATGCTCGGATTCTCATTGGGCTTCTTTACATCCCTATCCAATGCTTCCAGATAAAAATTCAGCTGTCCCAACTGTTCGGGCTTAAACTTATCAGCCTTCAATTCAAACGCCACCAAACACTGCAATCCCCTGTGATAGAAAAGCAAATCAATGAAAAAATCACTGTTGCCAACCTGTATCCGGTATTCCTCGCCAACGAATAGAAAATCCTTTCCTAATTCAAGGATAAAATTTTTCATCTGTCCGATCAGCCCTTTTTGAAGTTCTTTCTCATCATGATCTTTCGGCAATGCCAAAAATTCAAGCACATAACTATCCTTGAAACTGTTTTTTATGGAAGGGTGAGTTTCTCTCAACACTGTTGAGAGTTTTGTGTTTCCAATCATAGTTCGTTCAAATAGTCCTGAAGAGATTTGTCTATCCAATTCCCTTTTTGAGTACCGTTCATTTATGCTTTGATTGAGATAAAACTCCATCTCTTCAATACTTTTGCTACGTGAGAATATAAGCAGATTATTCGTCCAGTTAATTTCTCTCACCAGTGGTGAGAGTTTTGGATAATCCCTGTACGTTTCATAAAACTGTTTCATTCTCTGACGTGTACTGAAAAAAGTTGACAGTTGGGCGGGATAGTTCTACAATTGGTTT